>Ga0214473_10004070_pt1 | contig 17586 bp, 16 predicted proteins | sample RVTome_7_FD_203509 | JGI IMG/M metagenome (GOLD analysis project Ga0214473, IMG submission 203509) | Soil microbial communities from uranium-contaminated site in the Upper Colorado River Basin, Wyoming, United States - RVT98D197 | ecosystem: Environmental > Terrestrial > Soil > Contaminated >... | reverse complement strand
TGCCAGTGGATACCGGACGCCGTCGGGGTTTTCGGGGTGCCGCCGATATTGATCAGCATGTTGATCACACGGGGCGTGTTCTTTTCATCGGGTGCGTAATGGTAATATACCTTCTGACGACCCATGTAAAACTTTTCCGGCCAGTGGCAGCGCTCGCAGATATCGCGCGCAGGACGGAGATTCACGACGGGAGTTTCGATGGGAATCGCATAGGTGTGAGCCAGCACGGCATATATCTGTTTCAGGCCGGAAATCTTGGCCTTGACATACCATTTTGCCCCCGGTCCGATGTGGCATTCCACGCAGCGAACCCTGGCGTGGGGAGATTTGCTCCAGGCAGTGTGTTCCGGGGCCATGACCACATGGCAAAGCTTTCCGCAAAAATCGGCAGATTCGGTAAAATGGTAACCCTTGACTGCCGCGATGGAAATAATGAGAACAAAGATTACGGTGCCGAAGATGAAAAAGACAAACAACCGTCGCTTGCGGCGGTCGTTCAAGTCCATATCCGGATAGGGAGGAATGACATCAGGTCTCGCCAGGCGGCGCTGCTTTCTCACACGGTAAGCACCTACGGGCACCAGGAGCAGGCCCAGGATCAGCATGGAGGGAAAAATAAAATAAACCAGGATTCCCAGATAGGGGCTCTCCACGCCGGTAATCAGCTCCACGGAAAGCAAGACAATGATGAGACCGGCGGCCACCACAGCCAGTACCATTCCAATGAGGCTTATCATATTGAAGAAATACCCCATTATGTCGTTCCTATTCTCAGGCATGCCTCCTCCTTGCTTCTTTTATACAGTATTTATAGTAACTTGTAACGCTTTGAGCGGCATCTGAACGCCGATTCGCGTATAACACTACCCCCCGCTTTGTCAAATAAAAAAGAGGCTGTATTTCCTGCCCGACAGCGCGTCTAACAGGCTGTTGAAAAACGCCCGGCTGCTGCGTTTCCCTCATCCTTCGCCGTTCAACGTACCAACAAGTACGCCTCACAGCTCAGGATTTCGGGGGCCTTGCATCCGGACATTTTTGAACAGCCTCCTAATGCGGCGCGGCCACAAAGGTATAAAGCATCATGAACAGCAGGGCAACCCCCAGGAAAAGGGCCAAAAAGCCGAATCCCTTGAAGAAGAAGTCGAAGAAAACGCCGCTTCCCTTCTTAACCTTGATCTGTTCGGTGATCCCTTCCCGTTCGTAGCGCTGCCACTGATCGCGACGTTCTTCCACGAGCTCATGCTTCGATATCTGACCGTTAAAAATGACAAAGTCCATGGGAAATTTTTCGGGGCGGAAGTGGGTATTGAAGAAATGCACCGTAAAGATGAATCCCGTGGCAAGCAGGGCCTCGTCGGAATGGACGATGGTCGCCACGTTGAACATCCAGCCGGGCAGGAAGCCGCCGAAAAACTCCGGGAACCAGAGCATCAGGCCGGAGCCGCCGATGGCGAACATGCCCCAGAAGACCGCCAGAAAATCGAACTTCTCCCAGTAGGTCCAGCGCTCGAACGTGGGTTTCGGCCCCTTGAAAAAGAACCAGCGGATCATCCCGGTGATATCCTGGATGTCCCTCGGATTGGGACAGAGGGAGTCGGGACCGAGCAGTCTTTCCAGCCAGTTCCCCCGCATATCCTTCCTGATAAAAAGAAAATGGATGCACATGGCAATAGCCGAAAGAAAGTAAACGAAGGTAATCAGGGCGCATATTCTGTGGATCAGAGCGGCGTTGGCGGTGCCGCCGAACAGCGCCATAAGGAGCTTTGACAGTTCCTGATCGCTGAACTTAAGCGGCAATCCGGTCAGGGCAAGACCAAGAAAACTGACGATAACCAGGATATGCAGGATGATGTGGCGGGCTTTGAAACGGCGGTACTGCTTAAAGCCGTCAGGCACATGTCCGACAGCTCCTTCCGCAAGAAGCGCCGCTTTTTCCCGGTTTTCCACAAATCCCCGGTACATCCACAGGAGCGTATGCACCCAGAAGACGGCGAAGGTGCTGTATAAAAGGCCTATCATGCATAGATAGGTCCAGTAAAGCAGCGGGTATTTTCCCCTGTCCGTATGTTCCCCGTGGGCGTAGAATTTCGTAAACATTGAAGTGGCGTGCTTATGGCACTGTTTGCACGTTGCCACAAGATGCGCGGGATTGACGGTGGAGCGGGGATCCGACGCTTTCAGCACTGCATGGGCCGTATGACAATCGGCGCAACCGGCGACCTTTTCCGGATAACCGAGCCGATAGTTTTTCCCGTGATAACTCTCCATATAAGTCGTGGTAGCCACATTGAAGACACTGTTTCGCTTCATCATCTCCTCGTCACTGTGGCATCTCAGGCAGACTTTGGTATGGAATACCCGGTCGGTATGGAACTTTGGGTCATTCATGGGTTTGATATCATGAAGATTATGGCAATCATGACAGGCGGCGGAATCCTGACTGCCTGCCGCCACCGTTTTGCCGTGAATGGATTGCCGGTAAACGGCCTCGTGGTCATGGCACTGGATGCACTTGGCGACGACAATGCGTTTATCCTTTTTCCAGTAACGGTGCGTGTGTATATCGGTGTGGCAATCGGCGCATTGTACATCTTTCTGGATATGCACACTGGCATAATGCTCGGCATTTTCCTTTTTGTGGCAGCGTTCACACCTGACCTTCTCCATTTTGATTTCACCTTTCACGTGTCTGGAAAGGTTGGTAAGCTGGATATGGCAGCTGTTACAGCTATTTTTACCGTGAACGGAAGCGACAAAAGAAGCGGCGGAGATCTTGTCGCCGTGGCAGCCGAGGCAGGTGGCCGGATCAATGGCCATACCCTGCTCAGCCCACAGGGGATAAGCAGACAGCAGGACAAGCAAGATCACGGACGCAATGCGGGAAAACATTTTCAACATGCTGATCCTCCTGCAAAACAGAAATTTAAAGAAACATGGCATTGCAAAACATGTTGTGTTAAGAGCAGTTCCTGTGCGTTGAATTTGATATAGCTGCACTATGGCAAAAGTCATGTACCCCCTAATACATGGGAAGGTAAAAAGCAATAAAAATTTGCTTCTCGGAGTTAGCCCTATCCGATTTAAACTTTTGTCCGCTTTAACCTTGACAAACAAACGGTCTTTCCCTATACTTTCGGCCATCGCGATGCCGGATATCCGAAACGATCCGGCTGTTCTTGCGGCACGTCCGTGTTACGCTGAAATATCCCCCAAGACGTGAGAAGAACAGTGTTCTCGAAAGAGTCAAATCGCAAATATCCCCAAGGAGGTCATTCATGGCAAAAATCGATGCATTCTTCCAGCTGATGCACGACCAGGGGGCATCGGACCTGCACCTCGTCTCCGGTCAGCAGCCGGCGCTCCGGCTCCGGGGCGACCTGGAGCGGATCAAGTTCGACGTCCTGACCAACGACGGCCTGAAGGCGATGATCTATGAGATCGCCCCTGAACACAAGATCAAGCAGTTCGAAGAGACAGGTGATATCGATTTTGCCTATGAGATTCCGGGACTTGCCCGTTACCGCGCCAACTTCTTCGAGCAGCAGTTCGGCTGCGGGGCGGTGTTCCGGGAGATTCCAAGCAGGATCGTCACCTGCGCTGAATTAGGCTTCCCGCCGGTCATCCCCAAACTGGCCTCCCTACCCCGGGGTCTGGTCCTGGTCACCGGACCGACGGGAAGCGGAAAGTCCACCACGCTCGCGGCGATCATCGACGAGGCGAACCGGACCCGGAAGGACCACATTATCACGATCGAGGATCCGGTCGAATTCGTCCACGCAAGCCAGAGTTGCATCGTGAATCACCGGGAAGTCGGCCGGCATACGAAATCCTTCACGGCGGCGTTGCGCGGCGCCCTGCGCGAGGACCCCGACATCATCCTCGTCGGGGAGCTCCGCGATCTGGAGACGATCTCGCTCGCCGTCGAAGCGGCCTCGACGGGGCATCTCGTCTTCGGCACGCTCCACACGACGAGCGCCGCCAAGACCGTGGACCGGATGATCGAGGTCTTCCCTGCCAGCGAGCAGATGCAGATCCGCTCCACCCTCGCCGACGGGATCAGGGCGGTAATCGCCCAGGTCCTCTTCAAGCGGGTCGACAGGAAGGGGCGCTGCGCCGCCTTGGAGATCCTGATCGCCAACCCGGCGGTGCGCAACCTGATCCGCGAATCGAAGACCTTCCAGCTCCCCTCCATGATCCAGACGGGGAAGAAATACGGCATGATGCTTCTCGATGATGCGATCCAGGAGCTCCTCAACAAGGGGTGGATCAGTCCGGACGAGGCCTACATGAAGGCGAACGACAAACAGCGGTTCCGGCAGTTACTGAAGACTCCGCCGACGGATTTCACCGAGGTGTAGCGGCCGCCGGCTTTTCTTTTTTTTACGGGAGGTGAGCGATGAGAATTCAGGAGGTCGATTATATCCTGGGTAAGATGCTCGATGCCCATAATAATGTATCGGACCTGAACATCACGGTGGGGAGGCCCTTTCAGGTGGAGAGCGCGGGCCAGCTCATCGGCGTGGAGATGGACCTGCCCTTCGAGAAACTGACCCCCTTCCAGACGGAGACGTTCGCCCTGAACCTGATCAATCAGGACCGGAGGCTGACGGAGAACCTTCTTTCCCATGGGTCGTGCGATTCCTCGTACGAACTGCCGGGCAGGGCCCGCTTCCGGGTGAACATCTTCTCCCAGCGGGGCAACTACTCCATCGTCCTGAGAAAACTGGAGTCCAAGATCCCGACCTTCGAGGATATGAACCTTCCCGAGGCCTTCCATAAAATGGCCGAGGAGAAGAACGGGATCATCTTAGTGACCGGCGCCACGGGGAGCGGGAAATCGACGTCCCTCGCGGCGCTCCTCAATGAGGTCAACGACAAGAAGTCGGTCCATGTCGTCACGCTGGAGGATCCGGTAGAATATTCCCATTCCCACCGGAAGGCCACCTTCAACCAGCGGGAAATGGGGAGTGATTTCGACACCTTCGCAAGTGGGCTCCGCGCCGCGCTACGTCAAGCGCCGAAGATTATCCTCGTCGGCGAGATGCGGGATCGGGAGACAGTGGAGATCGGCCTGTCCGCAGCGGAGACGGGCCATCTTGTCTTGAGCACCCTCCATACGGTGGATGCGGGGCAGACCATCAATCGCATCTTAGGCATGTTCTCCACCGAGGAGGAGAATCAGGTCCGGATCCGGCTGGCCGATACGGTCCGCTGGATCGTCTGCCAGCGCCTCCTCCCCAAGGAAGGGGGGGGACGCGTGGCGGCCTTCGAGGTCATGGGGGCTAACCTCCGGGTGAAGGATGCCATCCTCCATGGAGAATCGGAGGGAAAGACCTTCTATGAGATTATCCAGGCGGGGAAGGCCTTCGGGATGATCACCTTTGACGACTACATCATCGAGCTTTTCAAGCAGGGGTTGATCAGCGAGGAGACCGGGAAGGCCTACGCCTCCAACAAGGGGATCGTCGGCCGAGGCATCGACACGGTGAAGAGCGCGCGGGGGCAGTCCACGACGGACCTCGGCAAGCTCGAGGTGGATAGTGATTACGGAAAATCGAAGAGGCCTTGGTAAGGGAGGCATGTCATGGAAGAAAATAAGACGCTCTTGAATGAGGTGGCAGCGGAGGGCTACGATGCTGCGGATAGGCCGTTCGACTTCGTGGGAGAGGGGAGCGCGACCGCCCTGGTGTGCGAACCCGATGCGGCCGTCCGGGAGAAGATCGTCGGCGCCCTCCGGGAGCTGAACTATCAGGTCACGGAACCTGCAACTGCCAAGGAAGCTATCAAGTACATGCGGTTCCACGTTTACGATGTCGTGGTCCTGAACGAACTATTCGACACGGAGAATCCGGCTGCAAACGACGTCCTGATGTATCTGGAAAGCCTGGCCACGACGACGCGGCGGAGAATCTTCGTTGTCTTGGTCAGCGGACAATACCGGACGATGGACAACATGGCCGCCTTCAACCGGAGCGTCAATCTCGTCCTAAATCTCAAGAATATCGATGAGGCGGGAAAGATCATCAAGCAGGGTGTGAGCGACACCGCCGCCTTTTACCATGTTTTCCGGGAGACGCTGCAGAAGATAGGAAAGGCCTGAGCCCTTCTTTTACGGTCGGCGGTGTCGCCGGGAAACTACCCGGCCGCCGGGCGGGGCTTCCCGAACGCGCTACCGGTCAGAGCCTCCACCCTGCGGAGCGCAGCGTCTGCGAGGGCGACCAGGTCCCGGGCGGTGTATGATGCAGCCAGGTGAAGGAGGAAGCGGGGGTTTTCCGGTTCGGCGGCAACGGCTTTTGTAAACGCCTCCGACGCCAAGGGATGGAAGCCCTCCCTGGTGAGGAGATTGCCCAGGCGGTAGTAGCAGCTTCCCGCAGTCGCGGGATTGAGAGATGCCGCGCAACCATAGGCGTCCACCGCCGCTTCCGGTTCTCCCATACGGATCAGGACATCGCCGAGACCTATCCAAAAAACAGGTTCAGCGGGACGCGCAGCCAGACACCGCGCAAAGGCCGCCCGCGCCTTTTCCAGATGGCCGGCGCGGAGACAGCCGACTGCCAGCCGTCTGAAGAAAACCGGTGCATCCGCAGGTTCGATCTCCGCGGCCCGTAAATAGGCGACATCGGCGTTTCCGGGGTCGCTCGCCACCAGCCACGCGTCGCCCAGGGAACACCAGTGATCCGGAGAATCCGGTTCAAGGGCGGTGAGCCTCTCAAAGACGTGCAGAGCCCTCTCTGCCTTCCCCGCCGCAAGACAGGCCTCGCCGAGTGTTCGCAGCAGGCCGGCATCCTCCGGCTGTGCGTCCGCGGCCCGCTCACAGACCGAAATAAGGCTTTCCCACTCTTTCCCTTCCCGGTAGATCCGGACCAGTTCATCATAAGCAAAGCCGGTGAAGAGCCTGCGTGTAAGTTCCTTCTCGAAGAGGCGTTCGAAACAGCCGGCGGCCTCCTCCGGCCTTCCGCTGTCGTGGAGCGCCCAGGCCAGGGCAAGGAGATGGGAATCCTCCTCCGGGCGGGCTTCCGTCAGCCTCCGATAGATTTCGATGGCCTCTTCGTAACGACTTTCCCGGATCAGGGCGTCGGCGCGGTTCCGGTCGGAGGAAATTGAATTTTCCGTCATTGGATTAAAGGAGATACGCGCTTTTTTGCCGGTAGCGCGCAAAGAAAAAACCCGGAGACCCGCATGGGCCTCCGGGGCATGATCTCAGCAGCTGCTGCATGAGGAGCCGCAGGCGCTTTCCTTACTCAGGCTGGAGGTAAGCTTGAATCCGCCTCCCCGCGGGGTGGCGATAAAATCGACTCCGATTGGTTTGACCTTTTCAAAAAGGGTCTTTTCGACCAGGAATTTGACCCCCCCATCCTCGAATACTTCATCGTTCGTTGTTGACTCATCCAGAGCCATGCCCAGAGAGGGCCCCGCTCAGCCGCCCTCCTGCATGAGAACCCGGATGGAAGCGGCCTCTGTACGATTCTTAAGAAATTCCTTAATCATCTCGCTTGCTTTTTTAGATACGGAAAACATGTCTATCTCCTTTTTTGGACCTTCTTCCGGTCCGTCAAATTTTGTTTAGTTTAACCATAAAATCCCTTTTGTCAAATTATTTTTGCATGCATTTGTTGCCTTGACGTCAGAGTTCTCTCTCCCGCGCTGTGCTACATCTTGTGGCAGCGGTCACAATTTTCCTTTACGGTAAAGGCTTCTTTGCCTTCGTTATGACAGGCGCCGCATGATTTGGCCTCCTCCATCTCCGCCATCGTCATTCTCTTATTCTTCGCAGAGGGAAGATAGAGCTTGACGTGGCAATCGCCGCACTTGTAGATGCCCGTGTGAAATTCATGGCTGAATTTGACGTCCCCCGAATCCTTCAGCTTGAAATCTACATCCTTGACGGGGTGACACTTTATACATTCTTCAGTCTTAAAGGCGTCTTTGCCGTTATGACAGGCGCCGCAGGACTTTCCTTTTTCCATCTGGGCCATGGTGACCGGCTTTTTTACAGCCATGTCGTAGATCTTGGGGTGGCAGACGGCGCATTTATAAGCGCTGAGATGCTTCTTGTGACTGAAGGTCACCGGTCCCGTTTCTTTTACTTTAATAGTGACATTCGCAACCTTGTGACATTGGATGCAATCATTGATATCGAAGGCCCGTTTGCCGTTGTGGCAGGCGCCGCAGGACTTGCCTTTTTCCATATCTGCCATGGTGTAACGGTTCTTGCCTCTGAGGTTGAAAATGGCGTTATGGCAGGTCTTGCAGTTATTTTTAATGCCTTCTTGTCTGAAGTGCTGGTTGTGGCTAAATATCACCTTGCCGAAATTGGCTGTCTTAAAGGTGACATCTTTGATGTCAATTGCATAAGCGAAGGAGCCGCTTAAAATCGTCAAGATCAGGATGAAAAACGCATACCGCTGCTTCATGATTGCCTCCCGAAAAATAGAAAGAACAGATTCTCAGCTCTGCGGCGCTGTCCTGTATTTACTATTTTTTACGGCTTTTTTCCGAGAACATCCAAACAGGCACGAGAAGTGAGCTGGCCCGATATCTTACGTGCTCTTCTTCATTATAAAAAAATGCCGGCTATTAGTCAATTCTTATTGTCGCGCCGGCCTGGTCTTGTGGGGTCAATGCATTCCGAGAAAGACCGGGAATGGTGAAGCGGTAAAGAAACCGCTTCGCCTCCCGGAAAATATCTTACTGTTGATGGATTTCCATCTCTTCCCACCCTGTCCACATCTGTCGGAAATGGGAAAAAGGCGTATGACCCAGTGTGGCCATATAGATGTGGACACAGAGAAAGGCAAAAAAGGAGCAGGCGATCAGGTAATGGGCGTCAACAAGGAACTTGATCCCCCCGATCATGATGATCCATCCCCGCAGAGGCGCAATATTCATGAGGAGGAGACCGCTGCCGATCACGAGCGGCAAAAAAAGAAACATTATGAATAGATAGCTCAATTTCTGGATGGCGTTGAACTTGCTGTCCGGCGTAGCGGTATGGGGATTCTGCCGGCCCAGAAAGTAGGCGAAGAAATAGAAAAACGCCTGTCCGAATATCCCCCGTTTGATATCATCCAGATTGGGGATGTAGAGTTTTACCAGACTTCTGGCTACGAACAGATAGTAAAAAAACCATAAGAAAAAGGAGATGGAAACCGTCACGCCGGCGACATCGTGCAGCTTGATAGCCGCCTTATAAGTACCGAAGATGTTGGCATATTCGGGGAATCTGATCTGCAGTCCCGTGAAGCAAAGGGTGACGATGCCGAGGGCGTTTAACCAGTGCCATATTCTCACCGGAGTGGGTGTAAGATATATCTGTTCCTGGGGCTTGGCTGGCAACATATCATCGCTCCTTTCTTCTGGTTCTGGTTAGGAAGCGAAGCGTACCATGAACGATGGGCACCATCAGTCCCGCGGCCGCGATCAGGGCCCCGATGATGCTCAAAGTTATGCTTCGCGTGAAACCGATCATATAGAAATCCGGGGTTCCGTAAAGGATGTCCAGGATGGCGCCTTTCTCCACCGGCAGGCGGCTGTAGTTGCCATCCTGCCCGGGGAAGGCCAGATAGCTTGCCTGCTGCGCCTTCGGTCCCGAGGCATGACAGAAAGTGCAATCCCAGCGGTTGTCCAGGATTTGATAGTTGTGTGTTATCACTTCAGGCATCATGGTTCCCATGAGACTAATACTGCTATATCGACCGCTTTTATTGAATTTTTTTAATTCGCTCAACGAGATGGCGCCATCGCCGTCGACATCGATCAACGTCCCGACTTTTTCCCCCGCCGATAAAAAGGGCTGTAAATCTTCGAAACCGGCCAGATTGACGCCGCCCTGGGACGAGTCTGATACATTTTTTGCCATGTACATGGTGATCACATATTTTTTTGAGCCTGTATGGCAGGTGATGCACGGCAAAGCATCAATATGGAGCGCCGCCTGGGGCAGCCATTTGGAGTGGCTCTTGACCGTTTTAGAATTTTCATGACATCGGGCGCATTGGATGTTGATGTCGCGACCGGATACTGCCAGAAGCGGCTTCACCGCATGAGGGTTGTGGCAATCAGTGCAGCCGGCATTTTTGCCATGCAGGCTTTGGTCATACTCGGCAAAGACGGCTGCGTGACACTCCTGGCAGGTTGCCCGTGATGGTCGGACGCCGTCCGCCGGATGATTCTTCGTTACCTTGTCATGGCAGGAAACACACCCTATGCGCGCATGTGTCGTCAAATCATATTTTACCGGATCGATATAGAGGTGCGCTCCTTGATTAATGATGGTCTTTTCACTGTGGCAGGTCAGACAATTGTTCGCCGCCGCACACGCTGCCGGCGACATGAGCATGGGCAAGAGCGCTGCTGCAAGTAAAATCAGAAACCACCTTATCCGACTCATCAATCTTCCTCCTTCCGTTAAAGGTTGCTGTCTTTATCTTTTATCCTAAACTATCGCAGCGTTTATGCCATTTTTTATAAATTAACACAATCGCCATTTTCAACGACTAACCCCAAAACGAGTTCTTATCAAAAAATGATTGTTCATATTCTTAACACTTAGCATCCTCTTAATTGGCTGATTTTTATAAATTTAAACGGACAGTTAAAATTCATGATGAGGGAATGTAAATATTTATAACACTTTTCGCAGGGCAGTCAATTTACCGGAAATCTCAACCATCTTTCGCTTAGACGTATAAGTAGTGGTTGTTATACAATATTTTTAAGTACTGGTTGAAGAGTATTCGGACTTTTCTGTTTTGGCATAGTTATTGGATTGATAATAAGCAAAAAGGAAAATACAAGATGGAAGGTGATAAGTCATGAAAGGAATAATTGATCAACTATTGCAAGGCCCGTTGGGAGTATGTTTAATGATGTTGATGGGGCTGCGACTTTCTATCATTTGAGCTTACATTATAGATAGGAGCGGTCAGAGGCTTCGGCAAGTGGCGGCTTTCAATTCCGCTGCCGCCCTATACAGGAGGAAATGGTTATGAAACTTACAATTTTAATTATTATCGCCGTGTTGGGGTTGATAATGCCCTTGTTGTGGCTTACGGGAACGCTGACATCCCTCGTCTATTTCTGTAGGCATGGGTTTGGCGCAATCCGCACAGAGCGGACCGTCGCCTTTAATCCGCAACTGGGATTGACCATGGCCGATGGCGGCGATTCCATTGACAAAGAGAAAAAAGAGTAGGCGGCTGCTAAGCAGGTTAGCATGCCCGCAATGTCTCTGGTCTCCTCAGGGAAGATGATGCAGGGAAGTTACGGCGACAAATCATGTTTGGTGGGTTAGACCCCCTCTGGGGTTAGCAATGGACGATCGGGGCAATTCGATTGGAGAGGAGAGGAGTTAATACTTATGGGAATTGATAGAAGGACTTTTCTCAAGGGTATGGGAACGGGAATCGCAGGGGTAACCTCGGGGTGTTTGTTGTTACCAGGTAAACTTAAGGCAGGGGAGGTTGCCGCAACTAATGAATTTATGGGGGTTCTTGTCGATACCACCCGGTGCGTCGGATGTCGAAGCTGCGAGCTGGCATGCGCTGAGGCGCACAACTTGCCGATCCCGGATATAGGTGATGCATCGGTATTTGAAAAAATCCGGCCGACATCGGAGACGCAATGGGAAGTGGTCAACAGCTTTAAAACGCAGAAGGGTGAAATTTTCGCAAAGAAGCAGTGCATGCATTGCAATCAGCCGGCCTGCGTTGCGGCGTGTCCGGTGAAGGCAATGGAAAAGAGGGAGGAAGGACCGGTGACCTGGGACACCAACTGCATGGGTTGCCGATACTGCATGGTGTCATGCCCCTTCGACATCCCGAAGTTTGAACATCACAGCGCCACCCCCAAACTTCAGAAATGCAATCTCTGCTGGGAGAGACTCCAGAAAGGAGAAAAGCCTGCCTGTGTGGAGGCCTGTCCGGCGGAGGCGCTGACCTTCGGCGCCAGGAGGGATCTCATTGAAGAAGCGAATAGGCGTATCTATAAGAATCCGGGAGAATACATCTCCCATATTTATGGAGAACATGAGGCGGGCGGTACAGGATACCTTTACCTCTCCTCGGTTCCGTTTGAACAGATCGGCTTCCGGACCGATTTAGGAACAACTGCTTATCCAGAGTACACAAAAGGATTTCTCTACAGCGTTCCGGTTATTCTTCTTCTCTGGCCTGCATTTTTAAGCGGAGTAAGCGCCATAACCAAACGGAAAGACAAAGTGAAAAGCGAAGAGGGAGGGAAACGATGAACAGGACAACTACCGCAGTGCAAATAAGCAGCCTTAAGGATTTTCTTGTCTTTATGCGGGGCGAATTGAAGCCGAAAGGAAAGATCTTTACCCCCTTCAATCTGATTACCGGTTCGGTCATCCTGCTCGGCGCAGTTCTCATTCTGTACCGGTTTTTCATGGGACTGGGCTCGGTTGCCAACAGTTCCAGCGAATATCCTTGGGGAATATGGATCGGATTCATTGTCATGGTAGGGGTCGCTTTTGCGGGAGGCGCCTATGTGACTGCCTTTATCGTTTACGTTCTCCGGGGAGAAAGATACCACTCCATTGTGCGAATGGCGGTCCTCAACGGCTTCCTTGCCTACGTATTTTATGCCGGGGCAATCCTGCTCGACCTTGGTCGCTGGTGGAATATAGTCAATCCGCTCATCGGAAACAAATTTGGGGTGAATTCCGTGCTGTTTCTGGTCGCCTGGCATTTCCTGCTTTATATGCTCGCCCAGCTTGTCGAGATATCTCCCGCGTTTGCAGAGTGGCTTGGGTTTAAAAAAGCCCGCAAGTTTCTTGCTTCTCTTACCCTGGGGGCGGTGATCATAGGGATCACCCTTTCCACGCTCCACCAGTCGGGCCTCGGGGCGCTATATCTGATGGCCAAATGGAAGATCCATCCCCTGTGGTATACGGAATTTATCCCGTTGCTCTTCTTTGTCTCCAGCATCTATGCGGGGCTCTCGGTAGTGATATTCATTGGAACAGTAAGCTTCCGGGTTTTTGACAAGGATAGGATTGACGAGGAATATCGAAAGTCGTGGGATGATATCATCATAGATCTGGGGAAGGCCTGCGCAATTACGATGTTTGTCTATTTCTTCCTGCAGATCCTGGTATTGATTCACGGCAAACACTGGTCGCTCCTGAATACCGGCATGGGTTACTGGTATCTTACCGAACTCATCGGACTCCTATTGATTCCCGGCTTTCTCTTCAGCTGGGGCGTAAAGTCCGGAAACCCCGCTCCGATCCGAATTGCAGCAGTCCTGACCATGATCGGGGTCATTATCAACCGGGTTGATTATTCCATCATTGCCTACAAATGGTATCTGCCGTTGAGTGAGAGATATATTCCCACCATTATGGAGGTGGTCATAACCCTGGCAATTGTGTTCACGATGGTGTGGGTATTCAGATGGATCGTCAACCGGGTCCCCATCCTGAAAAAACCGCCCCAATGGGCAATTGAGCAAGAACAGGAAGAGGAAAGTGAAGAGCGAGTTGTTGCTCTCGGTCCTCAACTGGGACTTACTATGGCCGATGGTGGCAAATCGATTGATGAAGAGAAAAAGTAAGTATTGGAATTTCTCGATACGAAAGGAGGTTTTAAGATGGAGGGCTTCACGTATGTCGACATTTTCGCAACTAAGGGTATTGAATATTTACTGGTGATCAGCGGTCTTCTATTTTTCTCTTTATTCTGGAGATTTTTGAGCAGACCCGCCGTAGCGGTTTACCGGGAAGCGGAAAACGTTGTTACTGCCATCAGCGATTGGTTCCATCTCCCAGCGGAAGGAATGTATTTTCACCAGGGACACAGTTGGGCAGCACCGGAGGACGGGGAGGTAGTAAGAGTTGGAATGGATGATTTTGCCCAAAAACTGGTGGGAAAGATCGATGCCATAAAATTTCCGAAGGTCGGCTCCCAGGTAACACAGGGAGAAAAGGCCTGGAGCCTGCTCGTGGGCTCAAAATCGATTGATATGCTCTCGCCAGTGGATGGGAAAATACTGGAAATAAATGAAGGTCTGTTGAATTCACCGGAAAGTATTAATAAAGATCCTTATGGTCAGTCCTGGCTGATGAAAGTTCAGGCGCCAAGAATCTCGGCTAATCTAAAGAATTTATTGTCGGGCAGGCTTGCCAAAAAATGGATGGAAGGGGTAAGGGAAAACCTGCTTGCCCGGATGAATTACAACCTTGGCGCCGTATACCAGGATGGTGGTGTGCCGGTTGATGGGATAGCAAGAAATTTGGATCGGGAAAGATGGGATGAGATAGTAAAGGAATTTTTTCTGATTTCATAAAAGGATTGGTAGAGAGTAGGATGGCTTCAATGAGCACAAAAATTAAAAGCTTTCCCCTGATACCTGAGGAAGAACGAAAATGCATTTGGATGCATACCGGCCTGATATCCTACAAACTGTGCGATAGAAACTATCAGTGTGAAATCTGTCCTTTTGACCAAGCAATAAAAAATGAGGAAAGTGGGGAAGGTGATTTTCAGGAATCGGAAAGCGATCTGATGGAGGAATCGCTCAAAAATGATCCCTCTGCCCGGATTAATGGATCTGTCTTCTATCACCCCGATCATTGCTGGGTGAAAGTGGAAAATCCTGAAAAAGTGAGGATAGGGATAGATGATCTTTTAACCCAGCTCATTAGTAATGTTAAGGTAGTTATCCTGCCCCAGGTAGGGAGCTTGACCGGCCAGGGAGAATGCTGCGCCCACATTATCCAGGAAGATTATATCTTGCCTGTTATTTCTCCACTTTCCGGTTCAATTCAGACGGTAAATCCTCGTCTGGAAAAGGAGCCGGAACTAATAATCGATGATCCGAGAGGATTTGGCTGGCTGATAACGATAAAACCGGAAAATCTTGAAAGCGAACTCAAAAATCTTCTTTTTGGAAGAAAAGCGCTCTCATGGTATCAAAGGGAGGAAAAGGAAATAATCGCCCGGACCGACTTGATGCTGAAATATAACCCACAAGCAGTGGGTCCCACCATGCAGGATGGGGGGGTCAGGATTAGTTGCTTGCAAGATGTGCTCAATATCGTCAATTCTAAGCAGAGGGCTCAAATTTTAGATTTCTCTATCACCAGACCCAAAAATTCTATCCAAAGATTGTTATCCAAACCCCCGGATAAATTTCCTTCCTCTGAAAAATAGAGCCCGTCCAAATTTACTGTTTTTTACCCCACCATGAAAACTGGAACCGCTTGTTGACGGGGAAACTCTTTTCTACCTTTATACTTTTTTGACACAAGGGACAGAGTTCGGCTGGTTTTAGGTCGATATTCTCCACATAGGTAGAAGAGTTCATTACACATTTAGGCTGTGAACAGTGGATCAGCCCAAAGGTATGTCCCAGTTCATGCACTGCCTCTTTTAACAAGCGATCGGTCGTTACCTCTCTGTTTTCAGGCAAACCATAGAACCGGTTATGAAGGCGGCGGGTAGAAACTACCGCCCCGATTCCCTTAAGCTGGGCCTCACCGAAAACAAATGTAAGAATAGGAATAAAAAGATCTACATCCAGAACCCCCAGTATTTTTTCCGCATCCAGGGGGGGCTTCTTAATTAATTGCCGGAGGATAAGGGAAGAGTTGTATTGAACCCGGTTCGGGTCGAAAGCATCCTTTAAATTGATCTTAAACTCTCTTCTTTTGGTTCTCAGATGAAAAGTGCTAAAGATAAACCTCTCCAACTTTTCAAGGTAAGAATGATCCTCCAGTTCGATGGGCACAATGTAAATATAAGACATCACAGATAATGTTTATTAAGGTCATCTTTTTAGATGATATTTTTCAATTTTATTGTAAATGGTAAGCCGGCTAATCTTAAGGATGTCAGCCGCCTGAGCGATATTTCCCTTCGTTTGATTCAATATTTTCTCGATTTGATCTTTTTCCACTTCTTCCAGGGATTCTCCGCCGGAAGGCCGAGATGGAGATGGAAAGGGAAAAGATAGATCATCTACTTGAATCTGGTTTCCTTTTGCTACTACCATCGCCCTTTCAACTGCATTTCTAACCTCCCGAATATTTCCCGGCCAATCGTATCCGGCAAACATCTCCAGGGCCTGCGGGGAAAAATCGGTCACATTTTTATTCATTGATTGAGCATACTTATTTAAAAAATACCTGGCAATCAAAGGAATATCCGATCTCCTTTCTCGGAGAGGAGGCAACTGAATGGAAAATACATTCAACCGATAATAGAGATCTTCTCGGAAGCTTTCCTCCTTTACCGCTTTTTCCAGGTCTTTGTTGGTAGCAGAGATAACCCGAAAATCGACATCAATGGTCCTATCACCTCCCAGCCTGGTAAATTTTTTGGTTTCAATGACCCGAAGAAGATCCATCTGCATCTTTTCACTGATATTTCCTATCTCGTCTAAGAAGAGAGTTCCTTTATCGGCCATCTCCAGTTTGCCTTTTCTTCGGTACATGGCTCCGGTAAAGGACCCCTTTTCATGACCGAAGAGTTCGCTTTCAAGCAGACCTTCCGGGTAAGCGCCGCAGTTAATGGTAATTATTGGGAAATATCTGCGTGAACTTCGGCTGTGGATTGCCCGGGCAATGAGCTCTTTTCCGGTTCCGCTTTCTCCCAGAATCATCACGGTAGAATCGGTTTTGGCTACCGTATTAACCATCTCCATCACTTTCTTTATGGCAGGACTCTCTCCCACCACATTATCGGGAAGCAAAAGATCTTCAATCTGTTGGCGCAGTTGAATGTTTTCCGTCACAAGCCGTCTTTTCTCAACAGCATTCTTGATCAGCCTGCTCAAGTCATCGGGATCGATTGGTTTAGTAACGTAGTCAAAGGCTCCATCCTTCAGTGCCTTGATGGCGGTATCCACAGTTGCATATGCTGTAATTATAATGGTAACAATATTCTTATCAATCTGCTTAATGCGATTCTGGAGTTCTATTCCATCCATTCCAGGCATCTTGATGTCCAGCAGGATAATGTCCCATGGATTTTCTTGAAGCTTCTTCAAGGCAGTGGCAGCTTCATCGGCGGTATCTACCCGATAACCATCGAGCTTGAACCATTGATAAAGAGAATCCCTTACCGAGGCTTCATCATCGACAATCAGTATTCCTATTTCTTCCGGTTTCATCTCAATATTCCTTATATTACGCATCATATTTATGCATCCCTTTTAGCAGCGGGTAGCCGGGGCAGAGTAATGGTAAATTTGGTACCCTCCCTCTCTTTAGACTCTACATCGATCGTTCCCCCGTGCTCTTTTATAATGCCGTAAACTACGGAAAGGCCGAGGCCGATATTTTTTTCCGATTTCTTCATGGAAAAGAACGGTTCAAATATATGGGGAAGCGCATCTTTCGGGATTCCTTTCCCATTATCTATTATCATAATCTGGTTCTGATCTTTATTGCTACGATAATCGGTTCTAACAATTATCTTTCCGCCCCGGGTGGAGTCCTCGATGGAATTGATAATCAAAGCAATCAGTACTTGCTGAATATCACCAGCATCACACTGAGTAGAGTCATCCCCATCGTCCAGTTCTTTTATAAGCTTAAGTTCATTCATTTCGGCGCTATGCCCA
>Ga0214473_10004069_pt1 | contig 17588 bp, 30 predicted proteins | sample RVTome_7_FD_203509 | JGI IMG/M metagenome (GOLD analysis project Ga0214473, IMG submission 203509) | Soil microbial communities from uranium-contaminated site in the Upper Colorado River Basin, Wyoming, United States - RVT98D197 | ecosystem: Environmental > Terrestrial > Soil > Contaminated >... | reverse complement strand
AATGGATTATGATTAAATTTAATATCTTTATCTCTTTTTCTTCTCATAAATTCTAATTGTTCTTTTATTTGTTGTTCTTGATCTTCTTTTATATAACTTTCAAGTTCTCTTTGATTTGCAGATTTTTGTCTTTCATTTACAATTTTTTCTACTCTCATTGATTCATCTAAGTCTCTTACCATTTCTTTCCTTCTTCTATTACCACTTCCAAGCTTTTCTAAGATTTCTTTGAATGACATTATTATTATTATTATATTTTCTGTATTTAAATATTTGACCTAATTTTATTGATTTGATAATCTTGCGAACATTTTGAAGATTATTATTCCTGCTAAAACTAAGATTGCAAAAACTACTGCTTCACCAAGATAAGTTGCTAATAGTAGTGAACTAATTAAAATTAAAATTATGAATACCCTATTTGTCATTTGATAATATCCACATACTGCGGACATTACAATTACAAAAAAACCTAAGAATAAAACTTGATTACCCAAGAAATAATCTATCAAAATTTTCTTGAAATCAAATGGTTCTATGTAAGTTCCCATTAATCGGTTCCCCTCCAGAATTCTAAAGTTGAAATGTAAAATCCAACAATTAATGTACTAAATAATATTCCCATCCCCCACTTGATCCAGATAACATCAAAAGAATTTAATTGTGCCATAATTTGTAAATAATCCGTAGTAATTAATCCAGCTAAAATTGCAACTAATGATGCAGATAATAAATTAATATCTGGTGAACGACCAAAGGTTCCAATAACTAATCCTGCAATAGAAAATCCTAGAATACCAATAATCAATTCATCCCATAAACTACCATTTTTAAAATCACTTGCATCTGGAGAATCATTATCTAAAAAGCCTAATGAATTCATTAATCCCCCAGTAATTGTTAAATCATAACCTGATGCAGATAATAACATCATTAATCCTACTAAAATTATTGTATAAAAGTAAAACTTCATATTCTTTCCTCCGCAATCATTACTCCGATTAAGACTATTAAGACTATAAAGGTTACAAAATGTTCTATTGCTGGATTATTTCCTATCTCTATTGGAGGGAAGAAATTTAAGCCTACATCTAAAATTAATACTAATCCAAAGATTACACCTATTACAAAAGCATCGCTTTTTATTCCGTATCGTAAACTTAATCCCCCTGAAACCATTACTAATACAATTATGCTTAATAATACTCTTCCAAAATCATCAAATCCAAAAAAGTTTCCTGAATCAATGTATAATGTTAAGTCTGTAAAAAAATACCAAATACTAAATGCCCTACCTTCAATACTTTGAATTATCCATGTTCTTGAATTATTGATGTAAGTTGAATTTATTATGTAATAATAATCCATGAATAATTTTGATTCGTTATTTCTTATGTAAGTTACATTGACATTATTTATAGATAAAATTCCCCCATTTCCTGTTGAACTATTTGTACCAATTGTAGTTCCGTTTTTATATCTTAATGTTATTCCAAATTCTTCAACTGTCCAATATGTAGAAGCTAAGGTTAAATTAAAATTATAAACTGTTCCGTTATCTAAAAAATCAAAATTTGGATAGATTGTTTTACTTATCCCTTGAGAGTAATCTATTATGGCTTCGGTTGTTCCTCCTAAAATAATTGTATAACTTGTTTGAGTAGGTGTTTCAGTTAATGTTTGAGTATCATAACCTGTTTTTGTAAAAGTAAATTCATGCTCGAAATTTGGATTTAGCCAGAATGTTACTGAACCAGATGCTCCAGTTATTCCATCTCCAACTACTACTGTTTCACTTTCTATTGTTCTTGTTGCATTGACAGTTACCCCACTTATTGTTTGTTCTGCTAAGTTTATTACTTGAAATGTTACATAAATTCCGTCTGCATCTGCTAATAGATATAATGTTTTATTTGTTGTTGAATTTGTATATTGAATGGTGGAAGGATTATAAATTCTTTGAGGATAACCTGTTGATTCATATTGAATTCTTGAATCAACATTTAAAGTTTTGTTTTGTGGATAAAAACAAAATGAATAATTATTATTTTCTGTATTATTAATATAAGTTAATGTTTTATTTACTGTTCCGTCTCCTAACCAATATACAAAAGTTGATGTTGGAATACTTGCATTGATTCTACTTGAAATTGATTCATCTTTAAATGTTAAATTTAAGTAAACTAAATTATAAGTTGAATTACATAGAGTAAATATTATAGGATTTATATTTTGATAAGAATAACCAGAGTAGATAGTATCTCCTGCATAAGTAAATTTCCATCTTATTGAATTATTTCCTACACTTGTTGTGGGAATATTTAATGTATAACTATAAACATTTCCTGAACTTGTTGGAGTGTATTCTGTCCCATTATAAACTAACTTAACAGATGTTAAACTTGAATTTGCAGTTAGATTAATTGTGAATGTCTCACTTACAGTTTCATAAGAAGATAGATTAAAAGTAATACTATTATTTATTATTTTGACATTCCAGCTGATTAAAGTATTATTTTTATTTCCTGCTGAATCATTAATAAATAGTGTTCCATTATTAATTCCATTTTGATAATTAAAATAAGATACATTCGGGCTTCCAGAGATACATGAAATAGTGTTATTGGTATTATTATAATTCCAAATACATGATTGTAAATTAGTATCTATTGCTGTGAAATTTAAAGTTAAATTGTTATTTTGAGATAAATAATCAAATGAAATAGGAGAAGTTATAGTTACAGTAGGATTTATTGTATCTATTTTAAAATAAATTGAATCATTTAATCCCCATTCTCCAGTTACAGAATTATTTGCATAAAGGAATAAATGATGTTGTCCATCTTCGATAGTTAAAGAGGTATTAATGTTCGATAAAGTAACATTTGTTCCATTATAATTAACTATCCATCTACTAACACCAGTATTAGCTGTTGCATTGAACCAGATTGTTGAAGTTGAATAAGTTTGATTTGATGGAGATAAAACTGCAATTTGAGGGATTGTATTAATAGTAAGATATCTAGTATCATCATTACAACCATTGGCATTACATGATTCAATAGTCCAATTATGACTACCATTTGAAAAACTTTTAGTAAATATATAATCACTTAATAATCCAGAAGTATTTGTTTCATTTATGATCCCATCAAAGTAAAGAGAAACATTTAATGGAGTTTCTCCAGAAATTGTTGCATTAAATGTTATTAATTCATTTATGCCAAAAGTCGAAGCATTTGGAGGAGAATTTAATGTTACTGTTGGTGGTGTTACACCATAAGCTAATCCATCCCCCCCGTTATTCAATTGAAAAACCTCGTCGGCGGAAATTGTTCGATTCCAAAATCCTACTTCGTCGATATTTCCAGTAAAATCAAACAAACCATTAGAAGTTTCTCCTATTTGCATATTCTGGGTATTATTATGATTACGGTTATTATTTGTTGCTGTTGCCTCCACAATACCGTCTAAATACATCGTTATATTTCCACCACTTGCGGGTCGTGTGATGACTGCATGATGCCAATTTCCATCTGTTACGGTTGATGTTCCAAGTAGATTGTCAACTGCTCCACTCGAAAAAATCAGAAATTGTAATATATTTCCATTGGTAATTCTGAACTCCCATTCATTTGTGCCCGTTGAATTGGATTTTCCAATTAATTCTTTGTAACTACCAGTAGATGAAGTTTTGAACCAAATTTGGATTGAAAAAGGTGAAGTCCCAAAATTGAAAATATCACCAAAATTAATCATATCGCCACTGCCATCAAAAGAATAAGAAGTATTTATTTTTCCTGTTTGGTTGGTTGTAGCACCAGTATTATTTCCATTATTTATACCATGAGAATCAATTACGGTTCCAGAAGTTTCATCTAATTTGTAATAAGAAACTAAATCGACATTAAGGTCTTCTGTCCAAGTTGCCCACTCCAAAATTTCAACCCCATATATTAATGGTACCCAATCTACAAAATCTCCATGTTGAACTTCCGTAAAAACTCCGATAGTTAAGATATCATTTTTCTTTAAATCTGCTGGGGTTAATTTAATCCATTTTTCTTGAGTTACATAATGTTCTCCGACTTTTTGATATGCAAAAATTGCAGTTCCATTTTCTGTATACCCAACTAATACATTATCATAATCATCTATTAATACATCTTCATAAGTTTTATATTTTAAGTCATAGTCCCTATTAATTTTATTTTTAGTTTTCATGTTTGTAAAAGAAAACTGTTTCATGGCTTCTGAATAATCTTGATATGCCGAAATCTCAAACTCTGCTACCTTCTGATAACCTACTGAAACTTGAACATTGAGAGGAGTATTTAGTTTTGCTTTTCCTATCGTGTCGCCTAATCCATAAGCATTAATTATTGTAACTTCTCTTGTTACTTCGTCATATGTTTTTACATTATCAAATTCAAAAGCAGAAACAAAACCAACTAAAAAGATTCCTAAGATTAATAAGGTTAATAATTTTTTCATGTATTCCTCCCTGCAATGTACCCTAATAATGCACTCAGCATAGTCCATATAAAATAAGGCATTACTAAGTCACCAAATAAACAATTAATCATTGTTGCTCCACTTATTTCTGTATTTGAACAATCCATTGCTGTTCTGAATGTGGTTATATCATCAGCGAGATAAGGAATAAATAAAACTCCAAAAATCCAGATTATTAATCCGAAAGCTACTCCTAAAAATACATTTCCTTTTTTATTCATCTTATGGCTATTCCTCCAATAACAATCCCTGCAATACCTAATATAACTGCAAGGTATAATTGTTGAACATCCATTGCAGTACATACGGATTTATCTTGATTTGTTAATGAAGAAGCATTTGTACAATTTAATTCTGATGTACTACTATATTCTGTTACAGTTGAATTTAATGCTGGTGCAACTGCTAGACCTACGATAAAAAGTAAAACCCCAAGCATTAAAGAATATAATAAAGTAAATCCCCTTTTATTTTGTTTCATTTTCAAAATATTTTATTACTCCCTTTTTGTTTTTTAAAAAATTGTATCTCACTTGTTTCTTGTCTGCTTCCTAATCTTTTTTCTTTTCTTTGAATCACTTTGAATGAACTTAATTTACTTGGTTTAAATTCTTCACCATATAACCCTATCTCTTCAAAAGTTAATTTTCTTTCACCTCGTTGGATTCCTCCTCCTGCCCTTATTGTGGATATTAATTCTGCTTTTAATTTTTGCCTTGCTTCGGTTAATGTTCCGAATTCTCCTACTTCTGTTTCTTTTCCAAATTTATCTACAAATACTTTAAATTCGTCAGTTATCTTTTTGCCTGTTTCTTTTTTTGTTTTTCCTGTAAATAATATTGGTAATGGTTTTATTCTTGTAGTAACTTTCGTCTTGATTGAGGGTCTTGAAATCTGTCGGGGTTTAGATATTTGTTTTGTCTTTTGTTCTTGTCTTATTCTTAATAATTGCCCTAATACTTGTTTAGGATATTGCATTTGAATAACATCTACTTTAGTACCAGACTTTTGTATTGGTTTTAATTTATATTCATTTTCACTTGTTTGTCTTTGTATTTGTCTTTGTATTTGTATTTGTTTTGTCTTTTGTTCTTGTTCAATTCTTATATCAACTTTTGGAGTTAGTATTTTTGTTTTTTCTACAATATTTATCTCTGGGCTTACTAAACTTATTTGTTTTGGTTCTGATAATTTTGTTTCTTGTATATTACCTGTTTTTAAAAATCCTAATACTTCAATTTTTGGAACTGCTTTTAATTCTGGTTTTAAAGAAGTTAATATTTTTTGTTCAGTTTGTAAACTAATTGTAGTCCCTAATAATTCTAATTTTTTATCTGTAACTTTTTGTAATTGTCTACCATTTGTTTTTAATTCTCTAATTTCTATTTTTGGTTTTATCTTTTTTACAACCCCCATAGATTCTAGTGAACTTATTTTTGATTTTAATGTTAAAGGACTTTCAAATAATTTTATTATCTTTTCTTTTCCAATTGGTAAATCAATTACTTTAATTTCTCCAGTTTTTAATTTTCTTGCTTTCTCAATTGGAAATGTTAAAACTCTTGTAATATCTTTTTTTGTTTCTTGGATTCCCATTCCAAATGATTTTAATAATCTTGGGTTTTTTTCAATAGTTAATATTCCTACTTTTGAATAAATCCCTTTTATTGGTTCTTTAAGTCCTCTTGTTAATTTAGATAATTTACTCTCCCATACAATTCTTGCAATTCCTTCTTCTGCTTCTCCATAAAATGAAAATTTTCTTTGAGAGATAATTGGTCTGTCTCTGAATAATATCTTTTCTTTTGTTATCTTTGTTGCTCCTTTACCTGCTTGAACTTGATATGTTTTTTTTCCTGTCTGCAAAACATCAAATTTAATTAATGTATCAGATTGTATCCTTCCTGCTTTTTTTCTAGACAAGATAGTTAATGTACTTATATCTTCACCTTTTTCTAAGCCTACAAATAATTCTGGTTTTACTTTTTCTAATTTTTCAATTGCTCTTATTTCTGTTGATGTTTTTCCAAAATAAGTTACTCCTTTACCTAATACTGTCCCAGTTGCAAAACTTGTTCCAAAATAACCTACTGCATATAAGGGATTTTCTCTTAATGATTGTCCTAATGAGGGCATACCCTTTCCAATTATTTCTTTTCCTCCTAAATATATATTTTTAATTGTTTTTACTGGTTCAGTTATTACTTTTTTTCCTCCTAAATATACATTTTTAGGTATTTCTGATATTGCTAATAAAGAACTTGATCCCCCTAAAAATAAACTTTTTATTTGGGGTTTTATTGTTTCATCTCCTCTTAACATTTTCGTTTCTTCTTCTAATCTTTTTGTTGTTATCTTTTCTCTTAATTTTCCTATATAGCCTTTTGGTTTTATTGGCTCAACTAAATAACTTCTTGTTTCTTTTTTTATTGTTTGTTGGATTATCTTAGGTGATGCAATTATTTCAAATGTTGATCTTCCTTGTTCGATTGCTCTCTTTGTTTCTTTGGTTGATGGAATGACTACACCACTTGGCAAAACATATTCTGGTTGTTTAGTTATTGGATTTATACGAGATTGACTTTGTATTATTTGTGGAGTTATTTTTTGGGATGCAATTATTTCAAAAGTTGATCTTCCTTGTTCGATTGCTCTTCTTGTTTCTTTGGTTGCTGGAACGATTACACCACTTGGCAAAACATATTCTGGTTTACCAGTGATAGGGTTTAATCTTGATATCCCACCAGAAGCATAAGATTGAATTTTTGATGGTTCAGTTATCGAGGGTAATTTAGTTTGTTCTAAAGGAGTATAAATTCCTTTTGCATAGTTGTATGTCCCTGATTCTTTTCTTGCCAGTTGTGAATATTTCTCCCTGCTTTCTTGGGCTTTCTCTCCTTCTGGGCTTCTGATAAATTCATCAAAAAGTTTCTGGGCTTGTGGTGAAGCAGAACCATAAGCATACCTTTTACCAGATGCATAACGAGAGATTAATTCATTCGCCTCTTTATAAAGACCATCTTGTTGTTCTTGTTGTTGTTGTTGTTGTTCTAATTGTTGTCTTGTTTGGGATTCAATCCTTTCTTGCTCTTCTAAGTATCTTTTTTGTGTTCCTCTTTGAATTTGTTGTTGAACATCTATCCCCCTTAATTCTTGTTGAGTTACCATTCAAAATCCTTTAGATCTACTTTAATTCCTTTTAAAGTCGGTAATTTATTTTTCATTGTAATAGGTAATGAATTCTTTTTCAAATTGAAAGAAACCTGTCCGTTTAGTTTATTTATTCTTGGTTTTAAGGTAATTTTTTCATTCATTAAGTTTTACAGGTAAAATGTATTTAAATATTTGACCTAAATTTATCTAAAAAAAATAAAAAATAAAATTATTTTGCTATGCAGTTTATGGATTCTTTTTCGGAGATAGTTGGACTTAAATCTATTCCGTATTTATCTTTTAAAATCCTTGAAATCTCTTGATGTTTCTTTGGATTATTACTTATAAATCGGTCTATCATTCTTTCTGTCTCATCAAAGATTTCTAATTTTAAGATGTTACCTTTACGAAAATAACTGTATGTTCTCCAATCCTGTTTTTTGAATCCCATTATATTCCACCTTTTTCAATAATAGATTTTATTATAAAAAAAGCAATACCTGCTACAACAATCCATACTAAAGGATTCCCTGCTAAACTTTTTTTCTTGATATCAATTTGATTGTTTAACATTAAAGTCATTATATGATGTTGTCCATATGTTTCATTCTTTTCGTTGTTCATATCTATCTTGAGAGGATTCTTTTTCCAAGTTGGTTGAATTAATACAGGAAATTTTCCTTCAAAGAAAAATATTTCGCTTCCATCCGAAGCATGATATGTTCCATCAGAGGTATTAAATGCTCCACCCTCGATTTTTATTTTTTCAGCAGTTATATTTCGATTTTCGTGGATTTTTAAAACGCCTAACCATCCTTTCTTGATTTTTCGTTTACTTACTTTTGCTTTTCTTGGAATCTTTATTTTTTTAACTTTCTTGGGATCATTTTCTAATAAATCACAAATCTTATCTACCTTTTCGGTTAGATTCATTTCTTTTAAATTTTTTTCTTCCATTATTTGTTAAGACCTCCTTTTCATTTTATTCTCTTTTTCTGAACCATCCTTTGTTTTCTTTTTTTTCTTTTGGGGTCATGTCTGCTAATTCCTTTTTACTTGTTACTGATAAGTTCAGTAACTTAGCATCCTTTGACAATGAACTAGATGTGTGAATTTCTGCAAGTTGTTGATAATAATTAGCCCAATCTTCATCACAATATATATCCCTACAAAATAATTCTAATTGTTTGAATGTTCTTAATGGTACTCTGGGAGATCCTAATTCTTCTTGAGTTAAGTTACCCGTTTTAGTTGTATCTTTTGATTGGATAACTTTTGTTAAGAATGTATGTTGATTCTGTTTTTGTTCCTGAATATCTCTAAGTATTGATTCTGCTTGTTCTTCGGTCATCTCGTTATTTTCTTCGGTCATTTTCTTTTTCTTTTATTTTATTTAATATCTTGTTTAATTCATGTTTTTTCTCTAATTCTTCTATTTTTAAAAGTGCTAACTTTAGTGGATATTTCTTTTTGAATTCTCTTTTTTTAATTCTTAATTCTTTATCAAAATTAGATTCTGGATAAAATATTTCTGCAAATCCATAGATAAATACATTTGAAATCAAAATGATTCCCAACATAAAAGTAATTAAAACAAAAATCCCTAAAAGTTCTCCAAAAGTATTAGATAAGAGCGTTGTAAAAACATGAAAATATGTACCAGTATAACCAAGATGGATAAGTATTACTAACCAATTTATTAATATCGAAAGAAAAGTCATAAAACCGAATACTTCTAAGTTAGACCATTCTTCTAAATAAAGTTGTTTAAATGTTTTTTCTTTTTCCATTTTATTTATATAATGAATAGTTACTTACTAAACTATCACTAACCTCATCTTTTCTATCAGATAATGCTTCCCGAATCCCCATTATTAATTCTGGTATTGTTTGGTGACTTACTTTTGCAAAGGCTACTAATATCAATCCACCAATTATTGAAACAGTAATTATCCAATCCCAATTCATTTCTTTTTCATTAAGTTATTTAATTCGTTTTGTAATTTTTGTTTTTCTATATCTAATTTTAATTTTTCAATTTCTTTTTTCTTTTTTATTATATCTTTATTTTTAAAGTCCCTTATCAAACTTGGAATTAATGGTTCTGGATTATTCATTTTTAAATTTTTGTGGTCTAAAACCTGCACGAATATAATATAATTCTTTATATCCAAATTTATTTAATTCTTCTCGAATGTAATAGATTTTATCTAATTCTTTGTTAATTTTTTTCATGTGTTCTTTTAATCTTTGTATGGCAATTATTTTCCATTCATTATTATCCTTTAAGTCTGGATGTTCTGTTAATACTCCTGCTTTACTTATATTTAGTCCTTCAATTGTTGAAATCATTTGTGTTGATACATCTCTGAACATTAATTCATTTCTTCTAACTATAACTTCAACTTGGTCTCCACCTATTTCAAATACGCTTAATATCATTTTGGTTTTATTGTTTGGTTTTTTAATTTTTAAAAGAATAAAATAAAAAATTTAATAAAAAATTTATTCTTTTAGGATTCCTGCTTCTTTACAGGCATTTGCTATTCTTACTAGGAGTTCATCTGCGTAAACTTCTTTTCCTTCAAAAGCTACAATACGCTGTATATTTGTTGGAACTTCGGCTACATAAAATCCTTTAGGAAAATTTTGTTTTTCTTCCTCTTTTTCCCCAGTAGTTTCTTTTTCTGTCATTTTTTTATCCTCCTTTTTATGATTCTTCTAAGATTGCTCCAATTGATGAAATAAATCCCCAAGCAATGGTTATATAAGCTATATAATTCGTTAAAGAATCTCTAAAGATTATTATTCCGTTATTAATCATGTAGATCCCTAAGAATATTAAAGACATCCCAGATAACATAGTCATATATACATTCTTTTCATTTATTCCAAATAAATTTAATCCGAAAAGTAAAACAATTACTGCAATGAAGAAAACTATATTTGCTGTCCCAGAATTTCCAGAAGGAGTTATTGAAAATGAGATACTTTCAAACCCACCTAATGAAGATGAGTTGCATTGAACTATATAGGCATAATTACCGATACCCGAAAAATTATCTCCAAGTATTAATATCTCCCATTCGTTATTAATCGTATTAAAAGATTCGTGAGGTACTTCAATTTCTAATTCTTGTATTCCGTTAGATTGATAAAGATGAATAAAACAATCTGTTGAAGAATTATCTATTGGTACACCATTAGATAAATTAAATAAATGAAAATTTAAATTTAAATCTTCATTTTGTTTAAATGTATCAAAGGGAGGAATTTTTATTTCATATCCCCCTAAAAGATTTTGTGGTTGTGCAAATGGAGGATCTGCATGAATTAAATTAAAAGAAAATAAAAAAATAAAAATAAAGAGTGCTGATAAATTAAACGCCTTTGAGGTCTCGCCCTTTATCCTATTCTTTATTTTTATTTTTTGTTGTAACATTTTTTTACCTATTTACATTAATCCTGAATTTCTCAACCCTTGAGCGGCGATTCCGATCGCAGTTGAAGCGATTGATAGATTATAGAATAAAGTAGTAAGTCCTAAAATTGTCGAACTTGCACCAGTAATGTTTGTGTTCAATTGAGCACCAGCAACTTCATTAGCTACTGTTGGAGCAAGTGTAACTCCTACTAAAATAACTATAAATCCACCGATAATATTTCCTAACATCTAAAGTTACCACCTCGACAAAAAATAAAGTATGATTCACTATTCATTGTTAATATGAACAATCATCTATTTAAATATCTGACCTAAATTTTACCTGTAAAATTTTTCTAAGATTTTAGGTCAGATATTTAAATACAAATTGATTTAAAAGTTTATGGAAGAAAAAGAGGAGAGAAAAATTAGTAAATATAGTTCTGGGATTAATATTATAGTTCGTTTAGATAATTTATGGAAAGATACTCACATACATTCAAGAAATTCACAATATAAAAAATGGAGTGAAGATTTAGATTGTATTTGGTTAGAATTAGCACGAGATTATTCCGAGAATGGTAAAGATTGGAAAGAAAAAAGTAACAAGTTTGAAGAATATGATAAACAGATTGCTATTGCAGGAGGATTCCATGAAAATTCCCCTAATGGTTTTGAAAGTGTAAGTAAAGATATTCTAGAAAAAAGAAATCAAGTCTATAAACTTTTAATGGAAAAACAATTATTCCTTGCAAGAATTGAAAATGAACTTGGAAAAGGTACAACAGAAGAAGAAGAGGAAGAGGATGAATTTTAAAGATGGTAAGTGGGATAGTTACAATTAATGATTCTATTTATGAAAAAAATTATGGAAAAAAAATTTCATATTATCTTGAACCTCGATTAAAAATTCGTACAGATCAAAAAATTAGAGGAGTTTTGAAACAAGATGATAAAGATTTCTTTGCAATTGTTGATGGGAAAGAAGGTTCTGGTAAATCTTGGTTTTCTTTTCAATGGGCTAAATATGTAGATAATACTTTTAATCTTAAACGGATTGTTTTTAGTCCAGAAGAATTTAAACAAGCAATTTTTAAAGCAAAAAAAGGACAGGCAATAGTTTATGATGAAGCATTTACAGGATTAAGTTCAAGAAGTTCACTCTCGGGGATAAATAGATACTTAGTTAGTCTTGCAATGCAGATTAGACAAAAAAACTTATTTGTTATTTTGGTTTTGCCATCAGTTTTCTTACTTGATAAGTATTTTGTAATGTTTAGGGCTAAATGTTTAGTTCATGTTTATGAAAATAAGAAATTTGGTAGAGGATATTTTAAAATTTTTAATAATGCTAAAATTAAACAATTAATAATTGCTGGAAAAGCTACTTATTCATACTCTGTTAAGGTTAAAACTCGTTTTAAAGGCAGATTCTATGGAAAGTTTGCTTTAGGAGATGAAAATGAACAAAAATATAGAGATATGAAATCAAAGGCATTAGAAAATGCAGAAAAGAACCCTATGAGTGCTGGACAAATTAAATATAGGGAACAAAGAGATCTAGTTTTGTTCTTATTAAGGAAAAATACATCAATGACTTATGAACAATTAGCTAATTTACTTAATGATTATGATTTTGAGATTACTTATGTTCAAATATCAAGAATTTGTGCTAAATTTGGAGATAAATCAGATAAAAATGATAAATTAGATAAAAAAACTAATAAAAAGAATGAATCTGAATCTAAAGTTATTGATATTGATGAAAAAGAACAATTATCTGATGAAAAGGTTCTTGAATCAATGTTTTCTGTGTAATTCTTATTATTTTAACTACTTTTTTAATTAAATAATCTATTTTTTGATGTTTTAAGCCTTAAAAGTCTGTTTTTTGATGTTTTTTACATATTTCTTGTGGTATCTTAATGCTAATTTGAATAAATTCAAGGCATTAAATTGGTATTTTAGGGTTTTTAGGGTGTTTTTTACATTTACATTATACATTAATTATATATTTATAGTGTTATATCAGATAAAATGGGGGTCGCACAGTAAAAGGAAGAAAAAAAGCAATAAAATCTAGGCATTTGTCTGTGTTTTTTGCTATTTTATCATAGAATTAGTACTTCAAGCATACACTTTGGTTATTTTTTTGTTGATCCTTCCCATTTTTCAAGGCATCAACTAACTTTATCCCTTCTTTTAAGTATTGTTTCTAGGCGTTAGCGTTTATTGTGGTTACTTTTGTTTAATTATCTAGGCATTGGGCTAATTTTTAAAAAGGTTCTAGGCAGGATAGCTTAAAACAGTTCTGCAAAGGTGTTATAAGGTGTTGTCATGTGTTGTTTTTTTTGCTTTATTTTTTTTAAATTTTTTAATTATTTTTTTAAATTTCCATTAGAAATAAAGGGGTATGATTCAAAATATATAGATGTTCATTAATTGGAGTTAAATTTTGAACATAATAAACCCTATAATTATATCGGTTCATTAATTATTCAATTTATGAAATCTTTTAGCATGGTTATATTTTTTCAGTACTCCGAAAACCCAAAACGAAAGGTTTATAAACTATATGTGTCTATCAAATATATGAAAATGGAAACAAAATATGAAATAATAAAACATCTTAATGAAGAAATAAAAAAATCTGAAAATAAGATTAAAAAAATAAGAAAATTAGAAATCGATTCAAATTTATTAAATATTATTAATTGCGAACGAACCATCATTAATTATAATTTAAATTTGATTGAAAAAATTGAAAAAGGAGATTTTGAAAAATGAAAAATAATATTATTATAGATTTTGAATTTTTTTCAAAATTTGAAAATAATCAATTAATAGAGAATATACCCTCTCAATTAATATTAATTGAAAATAATCAACAAAAAACTTATAATTTTATTTCAGACGATAAACCTTCAAATATATGTTTGAATTGCATGGGTTTATCAATAGAAAAATGGGAAAAATCCCAAAAATATTCAATTGAAGAAATAAAAAAAATATTAATAGATTTAAAAAATTTAAATAAAATATTTTTTGGATTTAATTTAGAATCCGATAAAAAAATATTAAAAAATATTCTCGGTGAAGAATATAATAATTTTTCTTTAAATTTAATCGATATTGAACCAAATCTTATTGCACTTAATTATGATTATACCATGATTAATGGCAAATCATTAGACATAATTTTACAAAAATATTTTCATAAAATACTAAAAAATTTATTTAAAGAGAAAAAAATTTATTTTAATTCTGAAATTAAAATCGATTCAGTTATTAATCTAAAAGACATTTTCTCGAATGGAAAAACCATAATGAATATGGGTAGATTTAAAGGTGAATCTGTAAAATATATCTATGATTGTCAATTTTCCCACATTGTTGGATGCGGATTTGGTTCCGGAATCTATTCCGAAATCTGCAATACTATTAAGTATTATTATAATAATGGTAATGATAAGGATGAAGAAGATGACGAATAGAAAATTACAATTAATTAATATAATTTTTGGAGAAATTCAAAAATTAAATACACAAGATTTAAAAATATTTAAAGAATTTGTAAAAAATTATAATAAAAATAAAACCAAAAAAATTTTTAAGGAATATAAATATGGAAACAAAAAATAAAACATTCTCTCCTAAGGAGATAACAAAAATGCATAAAAATATTATTCGTTCTTATATTTCGGGTAATATCACCCTGAAAAGATATTTCAAATTTCAAAAACAAATAAAGGAGATATTTCAAAAATGAAAGGAGGTAAAAAATAAAAATGACAGCACAAGCAGAAAGGTATAACGGGAAAATCGATTTTCAAACTAAACTTAACGATGATACTGGAAATTTTGTTTTAAATGCGATTGTTTCAGCAAAAGGATTCAGCCCAAAAATTTTCAAAGATTTGAAAACTGGCATCGAATATGATTGGAGTATGTGCAAAATTGGAGAAATTCGTAACGATGAATATGATTATGATAGTGATATTTATTTAAATTTTTCAACTATTGAAGAACTTCAAAAAATGAAAATCACAATTAAGCATGAATTTAAAAAATATATTGAAGATATGCGTGAAAGAGCCCGGAATGTTGAAAAAGAACAAGAAACATACGATTATGGTTTTCAAAAATAATTAATATCAAAATTTAAACCCTCTTAATTTTAAAGGGTTTTTCATACTCAAAAAAAGCCACAACGCAAGCTTTTTAAAAAAATGTGTTAAAAAAACAAAATGAAAACTAAAGAAGAAATAAAAAATAACAAAGAAATACAGCAAGCAAAAAAAGGAAAAATTCATGCAGTAGTATTTTTAAACAAATATCGAGAGCCTATTTTCTGTTTGCCTTCCAAATTTGAAAAAACTTATTTTTTTGATTCAGAACGGGGAGACATCAAAGTTAAAAAAATTACTAAAGAAAACCTAAAAAAAATCCTAAAAATTACAAATCAGATTCACAAACTAATAAAGAAAAAAGAGGATTTAATTAAAAACTTAATATTACAAAAAAAATGAAAACTAATATTAATGGGGTGTACTCTGGGGGCTATCATGCCCCTATATATTCAAAGGGCGATTCTTATTTAAGCCTCTCGAAAATTCGCCAAAAAAGACAAATAGACAATATTAATTATTATAATTCATTGCAAGAAATCAGACAGGAAAGAATAGAATCACAAAAAGAAATTAAAAATATTCAAAAATATATAAAAATGAAAGGAGGTATAAATTAAAAATGGAAAAAATTAATAATAAATATGAACATTTTAAATTAAATTTTCAAGGTTTAAATTTTGAAATTAAACTTTTGGATGATTCGGCTAATTTTCCCCATTCAGATAATAAGGGACTACATGAAGAATTTAAAGTTTATGTAACAAACGATAAAAAAACAATAAGTTTTAAATTTTACAATTCCCAAATGGAAAGAGAAATAAGCCAAATAGTAAAAGATTATAATTGGAATTTTAGAGCAGGAGAATTTAAAAAATTAATTTCAAAAAAATTTCATTGGGGAGGATATGATAAAATTAAAAATCTTAAAGAATTAACCCATGAAAGAATATATAATTTATTTTATGGGATTATTAATAACATCTCTTTAGATTTATTCTCAGAAAATGAAAGTTTTAAAGATTTTTGTGACAATTACGGCTATGATTTCGATAGCAGAAAAGCAGAAAAGATTTATAACGAAGTTATTCAACAAAATGAAAAAATTAAAAGTTTAAAATTATCATCTGAACAAATGAAATATTTCGAAGATGAAGCAAACCAAGAAACAGAAAAATTTAGTGAAGATGTTAAAAATGTAATAAAAAATTCATAAAATTTTATATTTCACACCCAATTTTTTTTATATGGGTGTTCATAGTCATTAAGGAATAGCGACAAATAAAATAAAAATGACATATAGGGATTCTTAAAAAATCCGTATAACCTCTTTTTTGTTGCTATTCCAAATAATCAAAGATAAACTTAGTTTATCTCATAAAAATAAAAGTCTGAAGAGACACAAAACACTTAATTAAAAACAATGAAAAAAACACAAAATGGCTTAAATGCCTATAAAAAGCGTATTAATAAGATACTTATTAATCGAGATTATACCTTTACAGGTGAATCAAACTTAAAATTAAATTTAAACTTAATGCCTAACTTTAAGTTGGTAATATTATGAAAATTGAAGAAAAAAAAATAACAAAATATGAAAAGTATAATGTATCCACTATCGAGGGCATTATTGATGGTTTTTATTTCAGGCTGATTCAGGTGCCGTTTGGCGAAGAAGAAACAAGTTTGGAAAAATTAAAACAAAATTATTCAAAATTTGAATCATTTTTGAAAAAAATAAATCCTGAATTTGTAAGTTTGACTCTTACGGGGGTTTATTTGAACGGGTTTAACGATGGATATTTCATTTCTAAAAAAAATGATAAATATACCATCAATAGTATTGGTCAATCTCGATATGCCTTTATCAACGATTATGATGAAAAAGAATTAATCAAGATAATGAATCAAAAGTTATTCAAAACAAATGAAGAAATTTCAAAAGAATATAAAAATCTTTTTGAACAAATGAAAAAATGAAAACTAATATAATAAATTATCTTGAAGAACAAATTCAATTTTCAGAATATAAGATTAAACAAATAAGAAAATTAGAAATAGATTCTAATTTATTAAATATTATTAATTGTGAAAGAACACTAATCAATTATAATTTAAATTTGATTGAAAAAATTAAAAAAGGAGATTTTCAAAAATGAAAACTGAAATAACAAAAGAAGGACAAACCAAAATAAACGGAATTATTTTAAATGATAAAATCTTTCAAGAAGAATTACACGAATTTGAATTAAGGGATAAAGAGGATTTTATAGATCATCTAATTGATTGGATTAGCGAATGTAAAAATAATGATAAATATGCGATGAAAGAAGATTTAAAATATTTAATGAGTTTAAGAGATAAATATA
>Ga0214473_10004068_pt1 | contig 17595 bp, 12 predicted proteins | sample RVTome_7_FD_203509 | JGI IMG/M metagenome (GOLD analysis project Ga0214473, IMG submission 203509) | Soil microbial communities from uranium-contaminated site in the Upper Colorado River Basin, Wyoming, United States - RVT98D197 | ecosystem: Environmental > Terrestrial > Soil > Contaminated >... | reverse complement strand
TGACGTTGGGGGAAATCCCCCTTGTAATCATTTCTCTTAAGACAAACGGCTTAAACATTTCCAAGGCCATATCTTTGGGAAGTCCGCACTGGGAAAGCTTGAGCTCCGGGCCAACTATAATGACCGATCTTCCCGAATAATCGACTCTTTTGCCCAGAAGGTTCTGCCTAAAACGGCCTTGTTTGCCTTTAAGCATGTCGGAGAGTGACCTTAAGGCCTGTTTGCCCCTTCCTTTCCTGGTTGCCTTCCTTTGCGAAGCGTCAATTAATGAATCGACCGCTTCCTGAAGCATTCTTTTTTCGTTTCGAAGAATAATCTCCGGAGCTCCCAAATCAATAAGATGTTTAAGGCGGTTATTTCTATTGATTACCCTTCGATAAAGATCGTTCAAATCACTCGTTGCGAATCTGCCTCCGGAAAGCTGGACCATCGGCCGAAGGTCGGGTGGAAGTACGGGCAAAACTTTAAGAACCATCCAGGAAGGATCAATCTTTGCCCTTCTTAAGCCGTCGACCAATTTTAACCTTTTGGTAATTTTTATGTATTTTGAAGTATTTCCTTTGACCTCTTCTATCTCTTTTCTAAGCTCCGCCGTAAGGGGCTCGATATTGATTTTCCCAATAGCGGCCGCAACCGCATCCGCTCCCATTTTTGCGACCATAAATCCGGCCGCGTCGTGGCTGGCAAGCTCGTCGTACTCCTCTTCGGTGAGAATGGAAAGTGGCTTTAAGTTTTTGACAAGTCCGATTAAGTTTTCGAAAAGTTCTTCGGTTCTTCCTATTGCTCCCTTTTCCTCTTCGGAAATCGCCGCCTCTTTTTTCCTATAATCGAGCTGGGCTTCATTGACGGCCAGAGCCAACTGCTCTTTATCTTTGATTTTTTCTTCAACCTTCTTTTTGGCTCCATCCGTTTCCGTCCGCAGAGTTTGCCTTCTTTCGCCAAAAGATTCTTCTATATCTTTTTCGCGATCCCCCTTGGCTTTCTCAAGAAGCTTTATCGATTCTTTCTTCTTGGCCTCATCGACATCGACCACCAAATATCTGGCAAAGTAAATTACTTGCTCTATTGCCCGGGGGGCGACATTAAGAAGAAGGGATATTTTGGAAGGGGCTCCTTTGAAAAACCAAACATGAACTACTTGGGTAGCCAAGGTTAAGTGGCCCATTCGCTCACGCCTTACCCTTGATTGGGTTACTTCGACTCCGCACTTATCACAGATAACTCCCTTATACCTTATCCTTTTGTACTTTCCGCAATAACATTCCCAATCCTTGGTCGGACCGAAAATCCTCTCGTCAAAAAGTCCATCCTTCTCCGGCTTAAGAGTTCTATAGTTGATAGTCTCCGGTTTGGTAACTTCTCCTCTTGACCATTTTCTGATTTCCTCGGGAGAGGCAAGCTTAATCACCAGGCTTTTAAAATCAATAAGTGTTCTTAAGTCTGATAATTGTTCCATATTACGCTACCTCCTCTATTTCCATGGGCCCTGCCGGCGCGGTCAGTTCTTCGGTTGCAACAACTTGGGCACCCGCAGCCTTAGCCAGCTCTTCCCCCTCAGCGGGAGCCGAACTATCTTCCTCAACGGCAATTTTTGCTCCTTTGGCCTCTAACGAAAGACCCAGTGAGTTAAGTTCTCTTACCAAAACCTTGAAAGATTCGGGTACGGTTGACTCCGGAATGTCCTGTCCCTTAACGATGGCCTCAAAAGCGCGGGCACGGCCTAAAATGTCGTCGGATTTAATGGTCAACATCTCCTGCAAGATGTAGGCGGCTCTGTGTGCTTCAAGTCCCCAAACTTCCATTTCTCCCAAGCGCTGACCCCCCATCTGGGCTTTTCCTCCAAGGGGCTGCTGGGTAACCAGCGAATAAGGGCCGGTAGAGCGGGCGTGAGTCTTATCCTCAACCATGTGGGTAAGCTTCATGATGTAACCCACTCCAACAACAGTATCTTCTTTATAGGCCTCACCGGTTCTTCCGTCGTAAAGTCTTGACTTTCCGCTTATGGGAAGACCCGCTTCCTTAAGTTCTTTTACAACCGTTTCTTCTCCGATTCGGTCAAATACCGGTAGGGCCGCGGTCTCGCCTTTTTTGGAAAGCGCCCACCCCAAATGACACTCCAGAAGCTGCCCCAAATTCATCCTAGCCAAAACCGAAAGAGGAGAAATGACAATATCTACCGTTGTTCCGTCGGGAAGATAAGGCATATCCGCAACCGGCATTATCTTTGCAATAACCCCCTTATTTCCGTGCCGGCCGGCAACTTTATCTCCGACGGTAATTTTTCTCATTTGGGCCACTTTAACAATTACTTTTTTGATAACCCCCGGACCCAACTCGTCTCCCTTATCCCTATCCAAAATATTCACATCAACTACAATTCCGCGCTCTCCGTGTGGGACCCTAAGACACGTATCCCTTACTTCCCTTGCTTTTTCTCCAAATATTGCCCTTAGAAGTCTTTCTTCCGAAGTAAGCTCGGTTTCGCCCTTGGGTGCAATTTTGCCTACCAAGATGTCATTTGGTCCAACCTCGGCCCCAATTACAACTATTCCGTCTTCGGCCAAATTGGCAAGCTCCGTCTCGGCTACATTGGGAATATCGCGGGTAAGCTCTTCCGGACCAAGTTTAGTATCGACAACGTCCGACTCGTACTCCTCAATGTGGATGGAGGTTAGAAGGTCTTCTTTAACCAGCCTATTCGAAACCAGTATTGCGTCTTCAAATCCGTATCCGTCCAAAGAAGTATAGGCAATAACCAGATTGCGTCCCAGAGCAAGGGCCCCGTTCTCAATCGCCGGCCCGTCGGCCAGAAGGTCGCCCTTTTTAACCTTCTCCCCTTTCTCAACTCTAACCTTCTGGTTATAACAGGTCGAATGGGAGGTCCTCCTGAATTTGGTCAGATTATAAATTGCCCTTTTTCCTCCGTCGGCAATTTCCACATCTTCGGAAGAAGCACCTTCGGTTTTTTTGTCCAATTTAATCTCAACTCTTTGTCCGTCTGCATAATCCACACTGCCCGAATGAAGCGCAAAAACGGCCCTTCCCATACCCTTGGCAATCTCGCCCTCCATGCCCGTTCCTATAATTGGGGCCTCGGGCGAAACCAATGGAACCGCTTGGCACTGCATGTTTGATCCCATCAAGGCCCTATTGCCTTCGTCGTGGGCCAAAAACGGAATCAACGAGGCCGAGGCACCCACAACCTGTCTGGGAGTTATATCTATAAAATCAACCAGATTTGAAGCCCCTTCAATAAAACTGCCCTTGTGTCTTAAAGGAACCCTTTCGTCTTCAATAATTCCCCTTGAATTTATGTTTACACCGGAATGCGTAATATAATAATCCTCCTCGTCGTCGGCAGTAAGATAAACAATTTCATCGGTTACTTTCACTTTTTGTTTGCCGTTTACCTTAATTTTTTCCACCCTCCGATAGGGGGATTCCAAAAACCCAAATTCATTGACTCTGGTATAAAGGGCAAGATAAGTAACGAGACCTATATTGGGTCCCTCGGGAGAGCGAACCGGGTCGATCCTTCCATATTGCGAGGAGTTAACGTCCCGAATAGAAAATGATGCCCTTTCGCGGTTTATCCCACCCTGCCCCAAAACCGAGACCCTTCTCAAATTGTCAATTTCACTCAAAGGATTGGTGTCGTCAAGAATAGTAGAAAGTTGATTTGAGCGGAAGAATTCATTCAGGGAGGCAATTAGGGGTCTGGCATTAATTAAAGATGCGGGGACGGGCCTGTCGTTTGGAGAAATCAGGCTCATCTTTTCTTTGACGCTTCTTTCCAGACGAAGAAGCCCCAACCTAAATGCATTTGCGGCAACCAATTCTCCAACCCTTCGTAGGCGCCTGTTTGCAAGGTGGTCAATGTCATCCGGCCTTCCCTGGCCGTTCTGAAGGCCGACCAGATACGATATCGCGCCCAAAACGTCCTGTCTGGTCAAAACCCAAGTTGTCTTTTCATTAGGAAGAGTCAGACCTAATCTTTTGTTAATTTTGAAACGGCCGACTTTTCCTAAAGAGTAGCGACGCTGGTCAAAAAATAGCCCGTCGGCCAGTCCTTCGGCGTTTTCCAGAACTACCGGCTCGCCCGGCCTCATTTTCCTATAAATTTCCAAAAGTGCTTCGTCACGATTCTTCGTCGAATCTTTTTCTATCGTTGCCGCAATATATTTATGCTGTGGATCTTTATCGACTTGGGTGAAGCTATCTATAATTTCCTGGTCCCCTTCGATTCCGAGCATTCGAAGAAGCACCGTCGCGGTTACCTTTCTGCGTCTGTCGATTCTGGCCGCAATTACGTCATTTCTACCGACTTCAAACTCAAGCCAAGTTCCATGCAGGGGCCGAATTTCTGCCTTATAAAGAATTCTTCCGGTTGAGGGATCCAATTCTCCCGAAAAATATACTCCCGGGCTTCGCACAATCTGGTTAATAACCGTTCTTTCGATGCCGTTAATAATAAATGTTCCTTGGGAGGTCATTTGGGGAAGATCTCCCAAAAATACTTCCTGGGAAATTTCTTTACCGGTCCTTTTATTGACCAATTTGGCCTCTATTTTTAAAGGGTAAGAGTAGGTGAGTCCTTTTTCTTGAGCGACCCTGGGGGATAGTGAAGGAAGTCCCAAAGCGTGTTTTCCCAAAATCAGCTGCCAGTTTTTCCCCGTAAAATCATCAATAGGAGAAATTTCTGTAAGTTCCTCCGCGATTCCTTCGGTCAAAAACCACTCCCAGCTTTCCCGCTGGACGAGCGATAGATCGAGTACGGGTAGGTTCTTTTCTTCTTTTCCAAAATTTCGGCGGCGGTTTTCGGTTTTAGCGGCCATTGGGAATTTAACGGCTTTTCAACACAAAATCCCCGCATTGCAGACGCGGGATGAGCGTAACTTCAGTACGCCTAGGAGGATTATATAAAAGAAGCGCCAAATGTCAACACTTAAATTGAAGTAAGGTCTCCACCGTCGCCGATTACCTGCTTGCCTACAAACTTCGGGCCGTCAGAGCCCAAATATCCTAAAAGTGAATCCTCCGAATAATAACGAGCATAACAATTCTCGTCCAATATCCCTCCTACAAAAGCTCCACAGTCCGTCCCATCAATCCCCGCAGCGCCTCTGAAATCCCTAACCATTTCGGCCCCTACGGGACAAACAACAACTGCATCACAATCTACGGCAAGAATCGGAATATTCATATTTCTGAAAGCGGCAATAACAGCACTTTCCGTACTACCCGTAGCAACTATGCCTTCTAATAGCCTGACTGTTCTTCCGATAAATCGATTTGCAACCTCCGGACTTAGATTTATCCCTGCCCCCAAAAGGTCAGGTCGGTCTCTAAACCTAAGTCTTTTTACTTCGATAAATACCAATTCTTTATTTTCAAGAACTCCGTTTTTTGCTTTAAGTACCCGTGCAATGTTGCCTCCGCATCTTTCTATTGGAACAATAATCTCGTTTTGAGCGGCCGGAACAATGTACAATTCTTTTGCGGCCTCGCTTATGGCGCTTAAATATTCCCTCCGCAAAGCTTTTGCCTCGGGCGTACCCTCGTAAACTCCTTCGGTATTGGCAATCCTACTTATTTTATGAAGAAGCTTGCTGTCGCCCTCCCATTCTACTTGAGAAGGTTCATCGTAACGGGGGAGTTTACCTCTTAGATCCATGAAGGATTTTGAGATAATTACAGTATTAAAGTTTGTAATTTTGACAGGATGCTTTTTATCCAGAAATCTTTCAAGCTCTATTCCTCTGGGGTTATAAAAATTGTGAACCGGCTGTCTACCCGGGACCGTAATTTCTTCATAATGCCCTAAGTCCTTAAGGTCTTCGATTAGAGTACGGGGGCCCGCTTCATGCTCGCTTGACATATAGTGTGGCTAATCTAGCAGCGGGGACTTCCCTTGTCAACTATTTGCCCAAATATTTTCTTACATTCTCGTTATGCTCTGCCAATGTTTTGGCATAGTGGATTTTGCCCTCGGAGTCATGAAGATAATATAAATATTCGTTAGTCTCGGGGTTGATCGCTGCCTTTAAAGAAGAAAGTCCGGGATTGGCAATCGGGGCAGGCGGAAGTCCGCGGAATTTGTAAGTATTAAACGGAGAATTAATCGAAAGGTCATCCCTGGTCAAAACCGGCCACCAATTTGGGCAATTTTGAATAGCGGAGTCGGCTATTTTATTCGCTTTGCAATTTTCAGAGGCTACCGCATACTGCACCGTCGCGTCTGCCTGAAGCCCCATGTCGATATTAAGTCTATTAAGAAGAATTCCGGAAACTACTGGGCGCTCTTCGTCGGTTTTGGTTTCCCGCTCGATAATTGATGCAAGTGTCACTACTTCCTTTTGGGAAAGGCCTGAGGAAGAAATATCCTCCTCGAACTCTTTTACTTTCGCATCAAAAGTAGAATGCATCTTTTTAACAATTGCCGAGGGAGAGGCGGTTCTGGGAAAAAGGTATGTGTCCGGAAAAAGAAACCCCTCAAACCCTTCTGATTCGGAAAAAAATTCCTCTCTAAAGGTAGTGGCTTCAGTCTCCTTTACTTCAAGGCCTTTAATAAACCTTTCAACAATCTCTTCCCGCCTTAAGCCCTCCGGAACCGTAATCCAAAGCTCTGCGGGCGGTTTAGTCAATGTATCTACTACTTTGACTAAGGAAAAGCTTGACGAAATCCTAAACTGTCCGGCTAAAATACCCGCGGCCTTGCCCGAAACCTGAACGTAAATCTTAAAAGCCAAGGGGCTTTTTATTAGACCCTGCCTATAAAGCGCTTCTCCTATTTGTGATGCGGATTTTCCCCTAACTACAAGGAAATCTTTTGGCCCTTCTTCTGCGGATACCGATTTTGAGTTTTTATTCCACCAAAAGTAAGCTGCTGTAAAAATAGCCAAACAAACCGCTAAAAAGGCCAAGGGTATGAGGAATTTCTTCATCGGGTCAAACCTCTTCAAGAAGTGCCCGTCTGTGTTTTTTGGTTTTGGAGTCGTGAATAAATATTCTTCCGCACTCGCAGATAATTTTCTCGGTATCGTCCCTTCTTTTTTCTCTTTTGCCCTCGGTAAGGGGCCTGCCGCAACCCACACACCTTCCTTGGGATAAAAGCCAAGCTTGAATTGGCGCAATGACATTCTTAAACATAGCTATCTAAAAACGATTGTAACATAACTGAAGCCGCGAAAGAATCTTCAAGGGCTTTTCTCTTTTTTCTCCCAATACCCGCCTGCCTCGAAAGCTCCCGGGCATCTAAAGTTGAAAGTGTTTCGTCGAAGTAAACTACCTCCACCCCCAAATCTCCGATTTTTTTGCCAAAGTCTCTTGCGGTTTCCTCGGACTTGCCTTCGGATACCCCTACCACAATTTTCTCCACATTTTCCCTTTTTATAATTTCAGCCAAGGTCTCTTTGAGAATTTTAATATCCGAATATCTTATAACCTCATACGGTTCGGCTAACTTACCTGCAGAAAGCGCCAGGCCCAATTTTGCCTCTCCCCAGTCAATTCCCAATATTGTCATATCAGCTAAAAGGGTACTATTTTTGCTCTAACAATCAAGCGCCTGGGCTTTAGGGGATGGCCCGGAGGAACACAGGTAACCAGGGAGATGTAGGAGTCGGAAAATCCCTGCTCCAAAACCTCAAGGTCGGTAGGAAGAACCTCAAAAAGGGTCTCCACTTTATATCTATAAGTTATTCCGTCGTAATTTATGGTAATTTCGTCTCCTTTTTTCAAGGAGGGAAGGGTTGAAAATATTGCCAGATAGTCTTTGGGATTATAAAACTGGGGGAGGATTGAGTGGCCAAAAATAACCGTGTTTCCGGGCCTTCCCGGATTTGCCGTTCCCGGGAATTGAATCAGGCTTTTTGATAAATCTTCCCCGCCTATTGCAACCGTGGCATTTTCAACCTTCAGCTTGGGAATTGAAATTGTATAAAAGGAAACCTTTGACTCTTCGAAATCTTCCTTTTTTTTGGCTCCCGGAAACCAATTACTCGCTTTTGTAAAATCCGACTCGGCAAGGACGGTCCCGAGAGGCTCTCCCTTTTTTTCAACAACGGGATTAAGCAGCTGGGGGTAATCTCGGGCAGCTATATACTCGTAGGAAAATATCGGAAATAGGGCATATACCAAAATACCCAGACCCAAAGTGCCGGAGGCGGCCGAGGCTATTCTAAGAAGTAATTTCTTCTGCATTGTAAGGAAGGTTCTTTCATTTATCCGCTTCAATCTCGATAGATATATTTTTGGTTATTCTGGGAAGAACTTTGAGCCTGGAGGGCAGGAAAGTGGGCTTAATTGTTATTTCTGCCCTGCTAAAGCCGCTTATTGAAGTCAGATAATCTCTCGCAAAATCCGGATATTTGCCTGCGATATTTTTAGCAATCTCTTCGGTCTTTGTCTCGGGAAGAAGATTTGCCCTAAATAAAGTATCCAATACATACCCCTGCCCGCTTTCTTCTTTAAGCTCAAAATCGGCCGTGATTTGCGTATCTCTTAATACGTAGCCTCGTGGAACTTTTCCTTTGAGTACTTCTTTCGCCAGGTCGGCCAATGCCTGACGGGTAGTGGCAACTCCCGTTACGTTAAGGGCCATACTAAGCTTTAGAGTATCGTCCTCGTCCCCAACCTTGCTGCCAAAGGTCCTGTTGCCAATTTCGTAGGTTAAGGCACTGCCGATAAAAACTTCATCCGGTGATACTTTTTTACCAAGTTCGGAGTCGGCTTTATCCAAAAGTTCCGAAGTCAAATCCTCCTCGAGGGCCTTCATGTCTTCTTCCGAAACCGCCGAGATTTGCCTGCTTGACCCGCCGGAAAAATCAGCCGTTGCGGTTGCGTCAACATCGCTTTTGGGATAATTTCCTACCCGAAAAGATTCGTCCTTAGCCAGATTGTACTCGGCTCCGATGCCTGAGGCCGAAACCTCTGCCGTAGCCGTTCCGGGTGACGAGGGGGAAACCGCGGCTGCAACGCTCACTGCCGAGTCCAAACTAAATTTAAGGTCATTGGTTGCCAGAAGCACGGTCCCGACAGGAAGGTTAATTGCCAGGGAGGTTCCGTTTTGAATTCTAACTGTTCCCTTGGACTTTTCTCCTACAGTTTTTGTTCCGGTAGTTGAGGCGGTTTTTTCCGAAGAAACCTCCGTCTTATACGTTTTGCCGGGAAGAATTTTTTTGGCAAAATCGACAGAACTGGCCTGGGTACTGACCAAAACTTCTGCTTTTTCTTCCAAAGACTGTGGGGAAACGTAAATCTTTACGGTTGCCGTCGGCAGAAACCACCAGGCCGCAAAACCTGCTACCAAAATGGCGGCCAAAAACCCGAGTCCAAAAAGAAGAACCCTTTTTGACGGAGCAGAGGGCAACTTCCCGGACGGCATTTTGAAAGACGGTTTTAGCCTTTTAAGAAAGTTTAATACCGGAGCCACCTTGCTTAGAAAATTTTTTGGGGGCGATAAGGCGGGCTTAACCGAAAGTGGCAGGGCAACGGGAGGAACTGCCCTTGGGAGAATCTTGCTTTCGGAATCTTCCTCAACCGGCGCCACCCCGGCTTGCGGCTGGGCCCTGGTTACGTCTTTGCCGATAGCAAATCCCAGCTCCTCAGGAGTTACCTTATTTTCGGGAATTTTAAGGTTCGCTATCTGCTCGAGAGGTGCCGGCTCTTCTTTGGCTTCTTCCTGACTTTTTGCCACCACCCCTGAAACTCCTGCTATCTCGGAGGCGCCCGCGAGACAAACCGCAAGAATCTTTCGCTCCGGAAGGATTATTTCAATTTTGGGAGTGTGCAAAAACTTGATTTTGTCTACCGACTCCCAAGAAACATTAATAAGGTTCTGTCTTACTTCCTCAAGCTCTGCTTCTTTGCCGTCATAAAGAACTATGCGGGACGGAAAGGCCTCTTTAGTTGTAAACCTCGCCAGGCCTTCGGAAACATCGTCCACAATTGATACGCTTCTGGCTATTTGGGAAACCCCGACAAGGTTTCCCAGCCTAAAAAGCGAAACCTCAATTGTTGCCTCGCCCAAGCCCAAAATTATTGCGGAGAGGGGAGATCCTTCTTCGGATTTTAAAAGGTGCGAAATGGCCTCAGGTAAAACCACAAATCCCACCGGCTTAAGGGAAAGTTTTTGACAGATTCCTCTGATTTTTTCCAAGTATTCGGTTTTAATATTCCCCTCGGAGATCCAAGCTGAGCCAAGACCAAAAACAGTATCTTCCGGCTCGGCAGATTCTTCGGGAAGGTGCTGGGCTGCAGATGAAAGAGCGGTATCACAAGCTCCAATAAGTTCTGCCTCGGTTTCCCATGCTGCCGCCGGGCTTTGGGCGATAACTTCTGCCCGGTTTCCAACAATATCCCAAACTCCGGCCTGGACCCATCCGGATTCGATCGCAAGTGCCCAATAAAGTTTCTTTTCTTCTTTCCCGACCTTAGAAAGGATGCTTTTGAGGTCCATTGTAAATAAAAGCAAAATTTAGCCGGCCGACGCGTAAATCCTGACCACGTCAGAACCCACTTTCTCTTGCCTTAATATTCTAACACTTCCGATCTCGCCGGTCTTCGCTACGTGAGGACCTCCGCAAACCTCTTTGGAAAACCATTCGCCGTTGGGATCTCCCACAGTGTAAACTTTGACATCTTTACCGTACCTTTCGCCAAAAAAGTGAAGAGCTCCCTCGCCAGTTGCCTCCCGTAAGGTTTTTGTTTCAAAAGAAACGGGTAAATCTTTTTTTATCTGCTCATTTACCATATCCTCCACCTTTTTGATCTCCTGGTCCGTAAGTTTGTCGGGGTGGGAAAAATCAAAACGAAGGCGTTCGGCGGTGATATTGGAGCCTTTTTGCGAAACATGTTCTCCCAATACTTTTCTTAAGGCCGCATGCAAAAGATGAGTAGCCGTGTGAAATTTAGTAACCTCTCGGGATGAATCGGCAAGTCCTCCCTTAAACATGCCGGCAGAGGCTGTTCTCGATTTTTCCTTGTGGTTTTCAAACTCTTTCTCAAAGGTCTTTTTTTCATCTTCGCTAAACCCCTTTCCCTTTTCTTTTAATATTTCCAAAGTCAACTCCAAGGGAAATCCTTCGGACTGATAAAGATCGAAGGCAAACTTCCCGTCAATTTCCCCGGACGTTTCAAGACGCCTTGCCAGGGTAGAGGTTCCTCTGGCTAAAGCTTTTTCAAAACGCTCCGACTCTTGGGCCATCGCCCCCGAAACTTTGGGCCAAAGGGCTTTGGAAATTTTGGAAATAGACAGGGATAAAGCTTTAACGCCAAGAGCCGAAAGGTGAAAAACCGCCCTTCTGACGAGTCTTCTTACGACATACCCCTGGAGTTTATTGGAAGGCTCGATTCCTTCCGACATTACGGCCGACGCCGCCCTTAGGTGGTCCGCAATAATCCGAAAACTTCGGTCTTTTTCGGAATTCTTACCGTACGCATCTTTGCTTTCTTCTTCCACCTTTCGAATTGTCGGTTCAAATAAATCCGTTGTGAAGATATCGGCCTTGCCCCCTACGGCTGCCGTAATTCTTTCTAGTCCCCCTCCAAAATCCACATTCTTCTGGGGAAGCTCGGTCAGGCTTCCGTCCCCGTTTTTCTGATACTGAATAAATACGGAATTTCCAATCTCCAAAAACCTTCCGCACTGGCAATTCGGATGACAATCTTTACCGTACTTAGGATCGTGGGCAATCCCAAAGTCAAAAAAGACTTCAGAATCAGGACCTCCAATTTCCCCTTCGGGCATCGATTCGGGGGCTCCGGATCTGCTCCACCAGTTATTGTCGACTCCATAAAAGAAGATCCTACTTTCCGGAATTCCCAATTCCTTCCACCTATTAAAAGATTCCTCGTCTTTGGGAACCTCTTTTGTTCCTTCGAAAACAGAAATCCAGAGTCTGTCTTTGGAAAGTCCCAACTGTCCGGTAAAAAACTCCAAACACCATTCTAGTTGGTCCTTTTTGAAATAATCCCCAAGGCTCCAGTTACCCAGCATTTCAAAAAAAGTTGTATGGCGATTGTCGCCGACCTCATCTATATCCTGAAGTCTTAAGGACGGCTGGGAATCGACCAGTCTTTTGCCTTTGGGGTGCGGCTCACCCTTAAGATAAGGAATTAAGGGTTGCATTCCGGCAGAAGTAAACAGGGTAGTGGGATCGCTCTCTAAAACTAAGGGTGCCGGCTCTATCCTCGCGTGACCCTTTTTCTCAAAAAACTCAAGATAGCTCCTCCTAATTTCGTCCGACTTCATGGCTAGATTATATCGTCTATAAGCCGAGGTATCCAGGCGTACTTGAAAATCTAAATGGATCATGTAATAATCCGTGCATGCAAGAACGGTTTCGCGAATTTGTGGGCAAATTCGTAGATATAAGAAGTCCCCAGGAAAGAATCGCTGCGATAGAGCGTGCCGAAGATGAGTCACGACTATTGACTGCACAATATTTATCCGGTCAAATTTCTCTCCAGGAATATAATGAGAAGCTGGAAATCCACTACAAAAATCCCGACACCCGCTTTGACCCTAGGCAACTTGCTATGGAAATTAATGCTTCGCGGGCAAGAGTTGCTCGAGAAGAACTAGTAGATAAGATAAAAACCGGTATTAAGGGTTTGTTTCACCGTGGGTCTCAAGCTTCTTAGTCTTTTTTAGCATCTCTAATATCCCGGTAAGCTTCTCTGGTCTTATGAGTCCCCCTCCCAAAACCGCATCCTCCAGGATACTATTCAGTCTTTTTATGGCCCGCCTTAGATCGATAATTATCAAAAGAACCTGCGTCCCAACAACAACAAGAAGAAGGGTTAGGGAAATTACGACAACTACCAAAAGTGTTTGTATTCCGTCCATTATTTCAGCTCCACTTTGATTTTACGGGAAAGCGTGGTTTGTTTTCCACTCCTAGAAGTTGCCTTGATAATAATTTCCTCTGTTCCCCCAAAAACCTCAATTTCGCCTTCAAAAGAGCCCTCGTCGGAAACGATAAAAGGCTGGTTGTTCACGGTAACCACGGCATCTGTTGTTGTTTTCCCCGTAACTCTGAGCTTATTTTGTGCAACCACCTCATCCTGCCTGGGTGTGTAGACCTCTAAAGAGGGCGGACTTACAAACTGTATATAAGAGGAGGCGAGATAAAAGGCAACCGCTACCAAAACCAGCCCAACTCCTGCCAGGAATGTCAGCCTCGGACTCCAGACGAACTTATCGGAAACGTCCGGTTTGGGATTTATGGAAAGGGCTTTAGGCGGGTAATCTCTTTTAAGAACAGCAACCGCCGAGTCTTCATTAAGCCCCAGGGTCTTGGATATGCTTCTGACAAAGCCGACCAAAACTGGAAAATCCGGCAAAGAATACCAATCGCCTTTTTCAAGGCCTACTAGAAACTCCTTTTTAATTCTGGTGGCGCCCTCGAGTTTTTCTAAAGAGAATTTCTTTCGAGCTCGGGCGTCCTTGAGGAAAGAGCCTACCGTTCTCATAAATTACTTAAGACACAATTTCATCCGGTGGATTTGCCGAAGGGCCCAAAAGCTCTTCGGGGGTCTGGATTAAAACTTCTCTTTGTTTAGAGCCTTCACCCGGACTAACTACTCCGGCTACCTCAAGCTGGTCTATAATTCTTGCCGCCCTGGCGTAGCCTATGGAAAGCCTCCTTTGCAAAAGCGAGGCCGAAGCTCTTTCGTAGCGGCAAACTTCTCTTACAGCATTGGCAAAAAGGGGATCTACCTCTGTCCCAACCCCCGAAATATTCACTGTGCCCGGTTTGGCCATGGTTGTAACTTCTTCGGTGTATTGGGGGGCAATTCCTTGGTTCTTTAAGAAGGAAACCAGAGACGAAATTTCTTTGTCGGAAACAAATGCCCCCTGGATTCTGATAGGTTTCGCCTGCTCAGGGGGAAGGTAAAGCATATCTCCCCTGCCTAAAAGCTTTTCAGCACCCTGTGAATCCAAAATCACCCTTGAGTCAACCTGGGAAGCAACGGCAAAGGCTATCCTACAAGGAATATTGGCCTTAATAAGGCCCGTAATGATGTCTACCGAAGGTCGCTGTGTTGCCAAAAGCATGTGTATCCCGGTTGCGCGGCTCATTTGGGCAATTCTTGTAATTGCGTCCTCAACCTCAACAGGAGAAAAAAGCATGACATCGGCGAGCTCATCAATTACCAAAACGATATAGGGGAGCGCCTGAAAACCGGACATCTCATTGTAACCGTCGATGTTTCGGGCCCCCGCTTGGGCAAATTGTTTATATCGCCTGTCCATCTCGTTAAGAATCCAGCGAAGGGCCGATATAACCTTATTGGGTTCCACTATAACCGGCGTAAGAAGATGGGGAATATCATTATAGTGGGTAAGCTCAACTCTCTTTGGGTCTACCAAAATAAGCTTTACTTCGGTCGGGGCCGCCCTAAAAAGGATAGAGCCCAAAAAAGCATTTATACAAACACTTTTTCCGCTCCCCGTCTGGCCCGCAATAAGAACATGGGGCATTCTGCCGATGTCTGTAACCATGGCCTTACCCGAAACGTCCAGGCCTAAAGAAACGGCAAGCCTTGAACGATTGCCGCTCATCTCCGGGGATTCCATCATCTTTTTAAGGGGAACGAACTCGGGGCTTATGTTTGGAAGCTCAATCCCAACCAGAGAGCGGCCGGGAATTGGAGCTTCTATTCTTATAGTCCCTGTGGTAGCTGCAAGGGCAAGGGCCAAATCCCGCTCAAGTGCCGTTATTTTTGACAGTTTGGTACCCAAGGCAACATTAAGAGCATACTGGGTAACGGCAGGACCCAGGTTTACCTCAACCACTTCGGCCTTTATGCCAAAAGACTCGAGTGTCTTTTCTATTGTTGCGGCATTTCCCCGAATATCGCCCCTATTTGCTTTCCCGCTTTCCATGTCGGACAAAAGCTCCAAAGGAGGATATTTCCAAACGATCTCTTCTCCGGGGGTATTGCTTACCAATTTTTCTTCAAGGGGGTGTGCCGTAACTTGGTCAACCGGAACTTTCGCGACAGAAGTATTTTGAAACGGAGTCTCACCCAAAACCCTTAGGGGCCGCCTGGAAAGAACTTTACTAAGATTTTTTTCTCCTACAGTGAACCTTTTTACGGTTTTAAAAATAGAGATTAGAACTCCAAATACTTGGTCCAGAGATGTATTAAAAAGGATGACAAGGCCCGTTATTGTTATCCCCAAAAATATTATGAAAGCACCGAACGGGGTAATTAAAGAAGAAATTCCGTCCCATGCGGCAAGTCCCGCTATGCCGGCTCGGGAAATGGCTGCCACAGATATAAAAAACAAAAGACTTCCGACAACCACATTGGGTTGGGCCAGGGGAAATTTCATCTTTGAAAGTAAGAAGGCAAAAGAAAGGAAAACAAAAGGCAAAAAAATTGTAGACCAAGAAAAATAATTTACTAAAGCGTCGTTTAATCTAACCAGAATAAGACCCTGTCTTGCAAAAGAAACTATAACCAAAGCGGCCAGGGCAAAAAAGACAATTTGGGTAATAGAAAAAATTGTGGCTTTTTTAAGCTTTAACCCAAAAGACCTTTTTACAAGTTTCCTCTTTTTGGCCATAACTGATACATTATACCTAAAGACCGCCAAGGTAGGATAGTTAAACTTCTATAACTACCGGGAGAATCATGGGGCGACGACCTGTCTTCTCATAGAAAAACTTCTCAAGAAAATCAGTCGTTGCGTCTCTCACGACTTTTGCATCCAGAAGTCTTTTAGTCTCCAGATGAACCTTAAGTTTCGCCGCGGTCTCTTCCAAAAACCCTTTGTGCTTTGCCTCGTAGACAAATCCCCGGCTAATAACCTCCGGATTCTCGATTAGTTTAGCCCCGGCTCTATCCAGCTTAATCAGGGCAATCGCCACACCGTCCGCCGCCAAAATCTGTCTGTCTCTTAAAACCACATTGCCTACATCCCCAATCCCCAATCCGTCCACCAAAATGTTTTTAACCGGAATCTTCCCTGCCTTTCTGGCTACTCCCCCTTTAAATTCGATGATCTCTCCTGGCTGAAGCTCAAAAACGTTTTGTGCGCTGGCTCCCATTTTCTGCGCCATCAGGCTGTATGCCCTCATATGGCGTATTGTTCCCCCTACCGGGATGAAATATTTCGGTTTAAGAAGCGCAAAAAGCATTTCTATGTCTTTCTGGCTTCCGTGACCCGAGACGTGCAAATCTTCCTGCATGTCGTAATAATGTACATTTGCGTCAAGCTCAATTAACCTGTCAACCAAAAAATCCACGTTCGCCTTTGAACCGGGTGGTGCAGGGTCTGAGGAAAAAATTACAGTATCTTGCGACTCAATTTTCAGAAATTCGTGCTCACCCAATGCGAGTCGGTAAAGAGCACTACCCGGCTGTCCGTAGCTTCCCGAAATAATATACATTAGCGAATTTGAGGGGAATCTTGCCGCCTCTTTGTGAGAAAAAACCTGTCCTGCCTCGTAATGAAGGTATCCCAAACGTCTTGCAATCTCAGCTTTTTTGTCAATAGATCGGCCTACAAAAACAACCTTGCGCCCAACTTTTTTGGCAACGTTTATGGTTTGTTGGATTCTTGATATATTCGAGGAGATGGTTGTTAAAAATACTTTTTTTGTGGCTTTTGAAACCAAGGCCTCTATTTTCTCTTCAATTTCCGCCTCAGAATCGGTATATCCCGGAGACGTTGCTCCCAAACAATCCGAAGCCACAGCCAAGGTTCCTTCCGATGCCAACGAGGAAACCTTGGAAATATCGAAGGGCCTGTCGTCAACCGGGGTCCAGTCGAACTTATAATCCGGAATGTGGAAAATCCTTCCTTCGGGAGTATCAATTGCATAACCTACTCCGTCGGGTACTGAGTGGGAAACCCTAAATGGCGTAACCCTGAAGCTTCCCAATGAAAGTACGTCGCGGTCCGGATCAAAGACGTGAATGTTATCGGATTTTATTTTGTGTTCGGAAAGCTTATCCTCAATAAACCCCGCAACCAGTTTTGTAGCGTATATCTGGGCAGGAACCTGCCTTAAAAGGAAGGGGATTGCACCCATGTGGTCCTCGTGACCGTGGGAAATAAGAACTCCCCTAAGTTTCCTTTGGTTCTCCTTAATATAGGAGAAGTCCGGAATGACCAAGTCTACCCCGAACATATCGGCCTCGGGGAAGCCCACTCCGCAATCAACTATAATCATATCGTCCCCGTATTCGTAAATATAAAGATTTTCTGTAACCCCCGTTGTTCCGGATAAAGCAATAAATTTAAGCGTTGCCATATTAAATAAGCTCCATTTGATCAAAAACTTTTTTGGATTTTTCGGATAATACCTGTGGAATAATTTTGAAATCTTCGCGAATCTGTCTCATAACTTCTGAGCTTCTTAAGGCCGCCGCGGGGTGATACATGGGAACAATTGAAATTTCTCTTTCGCTAAATTTTACACGCTGGGGCTTCCCGTGAATAGCGGTAATTTTTACTCCCGGAAGAAACTTGGCCATGGAAAATCTACCCAAGGTCACGATAACTTTGGGCTTAATTATTTCGATAATTTGGTCAAGATATGGCGAATAGGCCGCAATTTCAAAAGGTTCGGGGTC
>Ga0214473_10004067_pt1 | contig 17598 bp, 23 predicted proteins | sample RVTome_7_FD_203509 | JGI IMG/M metagenome (GOLD analysis project Ga0214473, IMG submission 203509) | Soil microbial communities from uranium-contaminated site in the Upper Colorado River Basin, Wyoming, United States - RVT98D197 | ecosystem: Environmental > Terrestrial > Soil > Contaminated >... | reverse complement strand
TGGTTCGCAGCGTATTGTTCGTGAAGCATACGGCACAAAGCCTCTGAGGCCTTTATCCATTATAGATGTCTATGCATTACCTGCCTACGGAAAAGGAGAACAGAGAGAACGGGAAATATATCGGAGAGCTTCCCGATTGTTCCTGTCAGTTATAAGTCTTCGTGCTTGCGTCGTTGTTTTCCAGCCAAAAGATGATAATTCTCTGTGCAATTTCTTCGGATGCGGACGGAACGTGATTCCGTTTACCCGAATGAAGTACCAAAGGTCGTAGTGTTGTCTACAAATAACTTTTTGTGGGTTTTCGATCTCGGTAATCGTGAAGAGTGACGGACCCAAGATGTGAACGTTCGGAATCGTGACACCGAATTCTTCCCGGATTTCGCGCACAACAGCATCGTGGGGCAGTTCATCCTTCTCGATATGACCACCCGTGAAAATCACCAAGCCTGATTTGCGATGATGTCCGATAAATACCTTGCGCGTTTTCGGATCGTAGACCGCAAAGTAAACGCAAAAATGTGTGTGGGGATTTTCCTCCCGCGTGAGTTTGCCCTGAGAGATCCGCAGGGAAAACATACGGGTGATATCGGGATCTTTGGCATGGAGTCTGACCATTTCCCGTACCGCATGAATAAGTGCGTTGCGCATAAGGGGTATTGTACCGCAATAGTCGGGGAGCACGTTGTCGCATTATAATAGTGATCGAGCGCAAACGGATTTCGGACGCGCGTTGTTACGGATTCTTTTTATGAATACCGCACGAAGCGTGGCGAACGAGCTTCGGAAGCGAAAAAATGTACGGAAGGCAACCGTTCTCTCGCGGTTTTTCAAAACCGGCAAGGGCGAATACGGGGAAGGCGATGTGTTCCTCGGCATCACGGTACCGGAACAACGATCCGTCGCAAAGAAGTATCGCATCCTTCCGTTGACCGAAATCGGAAAACTCCTCGCGAGTAAAATCCACGAACACCGCCTGACCGCCCTCCTCATTTTAGTTGCGCAGTTTGAGAAAGCATCCGGGAGGGAAAGGGAAAAGATTTTTCGGTTTTACCTTTCCCACACGCAGTACGTCAACAACTGGGATCTGGTCGACCTTTCGGCGCCGAATATTGTCGGCATGTTTCTCGCGGAGAAGGATACCGGCATACTCGATATGCTTGCCCGATCTCACAATCTCTGGGAGCGACGGATTGCCATCCTTGCGACACTCGCGTTTATTCGGAATCACCGGTTCACCGATACCGAACGGATAGCGGAGATTCTCGTCCGCGATCCGCATGATCTCATGCACAAAGCCGTCGGTTGGATGCTGCGGGAGGCGGGGAAACGGGACGAAGGATTCCTCGTTTCATTTCTGAAAAAGCATGCGGACCGTATGCCGCGGACCATGCTGCGCGCCGCATGCGAACGGCTGGATGCATCCGTACGACAATCATTTCTCAGGAGTGTGATCAGAGTGCCGAAAGCAGCGTCTCCAGAGGAATCCATGAGACGCAGGTGACGGTATCGGCACCGCCGTAGTATACAAAGAGCCGGTCTCCGCGAAGAACCACGCCGCAGCTGAATACGGTTCCTTCCCGAATCCCCTTCATTTCATAGGGTTTTTCCGGTACGAGAATCGGATAATCCAGGCGTGCAAGAATGTGATCCGGGTGATCGTGGCTCAGGAGGAGAGCTCCGAGCCGGTATTTGCGATCCTCACGGGAAAGGCCGTGGTAGATAAGAAGCCAGCCCTTCCGTGTTTTGACCGGCGGACCCGCAATGCCGACTTTTTCGCTGTCCCATGCATCGGTTCGCGGCGATAGGAGAATGCCTCCCCGTATCCATTTTCCTTTCGGAAAATTAAGCGAATCGACGAAATCAATCCAAATGCAGGGGTCGATCCGGTGAAACACGACGAATCTCCCGTCTATTTTTTCCGGAAGGAGACCGGCGTTTTTATCATCAAAGCCGGGAGGGGAGATGAGGACCGGTTTTTCCCACGTCCAATTTTTTTTGACAAAGTCGTCAACACGGATGGACGTCAACGCAACCCGCGTCGGATTTTTTGCATCGTAGGCCGTGTAGCACATATAGATCCGATCATCAATTCGGGTGAGCCGCGCATCTTCGCAGCCGGAATTGCCCGCGCGCACTTTTTTCTCAAAGTTTTCGCGCGGCACATAGACCGGTTCTTCCGCGCGTTGGTCGACGTGGACACCGTCCGCGCTTTTCGCGTATCCCATGACCGACGTATCGTCAGCGCCCATGGCGCGGTAGAGGATGTGGATGGTGTCACTAACGGCAATCGCTGTTGGATTGAATGCTGCTTTTGATTCCCACGCGTGACGGGGGTCGGGTTTGAGAATCGGATTTTTGTCAAATCGTTCCAGCATGACCTTTTTACCGCTGTTGATGACGGGTACGGTCGGCGTATGGGTCGTGAGTTCCCTGATGAGTTGTCCGTACGGCATGCCGGCAACGGCACACGACGTGTCGGCGGCTCCGTAGTAGAGGCAGACAGAATCGTTGTGCCGCAGAACTCCGGACGGAAAAATCACATTTGGGACGTTGCCGGTGAGTTCGTACTCCTTTTCCGGTATAAGTATGGGTGTCGTGATGCTCCCGAGTACTTTCGTCGGGTTTTCATAATCAAGAAGAACAGCCTCGATGCCGAAGAGCTTGTACCTTGATTGGTAATTGCGGATGTATGAGTAGAATATCACCCATCCTGCGTGGGTTTTTAATGGCGGCGATCCGACCTCCATGTGATCCGATCTCGATCGCAGAAGCGGGAGTGCGTGTCTGCCGAGGTTCGCATACCAGTCCTCCCAATATGCCTGTGACCATATGTCCGCTTCCTTGTTGAAGAGTGCGATGCCGATGGTCGGCGGGGGCATGTCCGTATGTACTGTGAGAATTGCGGCAAATTTCCCCTTTATTTTCTCCGGGAAAAGCGCCATGGCTTTTGAATTAAATGGCGTCACCCGGTGTTTTTCATCAATCGTTGTAAGATCGTGCGATTTGACGAGCCCTATGTGAATTCCCGGAGGACTGAACGGATAATCCGATAGGGCAGTATACAGTATGTAGTAGGTGTCGCCGATTTTCGTCACGCGGGGATCTTCGCAGCCGAACTTCTCCCAATCGTATTCCGGCGTGATGAATTGGCGGCGGTTCGTAAACGTTACGCCATCCGTGCTTTCGACGACGCCGATGGTCGACAGGCTCATGGACGAAACTCCCAAATGCGGCGCGGGAGCACCCTGTGCCCTGTAGAGCATATACGTGGTGTCGCCGTTTTGAACCGGACATCCGTTGAATGCGCCTGCCGTTTCCCACGGGTTTTTTCCGCTTGCAACGAGGATGGGATTCCCCTGATATCGGGTGACGTCTACCATAGAAAGAATGTTACAGACGGGACGAGATTGGCGTGAGTTGTGCCGCGCCGCTTTCCATGAGGTCGCCAAGGAAGGACGTGAGGTTTGCCGAGGCGACGCAGGTCACGGTGTCGGCGCCGCCGTAGTAGACGTGGAGATTTTCGCCGGCAACGACCGCTCCGCACGGGTAGGCAACGCCTGCTTTAAATCCGTCATTTTCATACCCGACGTCCGGAGCAAGTATCGGGCGCGTGGAACGGAAGAGAACGCGGCTCGGATCGTTAAGATCAAGGAGCATCGCACCGATTTTATACCGTGACGGGTCCTGTTCTCCGACCGCATGGTAGATCAGGAGCCATCCGGCATCGGTCCGGATGGGAGGGGCGCCCGCACCAACCTTCCGGCTGTCCCACGCAGTTCTGGTCGGCCGGATGGTATGGACGGAGCGAAGATATTGCGTTCCGTCAAACGTAAGATCGTCAACGTAGTCAAGGAGAATGTTGGGAAATACCCGGTGGAAGATCGCGTATTTTCCGTTAATTTTTTCCGGGAAAATGGCCGCGTTTTTGTTCACAACGCCGGGCGCTGTAATCATAACCGACTCGCTCCAATTCCACTTTTTATTGAGAAAGTCGGTAACCGATATGGAGGTGAGCGCAACACGCGGAGCACTTGATCCGTTATGGGCGACGTAGGTCATGTAGAGCGTATCACCGATTCGGGTAAGTCGGGGATCCTCGCAGCCGCCATAGACGCCGCCGCCGGATGCGTAGAGACCGGAGGGCATATACCGGGATGTTCCGGCTTTCTCAAACGGAGCAGACGGCACGTAGGCAGGTTCATCCGATCGTTCGTCAATATGGACGCCGTCGCTCGCCGCCGCATATCCGAAAACCGACGAATCATCGTCGCCGATCGCGCGGTACACAAGGTGTACTTTGTTGTTCAGGTACACGGCTCCGGGATTAAAGGTTGCTTTTGATTCCCAGAAGTGTTCAGCGATCGGGCGGATGATGGGATTATCCGAGAACCGTTTCAGGATAATATTCGGAATGCTGCGTTCGCGGTCTCCGAGGTATTTAAACGGCGCGTGGGGAATTGCAAAAACGCCGGCACGGGCATTCCAATACGATATGAGCCGATTTTGGAAATAGACGGCGCCGATCGGCGTCACGTCTTCTCCGGACCAGTCGTTCGTCTGTTCCCATATCGTGTCCGATTGCCAGAGGATTCTGCGCGGATTGTTGGTATCAAGAAGGACGGCGTGGAGCGAATACCGTGCCCCCTCCGGCGATTCTCCGCGGGCATAATAGATGAGGACAATGCCCTCCGGGACCGTGATGACCGTCGCCGGCCGGAGGGTCAGCTCTCCCCATTGGTCGCGGCGCGGTTCAAGAACCGGTTCTTCCGAGAGGTCCCATGAGGCAAGGTCGGGTGAGAAACCCATTCGGATCGACCGGTCGCCGGACAACAGTACGTACTTCTTCTGATACTTGTAATTCGGAACAACAATACCGATGTCGCCGATTTCACCGATTGCGCCGGTTCGCAGCCAATCCGTGAGATTATTTGACGTCGCTCCGAAAAGGACAGGATGATGCCTGCCGCTGTACAGGTAGGTGGCGATGTACGTTTTTTTAAACGGGGAGATGCGCAGTTCCTGTATCTTTTGAACGTCGATAGAGCGCCGTTGCCGGTCTTTTATGAATACGGGGAGGGATTCTTTTGCAAAATCGAATCCGTTGGCGCTTGCGGTTCGAAAAAGAGAGAAGGGAACGCCTTCCTTCCGGAAATAGAGAAGGACCGCATTTTTCTCCGCTGTTACCCCTAGCCCACGGAGTGTATGTGTATCAGCCGTAGGCGGGTCGTGTTCCATAAATACAGAACTTCCTTAATTGTACGTACGTTCTGCGATTAAAATAGGTATACTATCGTACAATTATTAATTTTACTCAACCACAGATGCTCCCCGTTGATTCTATTTTTTTTAAAAACAGAACCTGAGGAGAAAATGCATCAACGAAGATACCGGTTATCACCGATATGCATCGTACATTTTCATAATAATACCGGAAAAAAAGAAAAGGAAGAGTGAAGAATTTTTATAAGACACTTTCGATAATTGACTTCTTTTGTTCGATACATTACAACAACAGTATTATCCATACACGGCTCATGCTGCGTTTGGTCGGCGAATTAAAGAATCTTTCATTAAAGATTAAAGATAGGGTCAGACCTTGATCACGAAAGGTCTGATCATGTCCGGAGCTCGAGCATGTGGTAGTCCTCCTTCGTCCCGCCAAAGGCGGGACTACGGAGGGCTTAAGAAGCTCTAATCCGCTCCTCTGGCTAGCGGAGAGTGTGCCCTCCGCATCTTACCGTTCGCCTTATCCCGCTGAGCGGGATGCGGCTCACGGAGCGATTGCTGGAGGGCTTAAGAAAGAGTATTTACTCATAAGAATTCGTAAACTCTTTCTAAAGGAGGTGAAACATCATGATCCGCGGTATCGAAAGTATTCTATTGTTTAGCGAAAACGCGAAGAAGCTCGCTGCTTTTTATCGGGAGAAAGTCGGTTTGAAGGTAACCTTTGAAGCGGTAATGGGAGAGAACGATGAGGAATGCTATGTATTTGGACTTACGAAAGGTGGTCCGGCGCTCAACATCATGGATCACTCGGACGTCAAAGGGAAGAACAAGGATCCGAAGCGATATATCGTCAATTTGGAAGTCGATGATATCAAGCGGGAGGTCGCGCGATTGAAAAAATCAGGCGTGAAGCTCGTCCGGGATACGTATCACATCGAAGATTACGGATATGTCGCCACCTTTGAAGACGTCGACGGGAACTATTTCCAACTTGTGCAGGTACGGGCGTAGTACAATAGTGATCATATGGATCAGAAGATGAAAGAATGCCTGACGCCTCACGCGCTGCTGCATACAATCGGCGGCATCGGCATAGGACTTATCCTTACGGGTCTTTCGCCGTCAATTGCGGGAAGCGCGGTGACGTTCGGCGTCATTCTGGTGCTTGGAATGGTCGCGGGCGAGTTTGTCCGCAAACCCGAACGGTAACCGGAGTCCGGCACCATGGTAACCGCTCACTGTTGAATAATTTCATCGGATAATCCACGCCCAATAGAGGAGTGCGAGAAGCATACGGTAGACCCCGAACACCACGAGGGAGTGACGCGCGATGAAGCGCAGAAACAAGCGGATCACGAGAACGGCGATGACGAATGAAACCGTAAAGCCGACCCCCAGGAGAAGGAATTCATGCGCCGTAAACGATGCCGCGCTATTGACAAGATCGAGGGCGGTTGCCGCGATCATCGTGGGAATAGCGAGGAGAAAGGAAAATCTGACTGCCTCGTGCCGTTTGAGTCCGACCAGGCGTCCACCGATAATGGTTGCTGCGGCACGGGATACGCCCGGTACAACCGAAACGGCCTGCGCAACGCCAATGAGCACTGCCTGCGCATAGGAGAGAGAAGCCGCGTTTTCTTTGGTGTCACGACGGGTGAGAGCGGTCCGGTCAATAAGAACGAGGATGACTCCTCCGGCAAAAAGGGCAGCGACCGTAATGGTGTCGTTGCCGAGAAGCACGGCTTTGATAAACGGGTAGAGGACGATGCCGACGAATGCGGTCGGAAGAAACGCAACGAGTACGCGGATAGCCAATGCTTTTGATGTGATGAGCTCACGAACATAGAGAACGGTCACGGCACCGATCGCGCCGAGCTGGATGAATACCGTAAAGCTTTTGACGGAGTCCGTATCGGGGAGCCCCATGAGGCGGCTTGATAGGATAAGGTGTCCGGTTGAGGAAATCGGAAGAAATTCGGTGACGCCTTCTATGATGCCGAGAATGATTGCCTGAATGACTTGCATACAAAAGAAAGGGACGTATCGATCATAGTGCAAGAGACGCTTCGGCACTATCCCTTTGGTATAATACGGGACAGGAGCTAAACTCTATGAGCATTGAAAAACTTGACAGAATCGCGCGTACGACTCACCGTCTGTGCGTCATCCTGATGTTTGTCCTTGGCATGACGATGGCGTATACGGGGATGGTGATGAAGTTTACGGTTTTTATCCTCACGTACGTTCCGTTTCTCTATTTCGGGAATGCCCGGACTCTCCACAATTTCCTGAGTCCGTTTTTCGGCGTGCTTCTCGTCACCATGATGATTACGGGAGGATATATGTATATTTATCCGTGGCTTTTACGAAGGAAGCTGAAACGGAGAACAGAAAATCGTACGAATTAGATTTATAAATGCGATAGCTTGCGGGACCTGTCTCGCTCCTTTCCCATCCGACCCTTCGACTCCGTTCAGGGCAAGCGTCCTGTTTCTTACTTATGGTGCTTTTATCCCGAGCACGGTCGAGGGACGATGGGAGACCCTCTCCGCGCGCCACCCGCAACAATAGGAAGTTATAGAAAATGGAAATTAGATCTTTACCCGATACCGTTTCGTGTTGACGCCGCCGGACGTGGTCGTCGTTCGAACGACGAGGCTTGCATTCGTTATATTCGCGTGGGCCGTACACACGCCCCGACTGCACGTTCCAAAATAGAGATCGCGCGTATCGCTCGGTTGGCCGCTTGGTATGATCGTACCGATGACGCCCTGCGGTATTCCGCGCGCAGCGTATTGGAGTTCATAGGTGACCTTTTTCGCTTTGTCGAGGTTTTTAAACGTTACGACGACGCTCCGCGTTGCGCGCGACAGACGTGCTGTTGAGAACGAGATGCCGCTTGCCGCTGGGGCACCGGCTTTCCGGACGCGGATTTTTGCCGCATATACGGGCAAGGCGGAGACGCTTAGAACGAAAAATCCGATCGTTATCAGTGCAGCTTTCCGCATACTGTGTTCCTATTATAGCAAGATCTGCCGTGTGCATGATACACTGTGCATTGCAGTATGATTCGCCGCCCCCTGATCATCATTATTTTTGTCGGTTTGGTTTTTGGAATCGGCGGGGCCCTGCTTTACATAAATCAGACGAAAAGAAACAGCGCGCCTGAACAATCCATAATAGAACAATCGAACACTTCTCCTACACCACAAAATCTCCTGACGTGGGAGGACCAGGCGGGGTTTAGTTTCCAATATCCGGGCGGTTTACGCGTCGATAAACACGACGAAGACACGCAAAATTACGCGCATGTCGAATTTACCGACCCGGATAATGCCGGAAATACCATCGTATGGGCAAAAGATACGACGGCAACGACCCTTGAGGCGTGGGTAAAGTCTCAGAGCGGATTTACCAACGCAAGCATCATCGATACGACGCTCGGCGGACGGTCGGCAAAAAAGATCCTCACACAAGAACCCAAGCGGATGATTGTCGCGGCACTCGATGATGACGTCGTTGTGACGATTGAAGCGCTCCTTACTACACCGTTCTGGAGTTCGGTTGAAGAGACGATCACCGGCAATTTCGTATTCACGTCGCTCCCGGGCGAAGATTCAGCGGGAGCTCAAAGCATCCCCCAGGAATCTTATGATGAGGAAGAAGTCCTTGAGTGATATTTAATGAGAAAATAGTTATATGGAAATTAGAAAATAGGATTATTCCAATTTCCATCTTCCATTATTGCAATACACGCACAGTATGCTATACTCATTTCTTGTCTTAGGCACGAAGTGTGGTACCGTCCTGTGAAGGCTCCAGTATAAACTCCTGGACCTTCTCTTTAGGCGTTCTACCGTTCTCTTCCACGACCTAAGGAGAAAGGAGTCCATATGGTGACGAACCTGTTCGTTGGGAATCTTGCCTATACCGTCGACAGTGATCGTCTTGCCGAAATCTTCTCCCAAGCGGGAGTTGTTGCGTCGGCGAAGGTGATCAGCGACCGATATTCCGGCAGATCCCGAGGATTCGGATTTGTCGAGATGACGACGGCCGATGAAGTCAAGAAAGCCATTGAGATGTTCAATGGAAAAGATATCGACGGAAGAACGCTTGTTGTCAATGAAGCCCGTCCCCGAAAAGACGAGCCGCAAGCAAGTTAAGGTAAGAGCATATACTAGGGCAATACGCCGCGCTTGCGCGCGGCGTATTGCTTTGGTACCATACGCCTCGTATGTTCCACAGTCCGACCTACGGGATGCTCGAATTGACGAGCGTTCGCGAGAAAATTCTTTCCTTCCTGGCCCAAGACTCCGATAGTACATACCAACTTGTCATCGGAACCGACTCACAGCCCAAAAACGGGAGCGGCATCGACTTCGTGACGGCAATCGTCGTTCACCGGATCGGGAAAGGCGGCATTTACTTCTGGTGCCAGACGTTGACGAAAAAACCCATGGTTCTGCGGCAGAGGATGTATGAGGAAGCGGCACTTTCGCTCAGCATGGCGGAAACGGTTCTCACGCTTTTGCACCGTGACGGCATCACGAAATATGACGTGGAAATCCACGTTGATGTCGGCAAGTACGGTGATACGCGGGAGATGCTCACCGAAATCGTCGGTATGATCCGGGGGAACGGCTACGTCGTGAAGACGAAACCGGACAGCTACGCGGCGAGTAAAGTTGCGGATAGGCATACCTAGTTAATTACTAATTATTAATTACTAATTACTAATTTAAGAACGAATAACGAACGAAAGATGTAGCCCTCCTTCGCGTGAAGCTACGGAGGGCTTAAGAAACAGTAAACTCGAAGACTCGTTCAATCGGTGGATGCCCTCCGCATCTTACCGTTTGGCCTTATCCCGCTGAGCGGGATGCGGCTCACGGAGCGATTGCTGGAGGGCTTAAGAAAGAGTATTTACTCATAAGAATTCGTAAACTCTTTCTAAAGGGGGTGAATTCATCTGAATAACAGAATTGTCATCGGCATTATTGTCCTTCTGGCAGGTCTCGGCATCGGCTGGTATGTCCTGAAACAGGTACCGCCAAAGACGCAGGAAGGGGGAACGCTGGAGCTGACTCCGACGGTAGAACCCGGGTCGAGCTTGACGGGAGAGGGCATGGGTACGACACCCGCCACTGGTGGAGCAGGGGAGAAGGGCGGTGTACCCGCACGCGTAGTCGTCACATTCACTGACAGCGGATTTTCTCCGAAAACGGTGACGGTCTCGTCTGGTTCGACGGTTGCGTTTATGAATGAGAGCACCGGCGGCATGTGGGTAGCATCCGACGTCCATCCGACGCACCAACTCCTTCCGGGGTTTGATGCGCAGAAAAGCGTAGCCAAGGGCGGATCCTACGAGTATACCTTTACCAAAGTCGGCACGTGGACATATCACAACCACGTAGCCCCGACGCAAACCGGAACCGTCGTCGTGACGAAGTGACGGGATTGAAGTTTGCACCCTGCCCAATACCCGGGTGTGTAAGGCTATAACACTCCCGGAGTGTCACGGGTGTCACCCTAAACTCTATACCCTAAACCCCAAACACTCACTCTCGCAAATAGGGTACAATGAGGGCGTGAAGTCTGTTCGCGCAATCATCCTGCCGGTTGCCCTGGCGTTTTCATTTCTGCTCGGTTTTCTCCTCCGCAGTTTGTTTGTTTCTCCTTCCGTGCCGACTGACTCCTCATTTACGTCAGGGGAGTACCGTGTGACGCACGTCCTGGACGGCGATACGATTGAGGTAGAGGGCGGGATACGGATCCGCTATCAGGACATCGACGCACCGGAGCTTCATGAGCGGTACGGTACTGCCGCGTATGAATTGAACAAACGACTGGTTTCAGGGATGACCGTTCGCGTGGACGAGAGCGAAGAAAAGAAAGATATATACGGGAGAACTCTGGGGTACGTGTATGTCAACGGCGTGTTCGTCAACGAAAAGCTTGTGGAGGAAGGGTATGCCACGGCGGTCTCTTACGACAAGACGAAAAAGTCCGAATTTTACGACCGGTTTCTCGCGCTTCAGCGGGAAGCGGAGCAGGAATACCGCGGCATGTGGGTAGAAAACATGAAATGAATGCCGGGGAATCCGGCTCGCGCACGCCGGAGGTGTATAGGTGCGTTTACGGCACTTGCACGATGTCCACTTTTTCTTTTTATGACCCTTGACAAAATGTCTAGTTAAATGTATAGTTAAGTATATATGGATCTCGTTACCTCCACCGAACTGCGCACAAAAACACCTGAAGTCATTGCCGCACTTCTGGCCGGGAAAAGCGTGGACATTGTCCACCGGTCGAAAATAGTGGGCGAAATCAAACCCAAAAAGTATCAGGCAAAACCCTTTACCGCGGAAACAATTGAACAACTCATCGCGCTCATAAAAAAGCTTCGTCTTCCGAAACTCACCGATAAACAAATTGCGATGCGATATCGCAAGCATCTCCTGGAGAAATATGGCGCGGGTCTTCCTTGATACGAATACCTTTATCGATGCCGTATACCGAAGACCGGACGTCAATCGGCAATTTCTGAATCACCGCGTCTGTTCGTCTCCTCTCTCTGCGCACATCCTTTTCTATGCACTGAAGCTCAAAGTGCCGAATCGGATCCTCACCCTAGTTTTGAATCAGTTTGAGGCTATTGATTTAACTGCGTTGCTTCTTGCAAACGCCCTCACCGGACCGACGGCGGATCTCGAGGATAATATCCAACTCCACTCGGCGGCGGAGGGGGAATGTGATTATTTTCTGACGTCGGACAAAAAACTCCTTTCCATGAAATTCTTCGGCAAAACGAAAATCGTGAATACGCTCAAAACCTCGGGGTAAGGCGAAGTGTCAAGTCACCCGGGGTGTCAAGGGAGTACACACAGAGGGTGTGTAGGTACGTTTACGGCATTTGCACGAGGTTTTTGTTTTGGTCTTTGTATGTCCTCACTCACCTGCGATGGGGAGTAAAATTATTTTGAGAGTAATGAATACTATCGATATGAATCCCAAAAAAGCTCTATTTTCACTTTTTGACACAACCTGGGCTGATAGTTTTGCCCGGGTACTCATTGATCATGGTTGGAAAATAATTGCGACCAATACAACCGGCATTTTTCTACAGGAACACCATATTCCTATTATAAAGCTGACTGACTTCCTTACATTTAATGAAAATTACGGCTTTTCTCCCACCCTTCACCCTGCAATGGAATTCAACCTCACGTCGGATAATCCGAATAAAGACAGAATTGATCTGGTGTACGTCATTAATTATCCTCTTACCAAAGGAAATGACGTGGGCGGTCACACGATATTGGCGTTAGCGGCGAAAGGGAAACGGATTCCGGTCTTCACCATCGAAGATATGGAAAAAGTTGTTGGACAAATCAGCAAAAACGGAGATATTACGCCGGAGTTTCGAAGGAAACTGATTAAAAAAGCCTATGCCAAGGTTTCAGGACACTTTTCGACGTTAGCTACATCCTAAAGATTTCTTCAACCAGTCTTTTTTCTTCCATCAGGCTCTCGTAGGTCGGGCCACTGGCAAAAAGCGGTAGTACTGCTACATACATCAAGCTGCCGTGCCGGAATTCTTCCTGAAAAACACGATATGGAGCCGCTCCTTCAATTCCGACGGTTGAAATTGCTACAATGTTGGCATTCGCCCTTCCGGCTAATTCCTTTAATGCATTCATGGTATCTCCCCGTGAAATTACATCATCAAAAAGTGCGACTTTTTTTCCTTCCAAAATATCTCTCGTTTCACCGTCAATCATCAGTTCTCCGGTTCTTCCGGACGTGATTGAAGTCATTTCCACACGTACGATTTCCGGCGGGGCCGGTGAAATGTCTTTTCTGGCAATGGCGATCTGTTCGTGTCCCAACAATTCCGCTGTTCGAAAAGCGGTCATCAGTGATCGTGTTGCCGGTGCAAAGAGGCAATCAACCTCATGAGGCCGTAACAACTCCGCCATCTTCTCTGCCGTTTGTTCGATGCATCGTATATCGTTGAAGCACTCAGGATCGTTTCCGACAATCCACAATTCCGGTTCTACCTGATCAACTCTTCCTGTTCTTTCCAACTGACCGATGTGAAATGTGGCCGTGGCTTGTCCGTTATAGTGTCTGATGTCAATCTCCGGGGTTGGCATATTCTTTTTATGCGTTATTTCATGTATAACGCAAGCAGTATACCATAGGCACCATGAAGCCAAATATCATAATCAAAGGCCGACACGTGTACCGGTTAGCCAAGGGTGAAAATCCCTATCAGATTCCGGCTGATCTTTTTAGCACGCAATCAGATGACCCCCTGTCGCTTGATGCATTCCGTTTGATTTCCGGCGATGCCCCCGGATTTACCAATCTTTGCGGCTTAGATCGTCTTGTCCAAACTCTTTGCCGCTGTAGTTCGGCGTTTCAATTGAAATATCGCCGGACCCCGTTTATTGTCATTGCAGCCAAACACGGCAATCCGTGCGGTTTGGCGATTGATTGGAAAAAGCCGGAGGTGGCCATCGACAAGGCATTGTTCGGCAACCCTTTGGCCATCTGGGGCGGGGAAGTGATTACCAATTTTGCCGTCACCGATGACGTTGCCTCCCGTCTGTATTCCAGTCCAAAAAGACAACGACTCCTACATTTTTCATCGTGGATGCTCGACATCATTGTTGCCCCTGACTTTTCTTCCCAAGCGATTCAACGTCTTGGCGCCAGAGTCAAACGCAAACTTTTTGTTAATCCGGCTTTATATCACCCCATCCTTAATCCGGCCAAATGGACCTATCGTTTTACCCGCAACAGTTTTATCCGCCAGCCGCCGCAAAATTATATTCTCGATTTCAACAAAACCGATTTTGTCGGTACGGAAACTATCCTACAACAGGAAATTCTCGACTCCCTAATCATTGCATGGGCGACTGCTTTTAATTCTAATCACGGCGGCAATGAAGTTGCCTTAGCCGGAAACCGGGCGCTTCTTTGTTGCGGCGGCGGCCCTTCGACTATTGAAGCGGCTCAACTGGCATTATTTAAGGCCAAAAACCAGAAACACAGCGTCAAGAATGCTGTTTTTGCCGCCGACGCGTTTTTCCCTTTTACCGATGTTCCGGAATTTCTTATTCAAGCCGGCGTTATTGCCGGATTAGTGCCGGCCGGCGGTCAGGCTTTTGATGATGTCAAAGCCTGTTTTCAAAAAAATAATATTCCCATGTTTTATGTAGACGAAAAATATCGGGGCTTTTGCTACCACTGATCATTTTTTCATCACAACATTTCGTCCTTCGGGACTCATCGGTATGGCGAAGAAGCCATAAATGTGCGCACCGGCAGGCAATCAAGAGATTGTGTGGAGAGTCCGGATTGGGACCTCCTCTCTTGATTGCCTGCCTGTTGAAGACTACAGCACGCCAAAAAAACTCATGACCGTTTTGGCGATCAGCCCGACCACCAGTCCATAGAAAGGGTTGGTGAAGGCAGTTGTCGCCATCGTTAGGGCAACGACGATCGGATTGCCCGACTCGAATGCATCCATTGCATTCCAGGGCAGAACCAGGACTGCCCCGATGGCAATGAGATATCCGCCCATGGCTGACAGGGGGATGTATTTGGCAACCGTGTAAATCAGACCGCTCAGAAGGACAATCGCCGCGCCGAACATCAACAACGCACCGGATACCACCGGGTGCGGTGCTGCCGCAGTGGCGCTGACGATTACTTCCATGGAGGCGCCGCCAAACAAACTGCTGGCAAAATCGGCCAGTCCGGAGATCGTGGTCACCTGGTTGTACGTTTGAACCGGGTCAGTCGCCATGCTCAGGTTGACGCCGGTGTAGGCGATGTTCCCGCCGAGGGTAAGCGTCGCCAGAGCCAAGGCGCCGACCACGACGGGGACGGAGACCATCGGCTTGATCGCCCTGAACTCACTCCTGATGCCGGCCAACCAACCCGGGTAGCGCGGAACCTTGATCTCGCTCACCTGGCTCCGGCCGGATTTCACCAGTAGCCACTGGATGAGAATACCCAATGGAACCGATGCCGTCACGGCGTATACCAGGTTGTTGGTCCAGATTTGGACGCCGAGAGCGACGATGGCACAGGGGATGCCGATGATCAGCTTGTCCCTGGCCAAATCTATGCCGACCTTGGTGAGATACAATCCCACGCCGGCCAGCATGCCGAGAAAGATCTCCGGTCCGACGGAGTCGACGACCAGTTGAGGCAATCCAAGGAGGCCGAGCAGGCCGGTTAGGAATGCCGCGAACAGGATCATCGATATCCGGGGACGAATATCCTTGCTCAAGCCGGTGGCAAGGACCAGGTTTTCCTGCTGAAAAGATACCGGCGTAATTGAACCGGTCAGCAGGCTTCCCACCGCGCCGACAATGAAGCCGGCCGCCGATGGCAACAACAGAAACCCGAACGATAGGGCGAGGACGGCGCCGGACGCGACGTCCAACAGCGAAAGCAGTGCGACACTTATGTCCTGCCAACTTATGCCGGTCATCTCACACATCTCCTCTGCCGCTTGATTTGTCTATCTTTGATAGACAGCAGCGAACGAACCGTTAGGTACCACGCAAGCTAACGATCAGATTGCTGCTGTCTAAAAATGTCTGTTTTGTCTTCAACCTTTTAAGGTGCGTATCCTTCTTCGGATGTATAAAAACTTAAAAAACCCCGCCTTCGGGGTTATAGGTTTTTTATGCATCCATATTTTTCCTCTTTTGTCTAGAGGATTTCAATATCAGGACGCACCAAGTCTAACACGAAATTATAGGCTGTCAAGATATATAGTATAGCCGGTATTGCTTTCACTATTGGTACTCTCAGCTTGTGCATTCTGTCTGGTTCGTGATAACGGCATTTGCATGAGGTCCTCTTTTTTCTTACAAATTCGTGCGGCATGACACGTTATGCGCTTGACTTTGCTTACTACCATTGTATAATACAGTATATACATGCGGATATTGAGCAAGCCCTTTGAATTTCAATGGGATACAGGAAATACAGGGAAGAATTTCAAAAAACATAAGGTACAGGACAGAGAGGCGGAAGAACCGTTTTTTGATAAAAAGAAAAAGATTTACAAAGATATTCTTCACTCTGAAAAAGAAGAGAGATCCATATTAATAGGAAAGACAAAGAAAAAGAGACTACTGTACGAAATATTTACAGTGAGAGACAAGAGGATACGAATAATCTCTAGTCGAGATATAAACAAAAAGGAGGTAGTAATGTATGAAAAAAAAGCTTAACATTCCAAAGTTTAAAAACGAAGATGAAGAAAGGGACTTCTGGGCAAAACTTGATTTGTCCGAATATTTTGAGCCGAGTGATTTCGTGCCGGTAAGTTTTCCCAATCTCAAACCGACAACCAAGCCCGTATCCATACGAATTCCCGAATATTTGCTCAATAGAGTGAAAGAAGAAGCGAATGAATTGAATATCCCTTATCAGACGCTCATTAAGCAATATATTCAAAAGGGAGTGTTCACCTCAAAATAATCATTCCAGCACAAATCGAAGGTATGCTCGGATGTGTTTCTTCTGGATTTTCCCGTCCAAGATGGCGATAAATCCGGCTTTCCGGACTTGGAGTCATCCGGACGTGCTATAATACCCACAAACTGATTGATACCTGCCATGCGGCAGGTTTTTTTATGCCACACGAACGGGAGGTGAACGAATGAAAGCAATCCAGACACTACTTCTTCTTTTCATCGTCGTCATACTCGCAGGGCTTGCCTATGTTGCCTATGGCGCTTCCCTCACGTTCAAATCATATAAAGCGACGATCGCCCTGCAGACAAAAATCCAGGAGGAGAACCATAAAATGAGCTTGTATGCCGAGTACCGTGCCAATATGGACTCCTGCAGACAGGAAGCGCTGAAGCAGGATAAAGACATTGCGTACGTTCAGGCCAACTGCATAGAAGTCATTAACAGTTCCATGCTTGGCGAGATGATGCGCGGATGGAAAATGGAAAAACTGTTCGTCACCGAGTAATACCATGAAATCGGCGTTCAGGGTGTTCCTATATTTTGCATCGGTACTCTTTCTTCTCGGATTGCCGGTAAAGGCTTCTGCCTATTCTTCCTACTGGTCCGGCGGATCTTCCTATGGTACGTCAACGCAGATCGGGGGTACGACATACTTCAGCGGCGGCGGGACGGCAACGACGATCGGGAGCACCACCTACTACAATCTCGGGGGAACTAACTTTACGGGGAGCCGGATCGGGAGTACGACATACTTCTCCGGCGATCTCTCCGGTACGGCGTCAACGATCGGCAGTACCACGTATTTCAATCTCGGCGACTTGAATTTTACCGGCTCCATGATCGGGAGTACGATGTATTACTCCG
>Ga0214473_10004066_pt1 | contig 17604 bp, 17 predicted proteins | sample RVTome_7_FD_203509 | JGI IMG/M metagenome (GOLD analysis project Ga0214473, IMG submission 203509) | Soil microbial communities from uranium-contaminated site in the Upper Colorado River Basin, Wyoming, United States - RVT98D197 | ecosystem: Environmental > Terrestrial > Soil > Contaminated >... | reverse complement strand
GGCAAGTTGAAATCGATCCCAACCATTTTTTCTCACAACCTATTATATTTGTTTAGCTTACAACAATTTACTCAAAAGTTAACGGGACAGTAGTGATATAATTTAATTATTTCACGCTCATCGCCAAATCAAGTTGTTGATACTTTTTCTGTAGAAGTCGAATGTACGTTTTGTAACGAAGCGAGTTTTTTATCATCTCACCAATTTCGACTTCCATGCTGACATCATTGCCGTCCGACTTCACTGCGGTGTCCTTAGGCTGATATATCTGGGCCTCGATTTCGCTTAAATCAACGCCTCCGGATGTTTCCAGCGCCTTGGCAAGTAATTCCTTGAACTTGACATCGGCTCTGCGGTATCCCGGAGTCTGGAGATTGGCGACATTACTGGCATTTGCCTTCTGGCGCAGGCTTTCAGCCTTTATGCCGGCCTCGATAAGGTCAACTATGTTGTTTACTTTAGGCATACCATGACCTTCAAATCCGCACAAAAATATGCTTCCTCAGAAAAGATAGCAATAATCGTGCCAAAAAGCGGCCCCTCGCTTTTTCAACCTGTTAGCTGCCCATTTTGCATTGAAAACCTCCTCGAATTAAATAAGTGCTTGTTTAGACCGCCGTGTTAATGTCAAAATTTTATACATCCGAGTCCCTTTTTTATATTCTCTCCGCTCTCTCAAGGAACACCAATCCATTACGGGCACCCGGAAATTCTTTCCTATAATAGGAAAATTTGTCCGCAGGCAAACCAAAGGTGAAACATTCACGAACAATTGGAATTCTTTTGACATCCGTAACCATAGCAATAACAAATAGTTGTATTTGTTCCTGAATCCCAGCATCAATAGTGGCACAATAGTTGCTCTTTCCTGATATATGCTTGCGAATTTGTTCATAACTATGCCTGCAATTGAGACAGGCACTAAGTTGGTTGCATCTAAACCAAGTGCCTCCCATACAAAGAACTTCACCAGTTTACTTGATAGCAATACAAATTCGACTGGTAGTGGAAAAATAACAACGACCGATAATAAAAAGCTTACTACTTCAGGTGAGCTCGTTAGTAGACAGACGCAGAACTTTGGTCATATCCTCGATAAAAAAACAACTGATAAGGTTCCTCCGGAAACTCAAACCCGCAAGAAAAGCAAAATTCAAAGCCAAAGTTCAATTATGTTTTCCGGCGTGCAAGCTGCTGTACCGCTAACAGTGCAGGAACTACCAACGTCTGATGTGAAGAGTGATAAAGCCGGCCTGACAAAAGTTAAGAATCAATTCCAACAGCAGGGTGTAAGTGTAAATCAAGGTAAACTTGTCCAGTTTATGACCAATGCCGACGTTGTCCCTCTTTCTCAGACTCAAATTACGAGGTCAATGGTATTGGAATCTGGAAATAAGCCGCTTTTCTCCACAATTCAGAAGGGCCGGATTAAATCCGAAGCCGCTTCACAGGATATTTCTAATAAATCAAACATCACTCCAACCCAGCCTGAAAAAGGTAAAGATACCGGAAAACCGCGGTTATCTGATAAAGCACCTGTTCCTGCAGAGAAACTTGCCAACCAGGAAAACGGCAAAGAGTCTTTGCATGAAATACTTCCCGCCAACAGCAAAGAAAATTTCGCTGGTGGAAAGCCGCTTGCTTCTGATAATTCCAAAACACAACTCCCGAATAATATACTCACTGCTCTTCAAAACCAAGCACCGCAGACTCAGCAGAAGGTGTTGATTAGTCAGCAAAGCCTCACACAGGCTGTTCAGGAAACAACAGTACATAGAATTGAGACCGACCGTGAAAAGCTCCGCGGCAAATCGAACACTTTTGAGTTGCAAGTAAAGGGCAGGGGCCAGCCTGAAAATCAATCGGTGAAATCCGGCTCGCAGAAAATCGCTCAATCGCAGGTCCAGTTATCTGCCGCACGAGCTGAAAATCACAACGACTCACTTTCAAACAATATCTCAAATCAGGATATGAAGACTGGTGCGCAGGTGTTTTTCAGTACTGATAATCAGCCTTTTGTCAGGCAACATTCGCCGGCGGCTTCTGGTTTCGCAAATATTATCGCTAATAGTGATTTTGCTGCCAATGTTCGAGAACAAATCCTGGGAGCAATCCATAGTTCTTTCGGTTCGGGTAATCAGCAGATTGTTATTAGGCTTAATCCGCCTGAACTTGGTAAGGTTGCTGTAAGATTTCAAGAACAGTCCGATAATGTTGCAGGTATCATCCATGTTGAAAAGCCGCAAACAAAACAACAGATACAACAGGCGCTTCCTGAAATAATTCAAAACCTGCAAAACTCTGGCGTCCAGATAAAGAGCATTGAAGTTGTGCTGACGAACCAGCAGGAACAATATGTCCCCCAGGATCAGTCATCCGGGGGACAAAATAACTGGTCCGGCCAGCAAAGTTCGTCGAACCCGGAACCGCAACGAAATACTTACAATGAGTTGGTGACAAATGCGGGTGGCGTTACAGAAATTATGGAAAGTAATGCAAAGTTTCTTGACGGTTCCATAAATATACTGATATGAAATCGTCGAGTGGCATTACATGTCACCCGAAAAATTTCCGGACACATTCAACGGCACATAAAAAAAATTTTTCAGATAAACAAATTGGTGACATTATCGGCTCGTCCCATAAAAGATTAAAGTTGTCTTAATATGATTGTCGATTAACCCATAAACCTTTAACGTGAGAGATTCACAAAGGAGCAATAAAGTGAAGAAAGAGGGGGTATCTGTAATGTTCCGGGATATCAAGCTATGATTTTGGAAAACGTTGTGACGGTGGGGAAAAAAACAGAAGTTCAACAGTTAGCCGCGCAAGTTGGCCGGCAGGTGTTTGCGGCAGATGACCTTAAGGAAGCGCTGGAAATTATAAAAAGAGTTAATCCTGAGTTAATTCTGCTGGAACGTCAGTTCGCCCAGGAATTTTGTAACGCGTCCGATAAAAATCGTGACATTTGTATTACAGTAATCGACACCGATGAAAACATCGCATATTCTAGTGAACCGTTTATGCAGATGGGGGTTCATTATTATTTGCGAGGTAAACAAGACTATTATCAGTTGCAGGAAATTGTAAATAAAATAAAGAACAAACCTGATAACTCCGTCTCCACGGATGATACAAATAATTTTTTTGCTGATGACCTTGCAGCCTCTATTTGTATGGTCGGTCGCAGTGAAGCAGCCAGGCACACTCTTAGAATGATTAAGATTGTCGCCGCCAGTCAATGTAATCCACTTTTGATAGTCGGTGAGACAGGTACGGGTAAAGAGGTTGCGGCCAGGGCGGTCCATACCATACGGCATTCAAACCAGCATTTCGTAGCGGTAAATTGTGCTGCTCTAACCGCGAATCTGCTGGAAAGCGAGCTTTTTGGCCATGTAAAAGGTGCCTTTACAGGTGCCGACAGCGATAAAACAGGGCTTTTGGAGTTGGCGGGAGAAGGAACAATCTTCTTGGACGAAATAACCGAGATGCCGATGGATTTGCAGGCCAAGCTTCTGCGCGTTCTTCAGGAAAAAACATTCAGAAAAGTCGGTGGCACAAAGGAAATTAGCTGCAAGGCTACCATAATTGCCTCCAGCAACCGTAATCTCAAAAGTGAGGTCAACGACAATCGCCTGCGAAACGACCTGTATTATCGTTTGAATATTTTCCCGATTATCATCGCTCCGCTTAGGGCGCCCGAACGACAAGAAGACATACCTCTTTTAATCAAATACTTCCTCAAAATGTTGTGTACGCACCCTGAAAAGACAAAAATAACCGCGGTAACTAAATTGGCTATGGAGGTTTTACTTAAGCACCACTGGCCCGGTAATGTCCGCGAATTGCGCAATGTTATTGAAAGAGCTATATTGTTGGAAACAACAGATAAAATTGGCTTAAGTAGTATTGTACTCGACCCCATTGAATTTCGCTGGTTCTACGATAATGCAACGCCCGATAAAATAAAAGATTTTTCACTGGCCAAGGCTGAGCAAGAACTAATTCTTAAAGCTTTGCATGCGGTAAACTGGCAAAAAACACAAGCCGCTGAACTGCTCGGAATTAGCAGAGCAACGCTTTATGCCAAAGTCAAACAGTATAGTATTAAAAATGATTCTTCGGCATCTGTCGATGAACTCGAAAAAATTCATACTGAAACCCCAGCTCCAGTTTTTGCCAACCCCCCAACGGCTGTTGAAACCACTACAGATTAACATAACAGCGGATACTTTGTGTCACATATTGGTTAATTCCGGTCAGAAAATTTATCGATTTGTATAAAATCAGGACACTCATGCTAAACTTAAAGACAAAAATCTGCAAAAATCCTTGCCAGAACCACTTACGCTAAATTTGGCACAGTTATTGCTAGGGATGGGAGAGATTCTGTAAATGCGCTCTGGATTTTAGCTGTAGCGCACTGGTGGATTAGTTGTTATGACACAAGAGAATCACGAAACAAATTTGTGGCACTTGGGCCGTATGTGGCGTGAAAAGCTCAAAAATATCCGTTCAAGGGCAAAAGAAAACCGGGAAAACAACCGCGAGCCTTCTTCGGAACCATCGGCCTTCGATGATTTTGCGCAAATTCCATCGGATAGTGAGCTGTTCGCACACCCCGCCTCAGCTCAGCTTATGGACACAAGGCAAATACCAACGGCGCCAAAAGGACACAGGCGTTTTTCAATGACACAGAAGGTTCTGGCTGCTGGCATTATCCTGGTTGCGTCGATGCTGTTGTACGTGTTATTAAAACCGCGACCAATGCCTGTTGTCAGTAAGTCGTTGAAAGCGACCACCCGGCAAACAGCACCTCTTAAAAGCAAAGTTGGGAATAAAGTGCAAAAATCGGCCATAAAGGGCCAAAAGCAAGAACCTGTCACCGGAGGCGAGCAGCCCGCATCCTTAGAGCTTGCTCAAAGCTTCTATCGTCAGACCGATTACAACAAGGCTTATACTGTGTATAAACAACTTTGCCAGGGGCTTGAGGGAAACGAAGAAGATGAACCTATGAGAGATTTTCTCAGGTTAGAAATGGCTTTATGCCTGAAAAAAACAGGTGATTACGAACAAGCCGCCCAGTTGTTGAATATGATTTCCAAAAGCTGTTCACCTGCTGTAACCGTAGTTGCCAATTACCACCTCGGTGTTCTTGAAAGGCAAAAAAAACAATATCTCAGTGCGCGAACGAGAGCTTATCGTGTGTTGGCATTGATTAGTTTGGTAGATTTCGATAAAGACGTTGCCTTGGCACTTCAGAGGGATTGTCATTACCTTGCAGCCGAGGCCATGACCAGAGAAGCTCTTTCACTTTCAGACGTAAATCAAAACATACCACAGGATTTGTGGACCGATTCGGCTGCGCAACAGGATGTATTAGTCAACCTGAATGAAGCGCAACTGCGGTCTTTGTTAAACTCCGGGTCGCAGCGGCTGAGCAAAGCTTTGCTCGGTCCGGAAATCCGGGAGGACAGCAGTGACAGTGCGCGTCGCTGGTCGGTTATTTGCCATCGTGCACCAGTTGATGAACTGCTGGCAAAAGTTGCTTCGAATGCCGGGTTGGATGTCCATTGGACTTCGGATTCAAAACAAGCAGCGGTTCGTCAACGCGCAGTAAGTTTGTATCTGCCGCTTGAAACAGAGCAGCAGATTTTAACTGTAGCGTCTGGTTGTGTGAGTTTGTTGGCGTCTCTGGATGAAAACGGTATTGTAAATATTTATAACCCGGCTGAATATTCGTATCTTTCGGAGCAAATATCTTTGCTCAATTCTGAAGCGATTTTACTTTGGCAAAGGTTCCTGGTTACATTCCAGGATGATAGGCTCGCGGCAAATGCGCATTTTGCCCTGGGACTTTTGCATGCCCAGGCGAAGCACGCTGGTGAGTCGATTACGGAATATAAATTAGTGGCCAATCGTTTCCAGAGAACATCACTGGCGCCGGTTGCTTTGTTAAATTCAGGCAGACAGAAAAACAGTCTGCGAGATTATTCCGGCGCACAGAATGACTTACAGCAGCTTGTTGAGCAATATCCGGACGCTGAGATTGTTAGTCAGGCCTATTCATATCTTGCGGATAATTTAACCCGACAAGAGCTTGAAACCGAAGCTGCGAAAGTATATTGTAAGATTTATAACTTTAATTTGTCTCAGGAATCCCAAATCGCCGCCGCTTTTGCCGCCGGCAAAAGCTTCTATAATAGTAAAGATTATCAATCCGCCGCAAAATGGCTGACCCAGTACATTAGTCTTGCCAAAGACCGCGATGATAAAGATTTGCATTCCGCGTATTTTATTTTAGGGAAAACCAGACTGGCGATGGGTAAGTCCGATATTGCCTGCGAGGCCTTCCGCTGCGCGCTTTCAGGGCAGCTTTCAAGGGAAGAACATATAGAGACTTTAAAGGCTCTGGTTGAAGGTTATATGGAGCAGCAGCGTTTTGTTGAGGCGCTCGGTGTATTGGAAGACGCATATTCCCTGCGATTTTCACAGGCAGAATCCGTTCAAATTCTGCTGCTCAGGAGCAGGGTGCTTCGAGCAATGGGCTTGATTGATAAAGCCATTGCGATACTTGGCGACAGGTCCCAGTATGTTGATGATATTCAACTCAAAATAGAGATTGACTTTGAATTTAGCCAATGTTGCATTGAAAAAGGCGATGTAAATCTTGCCTATAAAAAATTATCGGAAATTCTCATATTGACAAAATCAGGACCTTTGGCATATAAAATTGCTTATAAGCTGAGTGAAGTTTGTTTTCAGCTTGGTCAGTATGCCCAAACCATATCTGTTTGCTTGCAACTCTTGGACCTGCAGCCGCCGGAGCAAATAAAACAGGACACATTAAAACTTCTTGCCAGGGCCTACAGCAAGCAAAAAAATTATAATCGTGCGGCTTTAGCGTTTTTTGGACAATGGAAATGAAAATGAAAAACACGAACCGTGATTATAAGCAAAACTTGAGGGGCCTGTGTGGCGAAAATGCAGGGTCTCAAAGTTTCTTGTGCTCACGTCACGGGCTTTGCTTTTATATTTTGGCCGTTTGCCTGATAACGTCACAAGTATATGCCAGGAGAAATTATTACATTGCGGAGTTCGACCCGGTTGGTCTTTTGGAATCTCGTTTGGAACAGCGTTCACAGGATGCGATTGCGTCGAATATACCACAATCTTCGCCCATGGTTTCTGAAATTCAATCCGTTCAATATAAAACGTTTGCCAACAGCGATGCCGCCACCGTCATAAACTTTTCTGACAGAATAACGCAACAGACAGAAATAAGTGAAGGTAATGTCTCAGAATCGTGGCAGAGTTCCTTCATTGTCTCTGATGAGGCTGGTTCTGAACATGCTCCTTCGACTCAGAATGATTTAATTATAGCGCAAAATCCGACTACGGAATCCGGTCGGCAGCTTTGGCAGGCCAGAATCAGTGTCCCTAAAGATACTAATGATGTTCAAAGCAAAAGTGAGCTTCAGCAGATAATTAAACAAATCAGTTCCATTGAATTCAAAAAACAGGAGCTTGCTCCAAAACCAATCATAGTTGTTGCGACTGCGTCAAAAACTGAACCTAACGAAATCACTTCTGATATACAGACTTCTCAGGAACAGCCTGGACCGAAAACAGAATCGAAACCGCCGTATGAGTCGATAACCGAGCAAACCTTACAAATATTCAAAAATTCATCAGAGCATCCCGAACAGCTAAAAAATCCCTTTGAATTGGCGGAGGTGCTTTTTAACAGCGGTTGTTTGTCGGAAGCCGCTAAATGTTATAAGGAAGCTCTTAATCGTATGCCTGCGAATGAACCCGACCGGTTCCAGGATAGAGCTTGGCTCTTATTTCAAATAGGAAATTGTCTGCAAAAAGCCGACCCGCAGAGCGCGATGCAAATGTACAAACAACTGATTACAGAATACCCAGGTTCACCATGGACAGGTTCGGCCGAAGCCAAAACTAAATTGATTGACTGGTATCTGAACGACAAACCCCTGAGGCTGATAAATGCGAGCAAACTATGAGCATTATTACAGCAGGAATGGAGTACCCAGAAAGTGAATAGAAACGAAACAACCGACGCAAAGCCATTTTATGAGGAAAGAGCAGTGAGAAACTCTTTTTACGATGAGTCGCAGAATAGAAATCCTGCCGCGAACGTATTGATAGTTGATGATGATGAAGAATCCATCAGGCTTATGCTGGAGATTTTTGCCCGCAAAGGAATACATGCCAATCTCGCCAATGATGAGAAGACCGTCAGTGACTTTTTTGACAAAAATGACTGCGGCCTCGTGTTTGTTGATATCGGCTCTGGTCGTGCGGAAGATGGTTTCAAATTACTCCAGAAAATCAGGGCATACTTGCTGGAAATACCGGTCATTATGATGGCCGCAGCTCAGCAGAATCCGCAGCAAATCGCCGAAACAGCTATCAATGCCGTTCACGCAGGTTGTTGCGAATTTCTTATTAAACCGCTTAACCGCCAGAAACTCGAAAATATACTGGACACTTTCTTACCCCAACACGAGGTTTGCAACTGTGACTTGGTCGAGCAGGACACTTTGCTGCTCTACAGGATAGTGGGAAAGAGCTTGAAACTGGCTCGTACCGTTGAATTGGCTAAAAAAATAGCTCCTACTTCAGCGCCCGTTTTAATAAGCGGTGAGAGCGGAACGGGCAAGGAACTGATTTCCTTCCTTATTCATTACCACAGCAAAAGGGCCCGGGGCCCGTACATTAGAGTCAATTGTGCCGCATTAAGTGACTCACTGCTTGAAAGTGAACTCTTTGGCCACGAGAAAGGGGCCTTCACCGGCGCTTACACTCAACGCAAGGGGCGATTCGAAATGGCGCATGGGGGGACTTTGCTTTTGGACGAGGTTACGGAAACTCCGATGAAGTTCCAGGCGAAGCTGCTGCGGGTGCTTGAACAGCAGGATTTTGAACGCGTCGGAGGGAACGACAACATTAAAATTGATGTGCGAATAATCAGCACTACTAATAAGGATTTATTGCAGGAAGTTGCCGACGGCCGGTTTCGGCAGGACCTTTATTATCGGCTCAGCGGTGTAAGGCTGATTGTCCCCCCATTAAGACAGCGAAGCGAAGACCTGGTCGACCTTGTTTGGCACTTTGTGAATCTTTACGCACCCCAGGCAGGACGTCATATAACTAAACTTGACCCGGCAATGATGAATATTTTCGCGAAATATCATTGGCCTGGAAATGTTCGGCAGCTGCGAAATGTCGTAATGACATCATTGATTCTGGGAACCGGTACGACGCTGGCTTTAGCCGATGTCTCATGGCTTTTTGATGAACTGCAGCCGCTGCCGCAGGAAAATAAAGTATCGATTAGCGATGCAAAGGCGACAGTTTCATCGCTGGTCGGTATGCCTCTTAACCAGATAGAACGAGAGATGATTTTAAATACACTCGACCACAACGGTGGTAATCAGGCGAAATCCGCGAAAATATTAGGTATCAGTGACAGGACCCTGCGGGACAAAATTCGGCTTTATCGTCAGCAGGGCGCCTTGCAGTTAGCTTTGTAAACTTTGTTTAAAAATAGCAGGGGTAAAAATGGCAGATAAAGATGATAAAAACAAAAATCAGGATGAAAAAATAGAGAAAAATGAAAAAGCCAAGCCGGCAGCAGCTAAGATTGGTATTTTGACATGGTTAATAATGGTAGCTGTTGTAGTCATTCTTGCCGGTTCCGGTTTTATCTTGGGCCGTCTATTTGCAGGGTCTTCCTCGCCAAAGACGACCGAATCTGTGAAAGAAACCACACAGACAGAAGAAACGGCAAAAGCAGACTCGTCCGAAAACAATGGTGCGACCTGGTATTATAATGATTTGGAATCCATTGTAGTAAATCCCGACGAACCGGGCGCGACACGTTTTGTGCGAGTGGGCTTAATATTAGAGATAAACTCCGAATTAAGCGAGGCAAAAGCCAAAGAGCTTATTAATAGCAGGAAACCTCCTTTGATAAATTGGATCAATCTTTATTTCAAAGGTTTAACGCTCGACCAAATGAGAAATGACAGGGATATGAAACGTATTCAGGCTCAGATACTTGATGGTTTTAATGAAATACTTTTCCCCGGCAGCAAACCGCAAATCAAAAGAGTGCTTATCAGGGAGTTTAATATACAGTGAGTAATTTAGTCGGCAACAGTTCGGGCAGACAGAGGATACAGCAGCTTCTTGCGTCGATTGGTTCCAAACCGCAGCGGGAAACTGCGCAAATAGAAGCTGTCGAATATGATTGGCGACAACCGCACTATTTTAGCAGTGAACAGCTAAAGAAGCTTGACAGCTTCACGACAAAGATGGCGCAGGCATGTTTGCAGAGATTTACCGAGCTTTACCATAGTGACTTTAAAGTAACAATTATTTCGACAACACAACATTTTGCGGACCAACTTACGTCTTCCGATAATGTCAAGAGCGATTATTGTCTTACATTCGGTGCCGATGAAAACCAGGTGTTTGGTTATGTCGGCATACCGGCTAAAACTGCAATTATTTGGACAACACAGTTGCTTGGGGACAGCAAATCGGAGGAAGATTACAATAGAGATTTGTCACAATTGGAAAAATCACTCTTATTGGATATCGCGTCCGGTGTCGTTGAGGCTTTTTCAAGTTCTTATAAAAATCCGAGCTTGCGCCCGATAGCTAAATTAGTTAAAGGAGAATTGCCTGTAAAACTCCGAGGCGATGAGGAACTTTGCAAAATCACTTTCCGTGTTGAGAAATCCGGTGCAGGAAATCCCTCTGAAGCTTATTTTTTGATATTCTGTGACAAACTAAAGAAAGTTACCGAACAGAGCATACAGGCTGGCGCAAACCTTTCAGCCAAAGACATCGCAAAGGCAATGCTCGGCCATGTCGGCAAAGTTCCGGTTACTATCACAGCCAAACTGGCCTCCGTAGAGATTAATTTTGAAGAAATAACAAACTTAAGTGTTGATGACATATTAGTGCTCGACAAAAAATTAAGCGCGCCTGTCGAATTGATTATTGGATGCAGAACTCTATTTCGAGGCCGGCTTGCGAAATCCGATGGCAGGCAGGCTGTGGTAATTACAGAACTGTGTAGTACAAATAAAACATAAAGAATTTTACGAATACTCAATAATTAGAAGGAAATAGCAATATGGCTCAAACAACACAAGCTGCAGAAGATAAAGTCGAACCACAACAGGCTCAGCAAAACCAGGCCGATCAGGAAACATCAAAAACAAAAGTGCAATCTGTCGAGCTTTCAGAGGCGGGAGGCTCCAAAACCACAGGTGCCGGCACAAGTATTGACATCTTGCTGGATATGGACGTGCCTGTTGTCGTTACTATAGGCCACGCTGAGATACCAATCCAACAGCTTCTGCAGCTCGGCCCAGGTTCAGTATTAAAACTCGATAAGCCGGTCGATGCACCGGCTGACTTGTACCTGAAAGATACTAAATTTGCCAGTGGAAGTATTGTCGTAGTGGACGGGAAATTTGCTGTAAGAATAAAAGAAATTCTTGGTGCCGATGCCTCGGCGGCTGCAACAAAAAATAATTAAAAAAATTGCTTTGGATAACAAATTTTTATGACGGCATCTGATAAGTTAAATCTCTCGAGATTTGAAGTGATGGATAGAGCCGGGTCCTCTCGCAGCAATATAATTTTGGCCGTAGGCCTGGTAATAATTCTCGCCACTTTGCTAATACGCATGCCGACACCATTGTTGGATTTACTTCTGGCCTGCAGCATATCGCTGTCTATAGCAATTCTAATAATTACCCTGTCTTCAAAAGAAGCCATCGAATTGTCCGCCTTCCCGTCATTGATTCTTTTTGTGACCCTGTTTCGCCTTTCCCTTAACGTGGCCGCCACAAGATTGATATTGCTCCAGGCCGATGCGGGAAGAATCATCCAAACCTTCGGCGATTTCGTGGCAGGCGGCAGCTTCATCGTTGGAATGGTAATTTTCCTGATTATTTTTGTCATACAATTCATAGTAGTTACCAAAGGCGCAGAGCGAATAAGCGAAGTTTCAGCTCGGTTTACACTTGATGCCATGCCTGGTAAGCAAATGGCGATTGATGCGGACCTTAACGCAGGGGCCATCACCGAGACACAGGCTAACGAACGCCGGGCGAAAATTGTAAAAGAAAGTGAATTCTATGGCGCAATGGATGGCGCCAGCAAATTTATTCGAGGCGATGCCAAGGCTGGAATCCTGATTACTACCGTCAACATCATAGGTGGCATTGCTATGGGCTATACACGCGGTATGACTGTTTATGACGCCGTAAAAATCTATTCCATTCTTGCCGTCGGTGACGGACTTGTAAGCCAGATACCTTCGATAATAATATCCATAAGTTCCGCTTTTCTGGTAACTAAAATTTCCTCTCAGCATAGTGTTGGTCAGGATTTGTCAAAACAATTGCTGAGAACTTCTCAGCCGCTTACGATAGCGTCGTTCGTTATCGCCGCGCTTGCGCTGGTGCCGGGGTTGCCTTCCATACCATTTTTATTGCTTGCTGCCGGGGTTGCCTTTACTGGACGGGCGGTGGCAAAATCTGAAAAAGGCCGTAAAGGAAAAAGTGAAACACAGGCGCAAAAAGCGGAGGTCTCTAAACAGCCCGTTGAAGACCTGCTGGATGTGGACGGAATTTCCGTACAGGTTGGTGTCCGGTTGATTAACATGATTGACCCCAATAAAAAAAGTACCATTCTCGACCGTATTGGGGCGCTGCGGAGAAAATTCGCCCAGCAGCTTGGTATTATTATGCCGCTTGTGCGTTTAAGGGACAATATCAATCTTGAGCCGAATGCTTATGAAATCAGGCTTTTCGACCATACTGTAGCAAAGGGCAGGTTGGAGCCGGGCATGTTTCTCGCTATGGATTCAGGTGCTGTCCAGAACAAAGTGCAGGGTATGGAAACTACCGAGCCGGTTTATGGTCTGCCCGCCTTGTGGATACCTGAAACTGATAAGGAAAAAGCGGAATTAAGCGGATATACCGTGATTGACACGGAATCTGTTTTTATAACGCATCTGTCGGAAACGCTCAAAAAACACGCCGACGAATTACTGACTCGCGAAGATGTGCAGCTTCTTGTTAATCGCCTTCGTAAAACGCAGCCTTCATTGGTCGGTGAAGTTGTTGGTGAACTCGTCCCTGTTGGGATACTTCAACGCGTACTAAAAAATCTTTTGGCAAATGCGATACCAATCCGTGAATTTGCTGTAATACTTGAAGCCCTGGGAGAATACGCGTCAAAAACCAAAAACACGGATATTTTAACCGAGATGGTTCGAAAACATCTCAGCAGAACTATTACTGACAGGTACAGGGACGAAAATGGCAAAATTTCAGCAATAACGCTGGAGCCGCAACTGGAACATCAAATGACTTCATGCTTGCGCAAGGATGCGGAAATGTTGAACTTGTCTTTGCCGGCTGAAGCGGCAATGGACGTAAGTGCCAAAATTGCGGATGCCTGGAAGGAAGCGATGAATAAAGGCAAGGACAAGATAGTTTTGCTTTGTGATTCAAGACTGCGGCATTCTTTGGCGTTAATGCTCACACGAGCAGTCCCGCAGTTGCCTGTGATAGCATATGACGAAATTGTGCTTGGAACAGAAATAGAACCCGTGGAAACTGTTTCAATTAAGCAGACACAGGATTCTTTCTTCCAGCAAAGAGAGCTTGCAGAGGTTTCAGGTCAAAAGTAAAAAACGGAAAACGTGATTATGCCTTTAAATGTCAGGTCAATTGCAGTAAGTGCCGCTGTCGCCTGTTTCTTTGCCATCGGTTTAATTGGCTGGTGCACAGGACTTATGCCGTTTACTTGTTGTAAAAGAGCTCTGGCAGGGGCCGTCGTTGTGTACGTAGCGGTAGTTTTGGTTGTAAGAGCAGTTAACGCCATTCTGACGGATGCGATGATAGAAAGCCAGTTGCGCAAACTGGGAGAAAAGGCTAATGACAACAGAGACTGAAAAAACTTCCAAAGACAAAACTGCTGAAAAAAGCTGCAAGTTTTTAAGAGCTGCCGCTAATCGCGCATATACCAGCCAAAAAGAACGGCCTGTAGAAGATAAACAAATAATGCAGTTCCTTCCTATGGTTTACAAAATAGTCCAGCGGGTGGTAACATATCTAAAACCGCCTCTGTCATATGAAGATTTGGTCTCTGCAGGGACGGTCGGTTTGATTAAAGCCGCCCGCGATTACGACTCCTCTCGTCAAGCCGAGTTCAAGACCTATGCATATATAAGAATCAGAGGGGCTGTTCTCGATGAGCTCAGAAACTGGTCCTTTGTATCAGAAAATGCTGACAAACAGATTGGTGAGGCTGCTAAAGTAAGTCTGGAAATCACCAATCAGACAGGTGCTGTTCCAACTGACGAGGAGTTGGCTGGTAAATTGCAGGTAACCGTTGATGAACTTTATCAAACGTTCGAAATAGCAAGAGCAAAGCATTTCATCTCAATGGACAGTTCACGAGATGGTGCGGCGACACTTGGTTCTGCTCTGGCGGCGGTCGGGACAATCGCGCCTGACCAGCAGCTCGAGCAAGCCGAGCTTGTCAAAAAACTGACCGAAGCAATTCAGCAGTTAAACAAGAAACAGCGACAGGTCATTATACTTTATTATCAGCAGCAACTGACAATGAGGCAGATTGCCGAAGTCTTTAACATTACCGAACCGCGCGTCAGTCAGTTGCACGCAAGCGCCTTATTTAACCTGTCGGTAAAGCTGAGGCAATGGAAAGATGACAGATAGCGATTATAACGTAGTAAGGTCTTCGGAAGTCTTACAAAATGTTGAGAACCCGGCGCCTGTAAAATATCGCCAGGGCCGAAAGAAGAGGCAGAACTTACAGGAGCAAAACAACAAGGAACATAAGGTCGCCGAAAATGAGCTGGACGAACCAAATGAAAATGATAACGACGATAAAATTTCGGAAAACAAAATAGACCAGCACTCTATCGATTATCGTGCTTGACTTGAATTTAATGTACAGAAAACAGGGTTAGGTTGAAAAATGGAAAAAGCTGCAGGACGCATTTTAAAGAGTAATAATGTCAAACTGGAAGGGCGGTTTCGTCTCGATGCTGGATCGGGTGTTAAATGCTCGTCTAATGAACGAAACGCTGCTTTGGCTCCAGCGCAGGTACGTATCGTGGAGAATCAGCCGCAATTCGCCGTTGTAGAAGTAACCTGTTGCTGTGGTGCGAAAACACTCGTAAGATGTGAATATCAAGATGCCTGACCAAAAATAGTGGAGAAAATGACAATGCAAGCCAATAAAAAATTTTTTCTCTTTCTGCTTCTGGCAGCGTTTACACTTGCGTTGGCCGGTTGTGCGTTTCTTAAAGAACCTGTCGAGGCTATACCCGATACCGGTTCTGACAGATGCGATAGCGCCTCTATGGCCAAAAGGTTCCATGGTTCGGATACAAAAACCCAGTCTCCGGTTGACTCCGTGATAGAGCTGGCGGAAAAAAATTCTAAGCTTGCACAAGAAGTCGCTGAACTGAAGCAAAAAGTTAGTGAGCTGAATGTTGAAAATCAAAGACTTAAAGACAGCATCGCTGTTCTTGAACCTGAATTAAATCAGACAAGGAAGGAATTGGCCCAGGCAAATGACCTTTTGATTGAAATGCAAATTGAACTGAACAATTGGAAAAACAACGTGCTTGGCTTCCGCGGTGAGATACGCGAGGCCGACAAAGTCCAGCTTGAAACACTGCGCAGAATACTGGAAGTACTTGGTGGGGAAATCGAGGCTGAGACGTCCCGGCCGCAGGACCAGAACTCGACGGTAGTATCTTTAAATGAGAAAAATAAGCCATGATGAAGAAACATTTATTTCAGGTGGACCAAATGGGCAAACAAATATTATTCTTAATGTTGACCCTTATTTTAGCAGGTTGCGGAATGGGAAAAATCTGCGAACCGGCTCCAACTTATTATTATATAAACCCACATAAAGATTTAAATGCCGTCGGTAGGGTCGCCTTGATTGAACTGACAAATGATTCCTCCTATCCTCAGATTTCCGCGGATGTGACTGAAGCGATTTTTGAGGCGATACAGAAAAAACAAAAATTTGGTCTGACGGTCATTCGTCAAAATGACCCTCTTTGGCGAAGCATGCCGCACCAGATGAGTACCGCGTACAATTTCGAGCAGTTATCCGCGATGCGCGATACTCTGAAATCCGATGCTGTACTGTTTGGTTCTGTAACAGGATATAGGCCTTATCCCCATATGTTTATCGCCCTTCGATTGAAGCTTATAGACCTGTCTGATGGACAATTACTGTGGGCTATCGAGCAGGTTTGGGATGCTACCGATAAAATGACCCAGAACAATATAAAAAACTTTTATGACCACAACATACTGCCTGGCTGCGATTCCCTCGAAGAAAAATTGGGAACGGTTAGTTCGCTTAAATTTATCAAGTTTGTGGCTTGTGAGGCAGCTGAAACGTTGCAGGACAAAAAGTAGTATATTAAACAAAATGGTTTTATCGGCCTAAGTGAATAATAACTTTAAAAAAATGAAAAAATCGTTAAAAAATTCTAAAGTTTTGGTAAAAATCTGCGAAAATAATGGCGGTTTAGGCAATAATAAAGGCAGTAAACGATGATAGAAAGAATAAACAACAATCAAGTACGTGATATCGTGAAAGAATCGTCATCCAGACAACCGGAGCCGCCAATGAGCTCTGCAAATAATCAAATAGATGCATTACTGCAGGTTAACCATCAATCTCTGATTGAAAAGGCGAAACAGCTGCCGCAAGACGATGCCGATGCCGTCCAGCGAGCTCGTGAGCTTTTGTTGTCAGGGCAACTTGAAAGCCCTGAAAATGTTCGGGCAGCCGCTGAAAACATCATAAAATACGGCATATAAAAGCTCTCAATATATTACAGCGTAAAGAGTTAGCGGCGGAGGAGCAAATCTTACACTGTGCAATCAAGAATTTGCCCTATTGGGTAATTTGAGATTTTTAGTGCTAAGTTGGTCAATTTGTAGGTTCTGCAGGGGTTTGCGATTTGATTTAAGCCTGTATTTGGCAGAGTACTATTCGGACGAATCGCGGGTACAAACCCAACGCTTATTGTGTTTCGTAAGAGTTTGGAACTAATAACGTTGCAGGAAATTCTTTTTACCATTTCACCACCCTTGACTGTAATTATGATACCAGATTGGTAGATTAAAGTCAAGAAGAATCATTCCGCGCGATTACCCGTTTCGTAAACACGACGAATATACCATATTCTGAATTCTGGATAACGCTTTTCTCGGACCTTCCGGCGAAGTTCAAAGATGGGAGAAAAAGTCTTTTTGTAAAATAAATATTAGATGCCGCCGGTTTTCACTTTGCCTGATTCTTCAGCATATAAGCCGCTTACGGGCTGATTACACACGAAAAACGCAGCAAATCACTAAAAACACAGTGTAGAAAAACGGGTAATTGGGGGCTGTTGAAAAAGCCCTATCTATCCGATACGATATTGTAAGTCTGGCAAACATGGAATTCTATACAAAATTCATCAAAGGCACGGAGGCTTAATCG
>Ga0214473_10004065_pt1 | contig 17606 bp, 13 predicted proteins | sample RVTome_7_FD_203509 | JGI IMG/M metagenome (GOLD analysis project Ga0214473, IMG submission 203509) | Soil microbial communities from uranium-contaminated site in the Upper Colorado River Basin, Wyoming, United States - RVT98D197 | ecosystem: Environmental > Terrestrial > Soil > Contaminated >... | reverse complement strand
CTCCTTCTTGCCAAAGACCACTGAATGCGGAGCTTACCACCGTGGCAGGCTCCCAAGGAGAACCGCTTCTTTTTCAACTATTCACGGGACATGCTCCAGGCGCTTACACATGGACATATCCGTCGATGACGCCCTACGCAGCGCAATGGCCGTCCCGCCCCCGGAAGCCAAGCCTAAGCGCAAGAAAAAGGCCGCCAAGAAGGCGACCAACAAGCCAGTTTGCAAGGAACGGCTGAAACCAATCTCGATGTTCGGCGCTTCGGTTAATGACCTTCTTCGCGCCGCCCTCAACGTCAAGCCGACAGGCGACATGCCAACGACCAAACCGAAGCGTCGGCCCAAGAATAGCTAAGCTCCATAGGTCCATCCACCTAAATCAACTAATGGTGTGTTGGTTTGCTAGCCGGATATTTCCGAAATTAAATATACGAGACGAACCAATATTCCACTACCACTTCAATGTACATGCGTCATGTATTACCCATCTTCACGCTACCGTTGCCGTTTTCCCTTCATCGTTTTTTCCCCGTCGAACCGATCATTGGGAAAGCGCGGCGCGTTTCTCAACGGATGGCCGCGTCACCTCGGCCCAAAAGCCGGCCGACACGCGGCGGGAGGCCCGTGCCAGACGGTACGACCGGGCGGTCCCTGGAACGGCGCCGACCCCGGTGACGCTCAACAAGGAGGTTGTCTCATGTCGTCCAGATACTTCGGGGGATTGCAAGGCCAGGAGCGCTATCTGCACCATCGCCAGCGCGACGAGCGCCGCTTTCATGGTCACCTGCTACGGGAATACTTCGAACCGGAAAGAGCGAATGGGTCGGTTTCGCGGCACATTCCCATCCGTCATCGCGCGGCCTTCGTCCCGGCGACGGTCTCCATGTCGAACGCGGCCGATCCGCGCTTCAGCCGATCGCGCCCGGCGGATTCACAAGGCCAGGAACAATTGACCCTGCCGCTGGGCGGTTCGCACACTGCCGAGTTGGTTCACCAGATCGAACGCGCCGCCGCGCCGGTCTCCATCCAGGGCAAGTCGAGAGCAACTCCTGCGCGCCAGAGAGTATTGGCGTTTGGGAACGGAGTGGAACGAGTGCGCGAGTGGGCGAATAAGTACGTTGAACAGCGCCGTCGGCGCAACCGCGCGACCACGGCATCGCTTCCCCTCAAGCCCCCGGAGGTTTTCGCGCGGAGAAGACCGCCGTTTACCTGGCAGGGATTCCTGTCGGGTTGCGCCATGGGCGGAATGGCCGCCATGTTCACCCTCTTCGTGCTGCACACGTTGACCGGCTGAAACGGCCGCCTACGGCGCCGGCGATGCCTGGAGAAGATCGTCCAGCGCTTTCCGCGCGGGCCCATGGTCGGGGGCCAAGCGGAGCACGCGTTTCAATTCGTCGCCGGCCTCTTCGATTCGACCTTGTTGTTTCAGAGCGACGGCTAGTCCGTACCCCGCGTCCGCGCTTCGCGGTTGAAGGCGGACCGCTTCCCGATATTGCTCTTCCGCATCCGCCCATTCTTGACATAGCGAAGAGGCTGTCGCGAGGTTGTATCGGGCCTCAAAATAGGACGAGTCGATTTCGATCGCCCGCCGCAACGCTTCGACCGCCTCCTCGAACCGACCCTGTTCCGCCAGGGCCATGCCGAGATTGGAAAAAGGTTGCGGTGCGTCGGGCTGGAGGGCGATCGCCTTCTGATAGTGCTCCCGGGCCGCGTCGCGGCCGCCCCGTTTTTGGAGAATCAGGCCGAGATTGTTGTGCGCAATCCAGGCCTTCGGATTGAGCGCGAGGGTGTCCCGCCACAACACCTCGGCGTCCTGGTAGGACAAGCACTGCATGAACGTTCGCACCCCCAGAACGAGCAACAGGGCGCTCGCGGTAAACGTGCGCAGCCCGGCGCGTGTCCCATGCTTAGGTTGTGGGAAGACACCGTCTGCTCTTATCGGCGCGACGTCGCGCGATTCGGCGAAGGTACTTAGCACCACACCGACGATGGCGAACGGCGCGAAGCTCGCCAGATACGCGAAATGGTCCGCCACCCAGGAAAACTGCATGAAATAGACGTTGAAGAATCCCAGGGCGGGAAAGATGGTGACGGCGTAAATTGCCCCCGCCACCAGCGGTCCCCTTGCCCATCGTTGGCGAAGGAACCAAAGCCCAAGGAACAGAATCATCACCCAGGCCGGATACAACCACTGAACCCAGGAGCGGACTACGATTTCCCATTTCGGGTAGATGAAAATCAACTCCACGGGCCAGACAAATTTGATGAGGTAAAACCAGAAGATCCTCCCGGCCAACAAGATGTGCTGCGGGATGGACAGCGACCATTCTGATCCCGCCGCGCCGACCTGTTGTTTTTCAAAGTGCGCGGTGAAGACGCCCGCGACGAGTCCGAGGACGAACATGGGAATGAGAAAGGGAAGATCGCGCGAGGCTTGGCGGCCTCGTTTCCAGCATAGAACTAAGGATAAGGCGGCGGGCAGGGTGCAGGTCACGGTTTTGCTGAGCAGAGCGCACACGAAGAAAACCTGGGAAGCAACGAATGGAATCCAGCGACCCTTCGGCGGCGGTTGCGACTTTTTCGGCGACGAATCGCGGTACTCGGTTTCCGGGAGCCGTGCGAAACGCAGAAACTGAATGGCGGCGGCGAGATAAAACATTCCGGACAAGACGTTTTTGCGTTCCGTGATCCAGGCCACGGATTCGACGTGCAAGGGGTGTAGGGCGAACAAGGCGGCGGCGAGCCACGCCCCACGCACACCGAGCGAGTTCAGCAACACCCAGAGGAATCCTGCGTTCAGGGCGTGAAGCAGGACGTTGACCGCGTGATAGCCGAATGGATGGTCGCCCCAGAGGTGATGCTCCAGCCAGAAGGACGTAAACGTGAGGGGGTAGTATTGCGGGGTCGCCCCGGGATGAAACCAGATGTTCCACAGGCCTTCGATCGTACGCACATGCGGATTGTCGGAGACGTACAGGTCGTCGTCCCATACGAAGCCGCTTAGAAAGGCAGGAAGATAGGCCAACAGGGTGATGAACAGGAGTAGAAAAACGGGGCGGCGGGGGGTGAATCCCGCGCCTCGAGGCGGGGAATCGAGCGGGCGTGATGGCGACGATAAGAAAGGAATAAAATTGCCTCCACGATGGGTGCAAGCTGATACCCGATACCGGCCTCATTGTAGTGGTTGGAACGCGAATGGGCAGCGACAGTTTCATGCAGAAGGCGCTGGCCGGGAGCGGAGCGCCTTGCTAGACTTGTCCCCAAGAATCACGGTGCATTGCAAAAATAATTCAGGAGGAAATCCATGCGGCCAAGCCTTCGTTCACCATTCAGCATCGCGGCGGCGGTCAGTTTGTTCGGGATGATGGCGGTCTTGCCCGTTCGCGCGGAACAACCCACGATCGGGCAATTCATCAAGATGCGTTGGCCCGGAGCGGTCACGCTCGCGCCCGACGGGACCATGTTTTACATCCACAACCCCGACGGCATCTACCAGCTTTATCAGGTCGCCCCCGGAAAGAAGCAGGCGGACGCCAAACGGCTCACCAGCTTTCCCGACGGTATCGACGGCTACGGCATGAGCGATGACGGCAAGTGGATCATCTTGGCGGCCGACACCGGCGGCAGCGAACAAACGCAGCCTTATCTGCTGGACGTGGCGACGGGCAAGATCACGCCGGTGTTCGAAAACCCGGAGGTGGTGTACGCCGGCTACCGCTGGCGGCGGGATTCCAAGGCCTTCGCCTATCGTGCGAACGACACGTCCCCGTCCGACTTTCACGTGTACGTCTACGAGCTCGAATCGAAGACGCCCAAGAAAGTTTTTGAGGGAAAGGGGCATCACGATGCGGCGGATTTCAATCGCGAGGGCACGAAGCTGGTGGTGGCCAAGTACCATTCGGCCTCCTATTCGCAGTTGTTTGAGGTCGATCTGGCGAAGGGAGAACACCGCGAGATCACACCCACGGGCGAGGAATGGTCCTTTGAGCCGGTGGGTTACACGGCGGACGAACGCGTCTTCCTGGTTAATACAGACTATCAGCGCGATCTGAAGGGCGTTCACGCGATCGATCTGGCGAGCGGCAAGATCACGCCCGTTCTCTCCGACATCAACGGCTTTGAAGTCGATTACGCCGAGCTCAATGATGATCGCACGGCCCTGGCCGTGGTGGTCAACGAGGACGGCTACGGCACGCTGCACCTACGGCGTACGGTGGATTATTCGGCCATGCCCTTGCCGACCATCGCCCGGGGCATCGTGGGGAACATCGACTTCATCGGTCCGAATCTGTTGTATTCGCTGGATAACGCGAACACCCCCGGCCTGGTGTACAAGTGGGACACAGCGCAGCCAGGCGCCAAACCCATCGTACTGACCGAGGCCGACACGCAGGGCATCGACGTATCCAAGTTCCGTTTGCCGGAGTTGGTTCAATACCCGTCCTTTGACGGCACGAAGATTCCGGCTTTTCTCTATCTGCCGACAAATTACGAGAAGGGCAGGAAGATTCCCTTTATCGTGCAGTATCACGGCGGACCGGAGGGTCAATACCGTCCGAGCTTCAGCCGCCCGTTTCAATATTTCCTCACCCGCGGGTTTGGGGTGATCGCCCCCAATGTTCGCGGATCCAGCGGCTACGGCAAGGCCTACATCGAAGCGGACAACTACAAGAACCGCATGGTCAGCGTGAAGGACGGCGTCTGGGCGGCCAAGTACGTCATCGATCAGGGCTACACGGATGCGCAGAAGGTCGCCGCATGGGGCGGCAGCTACGGCGGCTTCATGACCATGGCCACGATCACGGAAGCGCCGGAATTGTTCGGGGCGGCGTGCAACGTGGTGGGGATCGTCAACTTCGAGACGTTTCTGGAACAGACGAAATCGTATCGCCGGCAGTTGCGCGAGGTGGAATACGGGCCGCTCACCGATCGCGAATTCCTGAAGTCCATTTCGCCGATTCACAAGGTGGACCGGATCGACACGCCGCTGATGATCGCTCACGGGCTCAACGATCCCCGCGTGCCGGTGGGCGAGGCCATGCAGGTGGCCGTGGCGCTGAAGAGGCGCGGCAAGGCTGTCGAAGAGCTTTACTTCCCCGACGAAGGGCACGGGTTCTCCAAGGAGGAGAATCGCCTGTTGTACTATGAACAAATGGCCAAGTTCTTCGAAAAACATCTGAAGTAGCTCTCTTGCGGATATGGCAATCGGTTTCCAGCCACGCGCAATGCCTCCGTGGCCTACCATACACTCAGTCGGTTGGGTGCAAGCCCTATGCAGAGCCGCCGGCCCTTATCGTCCTGCCTCAGTCTTCCAGTCATCCTGCTGATGGCCCGTCCCGGCTTGGCCGAGGATTGGCTTCAATGGGGCGGTCCCCACGGCGATTTCACCGTGGAGACAAAAGGCCTCGCCGAAAAATGGCCTGCCAATGGGCCAAGACTACTGTGGAAGCGCGCTCTGGGCGACGGATATTCATCCATCCTCTGCAAAGACGGTCAACTGCTCACCATGTACAGCGATGGCGGCGAGGAAGTCGTCGTCTCCCTGAACGCCGAATCGGGCAAGACCAACTGGGAGCATCGTTATATCCGCGAATTCTGGCCGGACATGACCCTGCAGTTCGGACCCGGGCCCAATGCAACGCCGCTGATCGTGCGCGACCGGATCATTTCCATCGGCATCGCCGGGCAGATGCGCTGCCTGGACCTCACTTCCGGAAAGATGCTTTGGAAGCACGAACTGTCGGAGGAGTTCGGCCGAAAAAAACGCGTCGAAGAATACGGATACTCCGGCAGTCCGATGATCCATCAGGACAAGATCATCGTGCAAGTAGGGGGTGACCTTCACGCCGTGATCGCTTTTCATCCGGAAGACGGCGCCGTCGCATGGAAGAGCGAGGCGGGCGGCGTAAGCTATGCGCCGGCGACAATTACGAGAATCGCCGGCCGCGATCAGTACATTTACTTTTCACCCGAGGGAGTGGTCGGGTTGGACCCTTTCACGGGTCGGACGTTGTGGCGATCTCCGATTGAGTTCAACAATGGGAATCACCTGACCCCGGTCGTCAAGTGCGATGAGGAACATCTCTGGGTAGGCAGCCAGTTTCTTACGGGCGGCGGAAGATTGCTTCGGATTACGGACCATGACGGCGAGTTGCGGGCGGAAGAGGTCTGGTTCGATAAGAAGCTGCGCGCGTCGCACTGGACGTTGATCCGCCTGGGCGATCATGTCTACGGGTCCATCGGCGACAACAATGTTTCGTTCCTTTCGGCGTTCGAATGGAAGACCGGTAAAATCGCCTGGCGGCAACGAGGCTTTCTCAAGGCCCAATCGCTCTACGCCGATGGGAAGCTCCTGTTTCTCGACGAAAACGGCCAACTGGTGTTGGCCAGGGTCTCGCCTGCCGGACTGGAAGTCCTGAGTAAGGCGCGGGTGGCGGATCCCGTTGCGTGGACGATTCCCACGCTGGTTTCCACCAGGTTGTACGTGCGCGATCGAAAGCACATCATGGCTCTGGACCTGTCGCAGGACGGCGGGTGAAACGCGAGTCTGCGCTGAAAAGGCCGCATTTGACGGGTCGACTCGTGTAGATGGAGAAGTCGCTTGGGTTGTCACGGATTCTGGGCGTTTAGAGTTCCCATTAAGGCCTCTCAGTGGAAACCTTTACTCGAAAGGGCCTTTGCGTTGCCTGCAACCACTGCTTTTTCTCAGGATCAACGATTATTCGCAAGTTCTCTGTCATGTAATCAGGGAATTCCCTTGGGCCAAACGCCGGAATGGGAGGTATTCCCCAGAGTGTAATGATCCACATCGGTCGGGGATCACGATCCATGGTTGACCAAAGAACCCATACCGCCTCGATCTGCTTCGCGTGGAGCGCATCGCCCGCCCATGTATTGCACACCTTTAGCGCTTCCATAAACGTGATCGGCGGAGGCTCGGAGGGAATGCCGAGATACTTGTCCGGAAGTAATTGATATTCGGCGGTGGCGGCATCGGGGGCAACCGTGTCCTGTGGCTCCGGAACGCCTTCAGGCCATCGCGTCTTAAGTTTCAAGAACTTCCCGGTCTCGGGATCGAGGAAGATATCGAGCGTTCTTCGATATTGGTCCTTTGCGTCCGGGAACTCGTCGAATGTCACGAACCAGTCCGGGACGGTTACCCTCCAGACTTCATGTCCGTTGATCATACTGGCCAGGTAGGGCGTTTGATCGTCTTGAAGTACTACAATCTCGGCGTTGGCTTGAACATCATTCGTAAATCCAACCAACTGTCGGCCACGCTCACGCGCCTGGGTTGGTTGTTTGATCTGCCAACTTTCACGTTCCGTAATATCCCTTGGCTTGGTCCGGGCAGCATGAGCTACAACGGTTCGATTTTGATCCGCACAGGCCGCCAGCATCGATCCGATTGCAATGCCCATACCGGCAATCATTCGCATTGCGACCCGCGCCGACGACACGAGTGCGAATCCACGGGTTGTCACAGCTTGTAGTCCTTTGTTCTGAGTGCGTCTTAGCCGGGTTTCGCTACCCGCTACTTGGCCGTGATTCACACCGGCGCGACCGTGTGGTTGTGGTCATCGCATGCGGCGCAGCCTTGGCGATCTCATAAAGATGATAGGTCGCGTTGAGCACAATCTCCATAGGCGACGCGTGGATTGGATGCAATCGCCCCTCCGTGTGCCAAAACGTGCGAATTGTAGTTGCGCGGCGCCACGGCGTTGAGGCGCGTGGGCGTGGCACGGCTTACTGGACCAGGCCCCGGGCGCGGAAGTACTTCAAAATGATCTGGTCGAAGGGGACCTGGGTGCTGGTGAACAGGTAGGCGATGCCGCGCTGCGAGCAGTAGTTTTTCAACTCTTCGCAATATCCCTGGAGATTGCGCTTGTAGCGGTGGATGAGGGCTCGCGTCACGGTGACCTCGGCCACGTCGTCGTCCTCGATGTCCGTGAGCCGTAAATCGCCGGAGAAGTTGGGTTCGATCTCCTCCGGCGAGAGCAATTGCAGGGCGTAGATGTCGTACTTTCGCCCCAGGAGGAACTGAAATCCCTCCTCATACCCGGCCTTTTCATAGAAATCGGAAAGCAGAATCACAATGCCCGGCTGTGGATGGCGGATGGCGAACTGTTTGCACGCCGCGGGGAGATGACTGGGGCCTTCGCAGGATAGATCGGTGAGCAGTTCCATGACCTTGAACATCATGCGGCGGCCTCGCGCCCCGGTCAGTTCGCGCTGCAAGCCGTTGGAATAGGCGTAGACGCTGACGCGGTCCTGGTTGATGAGGCCGATATAGGCGATGGCCGCGGTCAGGCGGCGGGCGTAGAGCCATTTGTTGGGGTCGCCGAATTCCATGCTTTTGGAGCAGTCGCAGAGGATGCTGACGTGGAGGTCTTCCTCCTGGAGGAAGAGCTTGAGGAAGAGCTGGCCTAGGCGGGCGTAGATGTTCCAGTCCAGAAAGCGGAGGTCGTCGCCGGAGACGTAGTTGCGGTAGTCGGCGAACTCGACGGACTCGCCGCGGCGCTTGGTGAGCCGCTCCCCGCGCATCCGCCCGGCGAAGATGCGGCGGCTCATCAGGGAAAGCTGATCGAGCCTGCGCATGAAGGCGGGGTCGAGAAGTTGCTGATTCGATTGGATTACCGCATTAGCCATTCTGCAACCCTACGCCGATACGTTCTGGACTCATCTCAGCGAGCCTCGGGCTTCAGCCCGCGCGGATGCGCGAATGTTCACTTCGCGTGCTTCGCGACCCACTCCCGACACATTTCCTGGGCTTTTTCGATCTCACTGCGGGTCATAACTTTTTCGAGCTTGTCACGGAGCGATTGCGCGTTTTCGTTTCCGTCGCCTGCAGCCAAGTTAATCCACATGTAGGCTAAGACGTTGTCCTTGGTCACCACATTGCCAATGGCGTATTCCATGCCCAGTAAGAACTGCGCGTTGGCAACCCCTTGTTCTGCAGCTTTGCGAAACCATTTCAGCGCTTCCTTTTCGTCTTTCGGCACGGCGTTGCCCACGGAGTACATCAGACCGAGATTGAATTGCGCCGCCGCAACCCCTTGGTCGGCGGCTTTGCGGTACCATTCGATAGCCGCATTTTCGTCTTTGGGCACACCGCGTCCCTCGGAGTACATCGAACCGAGTTTGAGTTGCCCGATCGCATTACCCTGTTCAGCGGCTTTCCGATACCACGCCACGGCCTCGTTGTCGTCCTTTGGAACACCGTTGCCGTTCGCGTACATTCTACCGAGATTGAATTGCGCGATGGCATACCCTTGGTCCGCAGCCTTGCGAAACCACGTCATTGCCTCTTTGTCATCTTTAGGGACACCGTGGCCCTGCAAGTACATGGTTCCGAGATTGAATTGCGCTTCTCCCAACCCCTGCTCGGCGGCGTTTCGAAACCAAACCGCAGCCTCCTTATCATCCTTGGCGACGCCACGACCTTCGTAGTACATCACACCAAGATTGAATTGCGCCTGTACTATGTTCTGCTCGGCGGCTTGGCGATACATTGCCACCGCCACCTTTTCATTCTTGGGAACGCCATTTCCGTTGGCATGCATCTCGCCGAGGAACAATTGCGCATTTGCATGTCCTTGGAGCGCCGCCTTGGCAAACCACTTCGCCGCGTCCTTTGCCGCACTATTCATCGCCAAAGCTTCCTTCTCAACTTCGGGATCGCCTACGCTTCGAATAAAGTATCGTAAGCCCAATTCAAACTGAGCTTGGGCCTCGCCTTTTTCAGCAAGGCGCCGAACTTCTTCCTCAGGCAGACTGAACGGCGCACCGGCGACGAGCGGCCTAACGAGGCTCGAAAGTATGAGTAGCGTGAAAAGGTTTGGGAAATAAAGCGCTCTCATGTTCATTCTCGCTTCGTGTACTGTAGCGCTGCGCGGATGTCGTCCGGCGTCAGGTCCGGATACGCCTCGACAATTTCCGGGGTGCTCATTCCGCCGGCCATACATCGTATGACGGTCGCCACCGGGATCCGCAAGTGCCGGATACAGGCTTGCCCGTCCATCTGTTTGGGGTCGAAGGTGATGAGTTGTTCGGGTTCCATGTTCGCTCTCGATTATATCCGGTTAGAAGCCTTTGACTCAACCCATCGCACTCACGACGGGTGCCGATCACCTCTGCGAGAGTCCCGCCAGAGGCGGATTCCATTGCGCCATTCCACCGGCAAGGTGCCGGTGCCACAGCTTACGCTGCCGCTTCGGCCATGGTCGGCGTGCGGTCGAGAATGTCGCGGAGCACATCGTCCACCTGAACCCCCTCGGCCTCGCCCTCGAAGTTCAATAAGACGCGGTGGCGCATGGCGGGCAGATACATTTTCTTCACGTCGGAGAAGCTCGCGTTGTAGCGCCCGTCGAGCATCGCGTTGAGTTTGGCGGCCAGCGTCAACGTCTGCACCGCCCGCGGCGAGGCGCCCCAGCGCACGAATTTGTTCGTGGTCTCCACGGCGTAGGGGCCGTTGGGGTGCGAGGCCATGGACAGGCGCACCGCGTATTCCTGCACGTGCGGGGCCATCACGATCCGCCGGACCAGGTTCTGCGTGCCCAGAATCTGCGCCCCGGTCATCACCTTCTTTACGTCCGGCTTGTAGTGCGTCGTCGTGCGGTCAACGATGGTCATCAGTTCGTCCTTGCCGGAATACTCCACCACCAGCTTGAACATGAAGCGGTCGAGCTGCGCCTCCGGTAATGGATACGTGCCTTCCTGTTCGATGGGGTTTTGCGTGGCCATCACGAAGAAGGGTTCTTCCAGCACGTGCCGCGTTCCGCCGACGGTGACGGCGTGTTCCTGCATGGCCTCCAGCATGGCCGATTGCGTTTTCGGCGTGGCGCGGTTGATTTCGTCGGCGAGGACGATCTGGGCGAAGATCGGGCCGTGCTGGAACTCGAAGGAGCGCCGCCCGCTGGCGGGGTCTTCGGAGATGATCGTCGTGCCGATGATGTCCGCGGGCATCAGGTCGGGGGTGAACTGGATGCGCGAGAACTTCAGGTCGACGGTCTGGGCCAGGGTGCGGATCAGATAGGTCTTGCCCAATCCGGGCACGCCTTCCAGCAGAACGTGCCCGCCGGTGAACAGGGCGGTCAAGACTCCGTCGACGATCTCGTGATGGCCGACGATGGCCTTGCCGATTTCGTCGCGCACGGCTTTGAACTTGGCGCGGAATTCCTGGGTGGCTTTTTCGACGTTGGGATCAATGGGTGAGACCATGGTCAACTCCTGTTCTTAAGGGGCGCCTTTGCAAGAAGGCGGATCAGTATTCCGGTCCCGCTTATTGGTCATCCGTTTTCTTCTTTCGTTTGGCGGCCAGCAGCCGCGAAGTCGTGGAAGCGGTTTCGTCCTGAACCGATTCCGCGGACTTTTCCTCCCGCTCCGAAGGCTCGCCCGCTCTGGCGCCGCCGAGCGTTTCGCGCAAATCTTTCGCCGGTTCTTTCGCGGCCTTGTCGCCGACGTCGTAGCGCCGGCGTGCGGTTTGGGCGGGAAGCGGCGTCGCGGATTCTTGCCATGCCCGGTCGCGGGCCTCGTCGGATGTTTGCAAACTATCGCGGACTTTTTCGCGCGTCGATTTGAGCTTTTCCAGAGCCGTTGCGCTGCGTTCCCCCGCCCTGGCCAGCGCCATGACCGGGTGGGTGATCCAGTTGAACAGCGGACCGATGTAGCGGAAGCGAATCGCCCAGCCGATCGCCTCCGCGATCAGCAGCGCCTCGAGGACGCCCGCCACCGACCGTCGCATGTCAAAGCCGCCCAACAGGACGCACAACACTACTACCTCGGCGGCGATGGAAAAGGCCAGCCAATGGGCCAATCGCCGGGCGGCCACGTCCAGCAAGAACGCGGGCAGCAAGAGCCAGCCGAGCACCCACATCCACGCCGGTTGCCGCGAGACGGAGGGGGGCAGATCGTGGCTGAAGATATTCGCTTCGTGGACGGGTACATCGATCCAGCGCCCGCCGGTGATGTCGGCGACCTGTCGCAGGAGCGACTCGTTGGGTCGAAGATCGCGATACTCCGGGGAGAAGGGCACGGAAAACCCGGTGCGGATCGCGCCCAGCGACTTTCCCTCGCCGTCGAAGACCTGCACGTTGCCCAGGAACTGACCGGCCTGTTCGATGGGCACCTCGGCCTCATAATGCCCGGGTCCGGTCTGCATGAATCGGACGGGCATCGGCTTGTTGTCCGGACCGATGACGTGGGCGCGAAGCTGGAGCATGTTGAGGTAGGCGGCGTCCTTATCCAGGGCGTCGATGATGATGCGCCCGCGGTCGCCCTCGACTTTCGTGGTGGTATCGAAATTGGCCGGGGTATCCTGCCGCATGGTCCAGCGAACGAGCTGCGCCCAGAACCTGGCGAACTTAGGCCAGGCGGTCCAGTCCGCGCCCCAGTGCGGCCAGTAGCCGCTGGTGAACGCGACGGTCTTGCCCAGTTCGTATTGCCAGTGGGCCAGGACGGGGTCTTCGCCGTCATCGGTGGCCCGGACCAGGGGGATGACGACGTTGGGATTCTCCTTGACCGCGGTCATCACCATACCGCCCAGCGGCGGCACTCCCTCCGACGGATTCAAGCCCGCGAGGAGCTCGCTGTCCGCGTGCAGGACGCGCGGCGGAAACGGCTCGTTGATGATGAGCGGGCGCTTCACCACTTTGGATTCCTTGACGAAGATCTGCGGCAACTGCCGCGGGTTGCGGGCGTTGTAGTATTTACCGCCAGTGACGCGGGCGACGTTGACCATGGTCGGCTCCATGACATGCGCTCCCCAGCCGATGCCGATGGTGCTGACGGTGATCTTGGCCTGGGCCAGATCATTGAGCAGAGACGGGGGCGGCGGTTGGGCGTCGCCGTCACTGAGAATGATGACGTGCTTTTGGGCGGCGTCCTTCCCCTTGCCCACGGTCAGTTCCCGATACGCCAGACCCAGCGTGGTCCCGAAGTCGGGCATGTCCCCGATCTGCATGCGATCGATGCGGGCCTTGACCGCGGGCTTGTTGGTCGCCTCTTGAAAGGGAATTTCCCAGTTTACGCCGCCGGGGGAGAAGGAATAGGCCAGCACGCCGATGTAATCCTGCGAGCTGATCGTATCGACGCTTTTTTTGGCCATTTCCTTTCCGTAATATTGGCCGCGGGCGATTTCGCAACTGTGCATAATCAGCACGAGGGCGCCGCGGGGGATCACGCGTTTATGCTTGATTTCAAAGGAGACGGGCATGATTTTCTCGACCGGGCTGCCGATCCAGCCGCCCGCCCCGAAGGCCTCGTCCCCGCCCAGCATGATCAGTCCGCTGCCCATGTCGCGGACGTAGACGACCATCTCTTCCTGCTGCTCTTCGGTGAACGCGGCGGCGGGCACGTTGGACAGTATGATCGTGGAGTAGTTGATCATCCGCAGTAGATCAAACTCCCCCAGTTGACCCGTGGATTGCACGTCGACGCGCACGTTCTCGCTTTGCAGCGCTTCGACCAGGGCGGCATCCTTGGCCGGATCGTTGGAAATCAACAGGGCCGTGCTTTGACCGGAGACGAAGGTGAAGGCCGTAGCGGTGTTGTTGATCGGCGTGGCATCCATGGAGGGATCATCGGGGCGAAAGACGGCCTCAAAGGTGTGCGCGCCGGCACCGTGTACGGGCAACTTGAGAAAGAACGTGTTGATGCCCGGCTGAAGATGAACCCGGGCGCGGTCCGCCGGGATTTCAACCAGTTGTCCGCCCTGAAAGATGGAAATCATTCCGGAAGCGGCTTGTTCGGCGTACAGGGACAGACGCAGGGTGATTTGTTCGCCCGGTTCGGCGTGCGTCGGGGCGATCAGGCGATCGAAGTACACTTCGTTGGAGCGCTCGTACCACAGCGGGGCGATGTCGATGGGTATGCCGTCGGCCTTGGCGCGACGGGCCTCGGAGAGCACGTCGCCGAGATTGTCGTTGCCGTCGGAAAGGAGCACGACGCGCTTGGCTGTGTCGTGGGGAAACGTGGCCATCGCCAGGCGCAAAGCGGAGGCGATGTTCGTGCGGTCGGTCCGGGACATGATCGCCAGACGCCCGGGGGCCACCGTGTACCCGCCGCGAAGAGGGAGTTGTTCGACGTTGGCTTCGTGGGCGAAGTCAATCACCCCGACGCGATCGTCGGGCGGGATGTCTTCACAGGCGTTACGAACGAAGGCTTCCTGGTCGTCAAGAAGTTGCTCCACGCTGTCGGAACGGTCCAACAAGAACATGACGGTCAGGTCATTGTTTCGTTGCACCCGGCGAACGCCGGCCAGACACAACGAAAGCAAAACGATGAGCGCGCTGCGTAACCCCAGCGCCCAGAGGCGGCGGCTGGGATCAATCGAGCGAAGACTTCGCCACGAGAGAGGAATCAGCAAGGGAACTAGGAAGACCAGCCACAACCAGGCCGGTTGCTCGACGTCGAACGGCAGGGCCAGGGCGGTCATCATGGTCGAACAATCTGCACGCGGTGGTTGAGGGAGTCAACGATGTAGACGTTTCCGTCGGGGCCGTACGCCGCGCCCCACGGCGAAGATAGCCCTCCCGGCGCCCGCCCGGGGCGGCCCCAGGCGCGAATCGGTTTCCCCGCTTGGGTGAACCATTGGAGGCGCTGGCCTTCGTATTCGCAGATCATGACGCTGCCGTCGGGGGCCAGGTCGATGCCGTAGGGATAGCGCAGTTGACCGGGATTCTCGCCGAATTGACCGAACACCGTCAGGACTTCGCCGGTCAGGCTCATTCGGACAATGCGGTGGTTGCAGGCGTCGGCGATCCAGAGCGTTTGCTCTTCGTCAATGACGATGCCGGCCGGGCGGCTTAGTCGTTTCTCCTCGATCGGTTCCGCGCCCAGAATCCCAAGGAACTGCCAGGTGGGCGACCATTTTGAGAGGCGGTCGTTGCCTTGATATTCCGCGACGTAGATGTTTCCGTGGGCGTCGAAGGCCACATCGGTGGGCAGGCGGAATTCGCCATCGCCATTGCCTTCACGCCCGAACGAACCCAGGAGTTGTCCATCGCGGTCGAACACGGTGACGCGGTGATAATGGGTATCGGCCACGAAAAGCCGGCCATCGGGATGGACGCTCAAACCCACGGGTTTCCCGGCGGCGGATTCGGGCATGTCCCATTTCGTCTCGAAAACGCCGTCCGCTGAGAAGCGTTGAACGCGACCCGCCTTATCGACGACGAAAAAGCGGCCGTCCGGCGCCGTCGCAATCGCCCGGGGATAACGGAAGGAACCGTCACCAAGGCCTAGTTGGCCGATAACGGCCATGACGCCATTGTCCGTCAACGGCGGCGGTTCGCAGCCGGAAGAAAACGCGAGGACCATCGCCATGCCCAAGGACAACCGAGCCTGAACGGTACTCCCTCCTTTTTCGAAGGATCGCCGTGACGCGCCATGAGCGCACGGGCTGAAGCCCGCGGCGTCCCTCTCCCGCAGGAGGGGAACAGGAATCGCCGAGGCGCCATGATCGCGCGGGCTAAAGCCCGCGGCTCGGTTTCGGAACGGCCTCTTAATCGTCCTGGCCGCCATCGGTGGGAGGAGGATTCGAAGGACTCTCGGAAGACGATGGTTCCGAAGGATTCTTTGTGGGCGAGGAAGCCGGCGCCGTCGGTGAGGCCGCCGGACCTTTCAGTTTGGCATCTTGAATCGAACGCTGAACGGTCGAGAAGTAGGTCCGGATGGCCTTGTGGTATTGCCGGGGCACGCGGTTGCGGTTGATGCGGTCGGCGGCCTCGTGTTCGTCGGCCATGACGACATCGTCCAGCTTGGCGGGCGATTCGCCCTTCACCTGTTCCCCGTCCACCAAGAACTGCCCGACGATCTCGCCCTTTCCCGTGGGAACTTTGCCGCGCTCGGTCTTGAAATCAACATTGGCCTTTTCTTCGGGCGCCAGTCCGCCGCGACCCATGCCGAGCTTTCCCATGCCCCTTCCTGAACCGTCCTGGCCGCTGCCTTGGCATCGTGAACAGCGCTGACCGTCCTTCATGCCGGTGCCGTTGCACTGAGGGCACGGACTGTCCAGATTCTCCTGCGCGTTTTGCAATTCCGCCATCGCCGCGTCAAGCTGGTTCATCTCCTGTTCGAGCTTCTCCAATTCACTCAACTGCTCGGCGGCGGCGGACATGCCCGCGGCGGCCTCGCCCGCTTTTCCCGCCCCCGCGGCCTGGGCGCCCTTGCCCATGGATTGGGCCAGCTTATTCATCAGGTCCTTGGAACTCTGCTGTTGCTCAAGCTGTTTGGCGATTTTCTCAATCTCCTTTTGGCCAAGCCCCTTCTCCTCCAGTTGCTTCTTGATTTGCTCCAAATCCTCCTTCTTGAGGTTCTCCAGCATTCGCTCCAGGTCTTCCTTCTTGATGCCCATCTGTTCGAGCTTCTGCGCAAGCTGCTCGTTCTTGGCGAGCTTTTCAAGCTGTTTGGCGAGATCCTCCAACTGCTTGGCCATCTTGTCGGTGAACGCCTTGTCCTCTTCCGATTTCAACGTCGCCAATTGCTCCTTGAGCTTCTCGATCTCCTCCTTCGCGGCCTCGAAATCTCCCTTCTGGAGAGATTCCGCCAGCTTCTGCGTGGGGGCGTCGGCGGACTCCGGCGTCTTGAGCCCGCGTAACTGGCGCTTCATGTCTCGAACGGCCTCAAAGTTCTCGTTGCTTTGCTTCTGCTTGACGGCGTCGGCCAGGGCGTCGATCTTCTTGATCGCTTCGTGACGCACGTCGGCAGGCTTCTTCAATTGGCCCGCGGGCACCTGCTCCGCGTCGCCGAGCTTGTCCTGCAAATCCTGCAACGCGGGCGTGGTTTCGGCGAGCTTCCGCACCTGGTCCATCTGCTTCTTGACGGCCAGCTTGGCCTGCGTGACTTCCTCCTTGCGTTGCTGAGCGGCCGCCGCTTCTTCCGACTTCAGCACACCCGGGGAGATTAGGAACATCGCCGCGGACAGCGCGATGGACATCGCGCTCCAGCCCAGCGCCCGTGGAACCGTCAATCGAAGGTGCTGACGAGGAGTCACCGAGGCGCTCACCCGCTCGGCGTCGGCGACAACCGCCGCGGCGAACGGGTCGCTGGCGTTCAGACAATACCGGCCGCTGCTGATGCGTTCGCGCAACCCGGCGGCCTCATCCAATTTCGCCGCGGCCACCTCTACGCTTTCGCGCCGGAGAATCGTCCACAGAACGGAGCCGCACAGGGTTAGAACGGAAAAGGCGATTCCGATCCAGAAAAGCGGAAGCGGAAAGTCGAACAATCGTTGCATGAACACGACGGCGGCATACGTCGCCCCCGCAAGGGCGAATCCCGCGGTAACGCCGTGCAACCAGCGGTTCAGCCAGAGTCGCCGCTGGGCCGATTTGATTTTCCGTTCGAGTTGGGTCACGAACCGGCCTCCGGGATTGGCACGCGGGTTGACATCGGACGAACCTATTTATCGTACTCCCCGGCTGTCCTGCCGACAAACCGTGTATGCCGGACGAGGAATTCAGTGGCCGACGAATCCCCCCTTATAGCCGGACGCCACCCGACGCCCTGAGCGGTTCCCTTTGACGATATCCACGCCTGCGGGTTCCTTCTCAATGATCGGGAATGGTAAAGAGCCCGCTGAAACGCCCTTTCACTTGCGCGTTAGTGCC
>Ga0214473_10004064_pt1 | contig 17606 bp, 12 predicted proteins | sample RVTome_7_FD_203509 | JGI IMG/M metagenome (GOLD analysis project Ga0214473, IMG submission 203509) | Soil microbial communities from uranium-contaminated site in the Upper Colorado River Basin, Wyoming, United States - RVT98D197 | ecosystem: Environmental > Terrestrial > Soil > Contaminated >... | reverse complement strand
GTGAGTACGTCGACAAAGCCTATCATTGCCACTCATTCTGCTTGTCGAGCAATGGCTGACGTCCCCCGCAACCTCGATGACGAAATGATTTCGGCCATTGCCAAAAGTGGGGGCGTCGTTTGCGTTCTATTCTATCCCGAATTTCTCGAGCCAGGCTGGCGAGAGAAGAAGCAGCGGGTGGAAGCTGAAATAGCGGGTCTTGTTCAGAACGCTTCTGACGCTGAACCAGGTGATGCAGCACACAAGAAGATGGCGCGGGATCGCGTGCGGCGAGAGGAATTTGCAAAGCGCCTGCCACCCGTCGGAGTTAACCGGTTGGTAGAACACATCGACCATATTGTGAGGCTGGTTGGAATTGACCACGTTGGCATTGGTTCCGACTTCGATGGTGTACAAGCAACTCTTAGCGACCTTGCGACTGTTGCTGACCTACCCAACCTTACTCAAGAATTGATTCGGCGCGGCTATTCTGAAACCGATATCGGAAAAATTCTCGGCGGCAATATCTTGCGTGTAATGGAAGAGGTTGAAAGAGTTGAAAACGTTCAAGAATAGGCAAGCATCCAAGAATATCTTAAGGATGAAAACTGCGGAGAAAGTGCGTCGTCGACGGCCACGGATCGGTTTTCATGCACCCATCAAAGGCGGGCCCCACCAGGCCTTGCTGGTCGCCAAGAAGACTGGTTGCGAAACGGTGCAACTATTCTCACGGAATCCGCGGGGTTGGCAGGCGAAGCCGCTCACGGAGGCAGATGTGAGCCTGTTTCAGAAAACGCGACGGGCCACGCGGCTTTCACCTGTTCTGATTCACGCGAATTATCTCATTAACCTTGCCGCTACTGATTCGGAACTGCTTGAAAAGTCGCGCCAATCGTTTCGAGAAGAGTTAGAACGGGCATTACTACTGGGAGTCAATTACCTTGTGGTGCATCCAGGCAGTGCACGCGGCGCCTGTCAGGCGGACGGTCTACGCCAGTGCGCCAATAGTTTGAAGGAGGCTTGCGCTGGTCTGCCGCTTGCGCAACTGCGGATCTTACTGGAAAACACTGCCGGGCAGGGCGACTGTATCGGATACCGCTTTGAACATTTGAGCGAGTTAATGCGCGCCTGTCCTGACCTTCCCCTGGGTGTATGTTTCGACACAGCGCATGCTTTTACAGCCGGCTACGATATTCGTGAGGCTGAGGGCCTGGAAGCCACGATTGACGTGCTTAATCACACCGTAGGACTCAAGAACGTTCGGGCGGTGCATTTCAACGACTCGCGAGCTCCCTATAATTCGCGTGTTGATCGGCATTGGCATATTGGCGAAGGGCATATCGGGAATGAGGCACTTTGCCGGGTCGCGCAACACCCACAACTGGCGCATGCGGCCTTCATTCTTGAGACGCCTTATGATGACCCGGTGGCTGACTTGCGAAATATCACCGTACTGCGCTCATTCGTAGCTCGCCACGACAATTGATCATGCAGCCGTTGTAACAAGACTTTTCCGTCGAATGAGATAAGACCATGGAAGAAAAGTATTTTCCGGAAGCCGTCGAAAAAAAGTGGCAGCAATACTGGGAAGAAACACATGCCTTCGAGGTAAGTGACGACGATCCACGTTCGAAGTTCTATTGCCTTGAAATGCTTCCCTATCCTTCTGGCTTTCTGCACATGGGGCATGTGAGGAACTACTCAATTGGAGACGCGCTCTCCTGGTATAAACGACTACAGGGATTGAACGTGCTCCATCCGATAGGTTGGGACAGCTTTGGTCAGCCAGCCGAGCAAGCTGCCATTAAGCGGGGGATCAATCCACGCGACTGGACGGAAGAGAACATTGTCCACATGCGGGGCCAGCTACGACGGTTGGGAATTAGTTATGACTGGTCACGAGAAATCGCTGCCCACAGGCCGGATTTCTACAAGTGGGACCAATGGTTCTTTCTTAAGATGCTGGAACATGGTCTCGCCTACAAGCGAACGTCTCCCGTTAACTGGTGTCCCAAGGAAGAGACTGTGCTTTCAAACGAACAATCGTCGGGAGGTGTTTGCTGGCGGTGCGGCACACCCGTACAGAAACGCGATCTTGAGCAATGGTTTCTTCGGATTACGAAGTACGCAGAACAACTTGTAGACGATATTAAGCAGATTGAGGCTGGCTGGCCGGAAAAAGTACTGAAACGGCAGCGTGACTGGGTTGGACGGAGTGAAGGCGCTTTCGTCGATTTTTCTGTCAAATCAACCGACAAGAAGATTCGGATTTTTACTACGCGTTTGGACACGATCTTCGGAGCGACAGCGATAGTCCTGGCTGCGGAGCATCCAATACTTGAGGAACTGCTCGCCGGTTCCGCGCTCAAGAAGGACGTGCTTGAACTTAGTCAAAAAGCCGAGGCCGCCAGAGCAAGGGGAGTATCGGTTGAGGAAGAAGAGAAGATAGGTATCAATACAGGCATTCTGGCGATCAATCCTTACAATCAGGAGAGCATTCCTATTTGGGTAGCGAATTATGTCCTGATGGACTACGGAACGGGAGCTGTAATGAGTGTGCCGGCGCATGATGAACGCGACTTCCAGTTTGCGCAAAAATACTCACTTCCGATCAGACAAGTGATTGCGCCCGTCAGCCATCGTCAACCGGCTGCCGAACCGCTCTCTGCCACAGGAACTGATCAGTCTGTAGAGATGACGACAGCATTTACCGAGCTTGGCGTATTGATTAACAGCGGTCGATGGGGTGGAAAACTTTCTCAGGTTGCCATGCGTGAAATGGCTGAGTTTGCCAGCGAAAAAGGTTTTGGCGGTCCTGCCGTGACCTATCGTATTCGAGATTGGGGCATTTCACGCCAGCGCTTCTGGGGGGCGCCGATTCCGGTCATCTATTGCGACAACTGTGGCATGGTTGCAGTGCCGCCAGAGGACCTTCCGGTTATCTTGCCAGAGAGCGCGGAATTCACCGGCACCGGGCAATCTCCGCTGGCGGGAGTTCCTCAATTTGTTAATACAGTCTGTCCCAAGTGTAAGGGTCCGGGAAAACGCGAAACTGACACAATGGATACATTTGTCGACTCTTCCTGGTACTTCTTCCGTTATTGTGATCCAAAGAATCAGACCGCTCCGTTCGATCCTGGAATCGCGAGTCTGTGGACTCCAGTCGATCAATACATTGGTGGCGACTCACATGCGGTAATGCACCTGATTTACACGCGTTTCTGGACCAAGTTTATGCAAGAGATAGGACTGGTCTCCTTCTCCGAACCGGTGAAGAAACTCCTCACGCAGGGCATGGTCACCAATAGAGTAGAAGGTACAGATGAATGGAAGGCCATGTCGAAGAGCCTGGGTAACGGCGTGGATCCAGATGAAATGGTAGCCGCGTTTGGCGCCGATGCCTCACGGTTGTTTATTCTTTTTGCGGCACCGGTAGAGAATGAGTTGCGGTGGTCAGAGGCTGGTATTGAAGGGGCCATCCGTTTCCTCCGCAAAGTCTACACGATCGTTTGGCGCTGGCAGGAACGGCTCACGCGCGAGCTAATAGAGGCGCAGGGCGCGCACAAATACGCTCCTGAGGATTTCAGTCCTGCTGCACGCGCTCTCAGGCGTAAGACTCACCAGACAATACGTCGCATTACCAACGATTTCGAACATTTGCACCTCAATACTAGTGTGGCCGCGTTGATGGAACTGTTTAATCAACTTAGCGATTTCAATGTGGAGCCTGCCGCTGCGTCTCCAACGGATGCGTTTGCAGTCAATGAAGCGGTTGCATCTCTCGTGTTGATGCTGGCGCCCTTCTCTCCCCATATCGCCGAAGAGTTGTGGGAAGGCCTGGGGCACCACGGGGGTCTTTTGAAGTCCGGGGCAAGATGGCCAGTGGCGGACCCGGAATTGGCCCGCGAAGAAGAACTTGAAATACCCATTCAAGTTAATGGCAGGTTGCGTTCTCGGCTTTTCGCTCAACCCGACGTTTCAGAAGAGGATTTACGAGCTGCGGCGCTGGCGGATGAAAAGGTGCGTTCTTTCATCGACGGCCACAAGGTAGTAAAGGTGATTGTGGTGCCACGGAGGCTTGTAAATGTCGTGGTGCGCTGACGACTTAAGCTTAATTCTTTGATATAGTTAACTTGCCTCACCTTGTGTAAGCCGCTAAAATCAATTGGTAGCGCAAACTGATAGTTTGTTTGCGTTACATAAGTGGGACACTCCACGCCGTTACTTCTGCTTGACCAAAAATCGCGGCGTTCCCGACCGTCAATGCCTGCGAATAGGTGACCCTTTGTACCAGCCTGCCGATGAAAGAATGCCCAACCTGTAAACGCTGTTTCCCTGATGATGTGAATCATTGTCCTCAGGATGGCGATGCCACTACACAGTCGCTTCTAGGAGATCCGATACTTGATGCGCGGTATCAACTGGAGCGGCGACTGGGCCAAGGCGGCATGGGTGTAGTCTTTCAAGCCCGACATATATTTCTCAAGACCCCGCACGCAATAAAAGTCATCTTACCGGATCTGGTTGGCAACGATCCGATGCTCGCAACTCGATTTCGTCAGGAGGCTCTCGCCGCTGCCGCCATCCGTCATCAAAACATCATAGCTGTAACAGACTTTGGCGTTGTGCGCGGGACAATGCCATTCCTGGTGATGGAGTTTGTAAAAGGAAGATCTCTTCAGGACATCATGGGGGACGAGAATATGATGGCGCCGCAACGCGCTTTGGAGTTCATTAGCGCGATTGGGGCCGGAGTGATTGCCGCACACCGCCAGAAAATAGTGCACCGCGATCTAAAACCGTTGAACATCATGGTCCAGGACGGCGTGTCCATTGCGGAGGGGACAAAGATCCTCGATTTTGGACTTGCAAAGATTAAATCAGGTGACTTGCTTGGCTCGTTTGTACAGGCAAAGACCAGCGGGCTCATGGGTTCACCATTCTACATGGCCCCAGAGCAGTGGTCCGATGAAGAGCCCGATGCGCGTGCTGACGTCTATAGTTTGGGAATCATCCTTTATCAGATGCTTTGCGGCGATGTGCCATTCAAGGGTTCTTCAATACCTTCGATCATGAAGAAGCACCTCACTTTGCCACCGCCCAGTTTTCAGTCGCTTGGGGTGAACCTGCCCGCAACTATCGAAGCTGTAGTGCGTCACGCATTGGAGAAGGAGGTCGCTACCCGCACACCAACGGTTGAGGCTTTTCTCGCGGAACTGCGAGAGGCTATGCAATCCAGCACTGCAACGATAAAGACGTACCGTGAAACTGGCAATCTGGATCCAAACCAGACTGTTATGTCGCCTCTGTCGGCTGAAACTTCGCCAGGTATTGAGATCACAGACTTCGATTCGCTGGCCGGCACAATTAGCTCGACAGAACTGAGTGAAGAAATCAAACAACAATTCCCCGGTTCGGTTGCAGTCGATCGCGCGGAGGACGAACAGCGCGAGCGCGTGGCTCGTGAAGAATTAGCGCGTGAAGAGGAATACCGGCGCAAAGTCGCCCAAAATGCGGACCGTCAGCGTGACGACGATGCAAGATTGCGCCGTGAACGTGAAGATCGAGAGCGCCAGCAACGCGAACAGATGGAACGCGTGGAACGCCAGGCCCGAGACCTCGAAGAGCGTCTCGCCAAGCTGGCTGTGAGTATGCAGCCAGAGGTCACGGTGGCTGATCCAGAAGCGACGCAGGTCGCCAGGGCGGTGGTTTTGGAATCACCAGGAAACAATAGCTTTCCCGGTGCGCCTATGCTGCAGCAAAGCGTTCGTCCAGTCGGAACTACGCCACCTAAAGTGAATCGCGGTCCCCTGCTCCTCATCGCGGCAGGGCTGATTTGTCTATTGCTTATTGGTGCCGGTTTAGGTGCTTATTTCCTGCTAAGAACGCCGCCGACTTCCGCTGGCTCAAGCGAGGTAACGACGGGCGAAGGGACAACTCCAGCCCAATCGTCTCAACCGATCAAAGCGAATCTTGTCGAGATACCCGGCGGAATATTTCAGATGGGGCGCAACGATGGTCCCCCACAGGAGCGACCTCGGCATGCAGCCACAGTTAAGCCTTTCTTTATGGACCGGACTGAGGTTACCAATGCTGAATATGCAGACTTTGTGCGTGAGGCAAACTATCCTCCACCAGGTCACTGGGTGAAAGGAAAACCGTTACCGGGGCAGGAGCATTGGCCGGTGGTGAATGTTTCTCCGATCGATGCTGAGGCATTTGCTAAGTGGCGTTCGAAGCGAGATTCAGTTTCTTATCGGTTGCCAACCGAAGAAGAATGGGAATATGCCGCGCGCGGTGGCGGCGAACACCAAATATATCCCTGGGGCGACCGCTGGATGGAGAAGAGGGCAGTGGTAAAACAGGCGACCCCTATGTCCGTAGGTTCTTTTCCCGAAGGGGCAAATCGTTGGGGCGTTCTTGATTTGATTGGAAACGCCTGGGAATGGACCTCGTCAAAGGCTACGCTATATCCGGGTAACACTATAGAGATTCCCGCGGCTACCAGAGACTGGGTTGTAGCTCGAGGAGGCTCCTACTCCAGCGACCCTGCTGACGGGCAGATTCCCATTTCTGCTACCTATAGAGATTGGTTTGATCCTACGCTGCGCCATCCAAACTTCGGATTTAGACTTGTGCGCTCTCCCTAATCAATCGATTTCCCGCTCAAATGCTGTGATGTGAATGAGAGGCACAAAGACCAAACGAACCCGCTAAATAGATATCTGGCATTAACTGATCTACAATTTCAGCCTGTAGCTTTGTTTGCCTTCTGATGTCCCGACGTCTTAACGGTTATTTGTATACAACTCGGCTGTTTGTTGTTATTCCAATATTCGAAAATTGAGGTAGCGAGATCCATGATCCGGTACGGGATACTTCGCGCGTTTTGGCTCTGCATCACACTGAGTCTTGCTGTTCCGCTCATGCACAACGTCGCCGCTCAGGATGTTGGAGCTGAGATTGGCGGCGGCGCAGGAATCTTTCGGCCGAAAAATCCCGAAACCAAAAGACAACCTGCCAAATCCCTGGCGCCGGTAACCAAACCATCACGAGGAAGAACTCCATCTCGCACGTCGAGCGGTGGTGGCGCTGTTGTGGAAAGAGTTGAGGAATTGTTGGAGAAGGGTAATGCGGCCCGAGATGCCCGCAACTTTACCGATGCTGAGCAAGCTTACCAAGGCGTACTAAGAATACGGCCGCGCGATTCCCGGGCTGCATATGGGCTCGGAAATGTCTATACAGACCAACAGCGCTGGGAAGCTGCGGAGGCTGCCTACCGCGACGCAGTCCAATGGAGCCCTTCAGATACGGACGCACTTGTTGCCTTGAGCGTGGTGCTTGTGCAACCGCGCACCGGCGGGAGCAATGCGCAACGGTTCGCGGAAGCAGAAACATTTGCGCGTCGAGCCGTCCAGATTCAACCGAAACACGCTGTAGCATGGGACAGGTTGGGCGTGGCCATGCAGTCCAGAGGCTTGTTTAACTCTGAGACCGAGAATGCATACCGTCGCGCAGTGGAGTTGGATCCGGAGTTTGCGGTAGCTTATGTTCACCTGGCTCGGGTTCTTAAGCGTTTAGGCCGCAGGGATGAAGCGGGTCCTCTTTACGATAAAGCGATTGCTCTGGCAAAGGAGCCGGCCACCCTTAATCTGATTGCGGAATCTCTTCAGGCGGAGCAGCAGTGGGACAACTCAGAGCCGGTTCTGAAACGGGCGCTGGAATTGGACGGTCGTAATCCAACGGCACTGTTTCTAATGGGCCGCATGTTAATAGTAAAGAAACGGTACGATGAGGCCGAGTCGTTTCTTAAGAACGCAACCGAAATTAGCCCCCGAGCGTTTCAGCCCTACAATCTGCTGGGAAGTGCTTACCTGGAGCTGGCCCGTTATCAGGACGCGGAAAAGACGTATGAACGGGCGCTCGAGCTCGCCTCACCAGACGATCGCCGGCAACTTGCCGGTTCGTTTGGTTTTGAGGGAGTCGGGGATGGTTATATGAAAGCGCAGCAGAAAACAGACGCGGCCCGGGCTTATCGGCGAGCTCTGGAACTGGATCCGGACAATAAGACGCTCGAGCGGAAACTCTCCAGCGCGCGTAGCCGTTAGAGTAAATTCGAAGATGAGGTTTGTTCTAGATGAAGCGTTGCCCCAAATGTAACCGTACGTTCCCCGACGAAAACCAAAAGTTTTGCACCGTGGACGGCGGTCTTCTTATAGCCGCTCAACCTACTTTCGATCCCAATGCCACCATTAGAGCATCTCCTGAAGAGATGGGGCTGAACAGTGGTTTCCGACCAGAAGAGCGTGCGGGCGGTGCTAGTACCAGTCGCGAATTGCCGGATCTGAACGCTACCATCGCAGCAGATGGATCTGCCCCCACAGCTGTATTTCATCGCAACACCGGTTCAACTGGTAAAGCAACGTCAGCAGAGCTGGCGCCACCTACAATGGCTACTTCGGCGCCGGCGACAGTTATCTCGGCAATGCCTCCTGTTCCCCAGGCAGCGGTGGCCCAACCTCGCCCTGTCTCACAAACACCGATTCCGCAAAAGAAGAGATCAAAATTACCGTGGATTCTCGGAGGACTGTTGGTGCTCTTGCTGCTGGGCGCAGGGAGTATGGCCGGCATCTTCTTCTTTGTTGTGAAACCTCGGGTAGACGAACTGCGCGCACGCGGAGCCATAGCCCGTGATAGTGCTCCGGTTGAGAATAGCAATGAGAACTCCAACGTAGCTGTTGCTGAGGAGCCGCCTCCCCTTACCGCAGCCGAAGACAATAGCTTCGTCCCACCACCTGAGGCAGTGAGGTTCACCAACTCAGAGGCAAGCTTGGACGGAAGACTTGCAGAACACTACGTAGGTTTCTCGTTCTATTATCCTAACAGCTGGAGGAGTGACCCGACGGCTGGTGTTTCAGGCGCCAGCAACTTCGCGAGAGTTCAGAAGACCCAGGAAGATGATACTGGTGAATACTTGCAAGAAAGCGCCACGTTCAGTTGGTATACGAGCAATGGCACGGTCGAGGCAGATGCTTCAGTATTTCCGGAACGGGTCAGGAGCTTTAGCGCTCAACTCGCTGCCAATCTTCCGGGATACGAGAAAGTCTCAGAAAACCCGACTCAGATCAACTCCTTGTCAGGATATGAGTTTCGTTTTAAAGGGATTTTTGAGAACACAGGCAAGGGTGATCTCCCCTACTGGGGTCGAGCAATATTCATCCCCCCGGGAAAAGCTGGGGACAAGAATGGCGTGGTCATTGTCTTGATGGCCAGTTCCCTGGCATCGGGAGTCAAAAGCGTGGCAGACGTTGGGGAAAAGGGAGACATGCCATTAATTCTGGAGAGCTTCCGTTTCAGTGAGGAGACCGGAAATCTTCAGGGTAAGAGTTAATTTGTGAGGGCCTGGTGAAGTGAGAATCTTTGCTAAAACACGCCGCGAGAATCGGTGCCTCAGTTCACCACGTCTCGGACTTGTCTTGCTGCTCTTTGTCGTCTCTTGGGCCAGCAGTTGCAATTCAACCGAAGAGGTAGCAAAGAAAGGCGCTCCGGCCGTAAGCCCCGCGCCTAAGGCTTCATCGGAATTTACTGGTCTCACGGCGTTGCCCGCCAATGTTCTTGACGCGGAACTCAAATCGGTTCGTGGAGCTCCAATAAAACTTGCGAACTACTCAGGCAAGGTGCTGGTCGTAAATTTTTGGGCCACTTGGTGCGGACCCTGCCGACTTGAGACACCGGAGCTCGTGCAGTTGCATAAGGAATACAGATCCCAGGGCGTTGAGATGGTTGGTTTGTCAACTGACGACCCAAAGTTTTCAGCAGATAGTGTGCGTGACTTCGTCAAGGATTTCCAGGTTGAATACCCGATTGCCTGGGCCACATCACAAGTAGCGTCCAGCCTCATGTTGTCGGCGACCACCGATATCGCCCAAACCTACGTGCGCGGACGCGACGCGATTCCGCAAAGCTTCGTAGTAGCTCGTGATGGCCGCATCGTCAAACGTTTTATCGGATACAATCAGATGAGCAGCCCCCCGCAACTGAAACAAGCCATCGAAGAGGCGCTAAAGAGCTGATAAGGGTCCGCCGTTTCTCAACTAATCGCTCGCATCATTGACTTCGGTCGAGGCCTCATCGCGCAAACCTTCGGCCACGTGCTCCTTTGTTTCTTTTTCGATAACTTTCATCTTCGCGTCAACACGTTTGTTGGCCTCATCGATGGCGGCCGATTCATTAGTCTCGTCCTGAGTTCGGATCTTCTGCATGTCGATTTCCATTTAAAGATGGGTCCTTTCGATCGAGTTCAAGTAGCCTCATTCACCAGTCCACCCCATCGCGGAGTAGCTGATTTTGGTAAGTGCAATTGACATAGGATAGCCGGAAACATCTCTCCGGGTGCCACAACAATAAAAGCATCAGGAAAACGCAAGAATGAGTTTTCTCATCCGATGAGAAGAGCGCTAACCGTTGCAAATAACGTTTGATATCGGAATACCACCCTTGATATCTACCGCAACGGGGCTTGTGCGTGTAATATTTGGAATCCAGGGCTCTGCAATTACCGAAATGTCAGGAGGAAAAATAATGTATTTCTCTCAATTTATGAGGGTTTCTCTAGCACTGATATCGCTTTTCCTACTCTCGACGGCCAGTGCTGTCGCCCAGAAAAGAATGCATGATGCTGCTCGCCATTCGAGCGATGCGGCCAAAGTTTTTACCGAGATCATGAACGTGCGTGACAAGGCAATTCCCAAAGAACTGCTCGACAAGGCAGAAGCTATTGCTGTTTTTCCGGGAGTGATCAAGGCCGCGTTCATCTTTGGTGGCCGTGGGGGTCAGGGAGTGATTAGCAGGCGAGTACGTGGTGGTTGGGCGGCTCCGGTGTTCTACAATCTCGGTGGGGGCAGCTTCGGGCCGCAGATAGGAGCCACGAAGACTGATTACGTTCTCCTCATAATGAATCAGGATGGATTGGACGGCCTTGTTAAGGACAAGTTTGAAATGGGTGGCGAGGTAGGCGTAGCCGCTGGACCAGTGGGCCGTGAAGCGGCAGCCTCTACAAATCTGACTCTCGATGCCGGCATTCTCTCTTATTCGCGCAGCAAAGGCGCATTCATAGGTGCGGCACTAAAAGGCGCCGTGATCAGTCCAGACAACGATTTGAATGAAGCCGTCTATGCCCGAAAGGCGAGTGACCTCTTGACCGGCAAACCGATACTGATGGCAGACATGCCAGCGAGCGTGCGGATATTTCCCCGCACTTTGGTGCGTTACTCAGTGCGCTGAAATTGTTTTCGCCTCCAGATACCTCACTCTACACCTCAAACGCTTGACGCATTTCTTTCCGCGCCATAAAATGCGTCGTCTTCTGCTGTTAATTGTTCTTTACCGTCTGGTCTGGAATTTCGCCTGAGACTGACTCGACCTTATGCTTCCACGTACCCAACGTCAGAAAGAAATTCTTGACTACATAACTCGCTTTCTAGAGCGCCACGGTTACGAACCCTCCTATGCCCAGATCGCGCGACACTTTGGAGTTAAGTCTCGCGCGACGATTGCCAAGCATATTGCTGCGTTGGAAAGGCGCGGGTTGCTTACACGCAAGCATGAAGACGGATCGTTTGCTCTTACGGTTAAGGTTGACGATGCCGAAGCGCTGTGCGAAGTGAAGCTGCTTGGCCGTGTAGCAGCCGGTGCACCGTTAGAAGTAGTCGATTATGAGGAGACGATTCCGGTGCCGCGCTTCTTATTGGGTCGTGTTCGCCCGGAACGCGTATATGCGCTTCGAGTTAAAGGCGATTCAATGATCGATGAACACATCTGCGATGGTGATATCGCATTGATCGAGAACCGCACAGATGCTCGAGACGGTGAGATTGTCGTTGCGCTCTTGGTGGAAGAGAACCAGGCTACCCTGAAAAGACTCTACCGGCGGGGTGCAAATATTGAGCTGCATCCAGCCAACTCTCAACTCCAACCCCTAACTATCCCAGCTGCGCAAGTTAATGTTCAGGGAATCTTCCGTGGGCTGTTGCGACCTACCAGCTAAATCTTGGGTACATTACACTTAGGTTGGACCTTCCCCTTAGAATACCCTGTTTCTCCGGGGTCCGGGCATCACAATCTGATCAGCCAGTTTATCGGCCAAAGGCGACTTCATCTTCCTTAAGATCTGTTCCTGCTTTTCAGCTGAACGCCGATCGCCATAGTTCAGCTGAGACAGCCCTAAACCGAGATAAGCCGAGGCAAAGTCCTGCTTCAGTCGAATCGCGTTCTCAAACTCGGTCGAGGCGTTTCTGAATGCTCCGCTGTCATAGTAGGCGAGGCCGAGAGCATAACTAACGTTGGCCTGCGGTGGTGTTGCACTCGCCGGCTTGCGCTGCTCGGTATCCAAGACTTGCGCTCGGATCATGTAGAGCGCCTGCTTTAGCGGATCTATCGCAGCCGAGCCATCGCCCACTTCGATGTACGCTGTGCCAAGCCGGTAATATGAATCCGCATCAACGAAGGCACGCCTCAATCTGATTGCCTGCTTGTAAGCCGCAATAGCATCTTTGTGTTTATTCATTATCGAATAGGAGAGACCAAGGCGACAGTATGCGAGTGCATCGGTACTGTCAGCCTTAATTACCTGATTGAAGTAATCCGCTGCTGCAGCATATTTGCCTGTCGCGAGACTTGCCATGCCCTTCTCAAATGGTGTGGCAAACGGTGGAGGCGAGGCAACTGATCGCGACCCGGGTGAATTTGATACTGGAGTTGTGGAGGCAGTAGTAACGGGTTTGTTTGCGGAGTTCTCCACAACGGAATTCGACTTCTTCTCTGGTGCGAAACTGGATGAGTTTCCAGCACCAGAAGTCTTCTCGCTCTTTTCAACCGGGAATTCAGGCTTTCGTTCTACTAGTGGCGTACTCGGGTTAGCAACCGTTCTGGATGAGTTTGCAGCGTCAGAAGTCTTGTCGCTCTTTTCAACCACGGATTCAGGCTTTCGTTCCTCTGGTGGCGTACTGAGGTTAGCAACCGTTCTTGATAAGTTTGCAACGCCGGCAGTCTTGTCGCTCTTTTCGACTGCGGATTCAGGCTTTTGTTCCGGTTGCGGAGTGGGGTCGGTAAGGTTTCTAGCTGAGGTTTCTTCCGTAGCTGGATTAGCGTTTGCAGTGATGGCCGAGTTTGATTCGGAACTTATCTGGTCGCTGCGCCCTAAGGCAGTGTTATTAGTCGGTTCTCCAGTTTGGCTTTGAATTGCATTCTCAGCTGAAACTTTTCGAGACGGGAAGGTGTAAGTCAACACACCAAATACCTTCGCCGGCTGAGTTGAAAGCGCGGTTGGCGAAAAACGCGCTCTAAGTCCAGCGCGAGTTGCAGCTTCCATCAGCAAGGGGTTACCCGAAATTGCCCGCACGGCGGTGACTTGGCCCCTCTCGTCAACGATCAATTGGACTTCGACATTTCCTTCGAACTGCGCACTGGCTATTTCCGGAGGAAGCTCGGGATCCGGCAATTCGATTGCGGCTTTTCTAAGCACATCTTCTGGCACATGCACGACGGGCACTTTTGTGGACTCTTTCGCAGTTACAGCAACGTTTGCCGAGGGAATTGTTTCCGGACTCTTCCTGACGGGAGTTGGCTCAGAGGCAGGCTTCTTTGGTTCGTTTGTGGCTGTCTTCGGCTCAGAGGAGCTCGTCATATTGGGTCGGTCAGGTTTGGGTTTTCCTGTGCGGGCCAGATTCACATCACTAATGGCAGGGCTAACGGTGCCGGCGGCAGTGCCCGCGGGAGATCGTTTGGCCACCGCATCACTGAAATAATAGGTTATTGTGCGATATGTAATCTCGACCGGTTCATAAGTGACATTTCCATCTTCATAGACTGCTATGGAAGTGGTCATCTTCTTCCAGTTGCCAAACTGATCGGATTCATATTCATATCGTTCTTTGCTGAGTACGGCTCCATCAGGGGCCCGCAAAACCATCTCGATTATGTTGCCGTTATTGTCATACTGATACTGTTCTTTTCCGGTCAGCGTGTTAGTGTCAACAGGATAAGCAACCGAATCAATTTTCTCGCCCTTGGGCGCATAAGTGGTTACCTCACGCAAGACACGAGGAGATTCCACTGTTTTCCCCTCCTTCACCAGAAGCTTGGCACTTTCGATGCGTACTCGCCGCACTGGTCCATTCAACCCATCCTGCTCGCGCGTACTCGTTCCCGCAGAGAGAGTAACTGATGAAGCACTCAGTTTTTCCTGAGCAAAGACCAAAGTGTCCACTGAGAGCAGAGTAAGAAAAATAGTTAAAATTATCTTCATGACCTCACCTTGATTAATGTTCAGTTGCCAACTGAACGATTATAGTTTCGACACTGGTGGTCTCTTTTGGATAGCGCCGCTGCCGCGCGATGCGGAGTGCGGCTGCTTCATAAGCTTCCAGGCCAGGCTGATGATTCTTTATGTAGGCTTCAGCCACAAAACCATTCTCGACTCGGATTACCACTGGAACGCGCTGGAAAACCTGCTTGGCTGCGGGAGGCTCCGAATCTTTCTGGGCTAATACCTTGGACTCAGACTCTCGCGACTCGGCCGGCTGTTTCTCAGAGGTCGAATCCATCTTTCCTGCTCGACCAGCCTCCGCCCGCATCGTCTTTTCAGGAGTTTCTGTGGGCTCGGGCGAACTCCTTCGCGATGGTGATTTGGTCGGCTCAGCCTCTGCGCGTGCCAGAGCGCTTTTCGATTCCATTGCTGCGCCTTCAGTGACCTTGGCTGCAGCCGTCGATTGGGTTGAAGACTCTGAAAGACTGCCAGAGCTTGTCGGCGTGCGGGTCTTACTGCGTAATGCTGTGATACTCACCGCGGCAATGGCCAGCAACAGCAGGATAGAGGAAGCTCGGACGCTGATGCTGGACTGTCCGACGCGAGATTGGCTTACCAGGTAAACGGAATGATGTGAACGGGACTCACGTTGAGGCTCGTCAGCAGCGATTACCACAGGCTGCCCAACAGAGGCCGGCTTTGAAGTCGATGAGGAAGCCGTTTTTGGTAAGGGTGTAGCCGCTTCTTCTTGCGGCAGTAGCGAGGACGTTGAAGAGCTCTCGCTGGTAGAAATCGCTGCAACGGACATTTTAGGGGAATCAGTGCTGCGCGGACGAGGGGCCTTTAGTTTCGAAGTTGGCCTTGCAAGATTCCATCTGGGTTCTACGGTGAGGTCCCGCGTCTTAGGGGCGAGTATCTGCCTCAACAAACTAATCTCGGGGGCTTCTTTGAAGTCCCGTGGAGGTAATTCGAAGCCGGGATCAAATTCGAATTCAGTTCCATTCATTGCAAGAGCCAAATTCACGGCGGGCAAGCCTGTAAGAGGGCCCATTCGCGCGGCCACCAGTTCACCCTGGTCAAAATAGAAGAAAGCTCTAGCTGATCCCAAGTTAATTAGAAGTCTGCCACTGGCTCTTTGTTCGCAAAGAGTCGCGACTGCTTCTGGCAAAGAACAGCCACTTAAACTTTCGTCTGTGCTCATGTCCGCACCCATAAGCAAGTTCTGGCAAGCGTGTTGTCGGGAAACTGGCCTAATCAGAGACTAGTAGAATAACACCTCTACGGTTACGAGAAACCGGCAGGGTCGATCACAGGGACAAATCACCGAAGAATCAAATCCAAGTTTCCCATAAAGAGCTGGATTTTTGATTGAACTACTGGAGGTATCTGGATTCGATAGCCGGTTTGTGCAAAAACAATACCGGGCAAGCGCTGACGTCTATCGCTCGCCGCGTTTAACAGCCTTATATACCCTTATTACATACCTGTCAACGCTTGCAAGCTACCAATAGCTACCATGTCAACACTTGACCGGGTAAATGGGGACCCGTCGCAGTCAGCTTATCACCCCCTACTTTGGCGAGTCTGCGATCTGCCGTTCCTGTTGTAGGATGTCTGCTGTCATCATGTGGAGCCGGCTATCGGATTTGAACCGATGACCTTCTAATTACGAATCAGACGCTCTACCAACTGAGCTAAGCCGGCTTGGGCGGCGAAAGTGGGCCTAAGAAGAGGCATTGCCCTTTCCCCAACCGAAACTGCAATATACGAATGCGCGGTTTCGGCTGTCAACCAGATCGAGTCAATTGATAATGTAGTTTGCTCAGCAAACCCGTTTACGAAGAGGCTTTAAACAGTTATGCCGAAAGATCCGACACGAAACATCACTCGCTACAAGATTCGCGGAAGTCATCTAAACGAGTTTGAGTTTCACAAGCATCAAGCAGAGATGGCTGAAGAGTTCCAACCGCCTGAGGATGAAGGCCGCAAATCGAGAGGTACCCAGGCCGAGCGAGTAGCTCAGTTAATAGCCAAAGCAAAACAGAAAGCTGCGAAGAACAAAAAGAGGCGGGCTAAGACTGGAGATGCTCAAACTGCGACCAGGAAAGCCGGCGCCGCAAGTGCTCAGTCTCGCAAATCCCCTACCGCGAAGGCCAAGGGCGCCAGGAAAGCAAACCGGCGAAGCGGTTCCTCTAAAAATGCCCAGCCAAAATAGAATCGTCACACATGAGTAGAGTGGTAGTCATTGGCGGCGGACTCGCCGGCGTGGAGGCTGCGTGGCAAGCAGCACGAGCCGGAGCGCAGGTCAGCCTCTATGAAATGCGCCCTCTAAAACAGACGCCTGCACATCGGACGGACAAACTTGCCGAAATCGTCTGTTCGAACTCACTAAAGTCAGACGAACCGGGAACAGCCCCCTATCTATTAAAAGAGGAATTGCGACGCGGCGGGTCGCTCGTGATGCAGGCAGCGAATGCAACACGTGTCCCCGCAGGGACGGCGCTGGCAGTCGATCGTCAACAGTTTGCCGACTATATAACAGAAAGAATTGAGAAATCACCGGCCATCGAATTGATTCGGGCGGAAGTGACCGAGCTCGAACCTGACAGTATTACGATCATCGCCACGGGCCCGCTGACTTCTCCGGCATTAACGGTAAAGATTTCAGAGTTGACAGGTAGTGACCAACTCTATTTCTACGACGCTATAGCTCCAATCGTATCAGCCGAATCTGTCAATCACACCATTGCTTTTCGGGCGGCGCGATATGGCAAGGGAGGTGACGACTATCTGAACTGTCCCCTGGATCGGGAACAATATGAGCAGTTTGTGGTGACGCTCAAGGAAGCACAGAGTGTGCCGCTGCAACGCTTTGAAGAGACTCACTGGTTTGAAGCATGTTTGCCTCTGGAAGAGCTGGCCAGACGAGGCTTTGACACGCTGCGTTTCGGACCAATGAAGCCGGTCGGACTGGTTGACCCTCGTACCAGTCGGGAGCCTTTCGCTGCAGTTCAGTTACGCCAGGAAAATTTGATGGCCGATGCATACAGCCTGGTGGGCTTTCAGAATCATCTACGTTATGGCGAACAAGCGCGCGTCTTGCGATTGATTCCCGGGCTTGAAAATGCGGAGTTTCTGCAATTTGGTCAAATTCACCGCAACACCTACATCTGCTCACCGCGAGTGCTCTCCGCGACGCTGCAAATGCGGGAACGACCAGATCTGTTCTTTGCCGGTCAGATTACCGGAGTCGAAGGGTATGTCGAATCGGTGGCGATGGGGTGGTTGGCGGGCCTCAACGCAGCGCGATGCCTGAAGGATG
>Ga0214473_10004063_pt1 | contig 17610 bp, 17 predicted proteins | sample RVTome_7_FD_203509 | JGI IMG/M metagenome (GOLD analysis project Ga0214473, IMG submission 203509) | Soil microbial communities from uranium-contaminated site in the Upper Colorado River Basin, Wyoming, United States - RVT98D197 | ecosystem: Environmental > Terrestrial > Soil > Contaminated >... | reverse complement strand
AGGCCGACCTGCTGCCGCAGGGTGGCGAAGTAGAGCACCCGCACGTTCAACGATCAGCTCTCCAGGACGACATCGCCGCTCCGGCCGCCGTGTTTCTCCACCAGTCGGACGTCGGTGATGCGAACGCCGCGCTCCAGGCCTTTCACCATGTCGTAGACGGTCAGAGACGCCACGGCTACGGCCGTCAGAGCTTCCATCTCGACCCCGGTTTTGCCCGTGGCGCGGACGGTCGCCTCGACCTCCGCCCCAGGGGGGTCTTCAGTCAGGAGGACAGTCACCTGGACGTCGGTCAGGGCCAGCGGGTGGCAAAGGGGGATGAGGTCCGCCGTTCGCTTGGCCGCCATGACGCCTGCCAGCTCGGCCACAGCGCGCAGATCACCTTTGGATAGATCGCCCGCCTTGGCCGCCGCCAGCGTCGCGGCCGACATCTCAACCCGGGCGCGGGCGACGGCCCAACGTGAGGTCTCGGGTTTGTCGCCGACGTCGACCATCCGGGCGCGTCCAGAGTCGTCGAGGTGGGTCACGGGCGGCTTGCTCATAGGCGTGATTATACGAGGAAGCTATCAGCCGTCAGCTATCGGCTGTCAGCTATCAGCCGTCAGCCGTCAGCCTGTTTCCAGTCCCCAGTCGCCAGTTCCCAGACTTGCTTGTCCCGCGCCGCTTCTTAGCGCTTGTCGCTTCCTAGCGCCTGTCGGCTTCCGAGCCGCTTGTGTCTTGTCGGCTTCCGAGCCGCTTGCAGCTCCTGCTCCCTCCCTGGTATAATGGGCCCGCCTGCCCAGCCGCAGGCGAATTTGTGAAAGGCTCTGGTGAAGGAGATCGTCGATGCCCCCGCTTCCCAAGCGTAAGCACTCCAAAGGACGCCGCGACCGACGCCGCGCGCATGACGCCCTGGAACCGTCGCCCCTGATCACCTGCTCGAACTGCGGCGAGAAGCATCGCCCGCACCACGTCTGCCCCAACTGCGGGCACTACGACGGGCGAGAAGTCTTCGAAGTCAAGAAGAAAGCCTGAGCCGGGGCGCGGCCGCGCCCCCTCATCGTCCGATGCCGGCCGACCTTACACACGCCGCGTTCGTCTTCCCCGGACAAGGTTCACAGAAAGTGGGTATGGGGCGGGCCCTGGCGGAAGCCGTGCCCGCGGCCGCGGCGCTGTTCGCCGAAGCGGACGAGATCCTCAGCTTCTCCCTGTCCCGTCTTTGCTGGACCGGCCCCGAAACCGATCTCAACGACACGCTCAACACCCAACCGGCACTCCTCGTGCACTCGGTGGCCGTGCTCAAGGCGCTTGAGGCTCAGGGTCTGTCGGCGCGACCGGCCTTCGTGGCTGGACACTCGCTGGGAGAGTTCAGCGCTCTGGTGGCGGCCGGCGCCCTGCGCTTCCCGGACGCCCTTCGGCTCGTTCGTGAGCGCGGGCGGGTGATGAAGGAAGCCGGCGCCCTCCAGCCAGGCGGGATGGCCGCCGTGTTAGGCGCTGATGTCGACGTTGTGGAGGAAGCCTGCCGACGGGCGCGCGCCTCCAGCGGCGCCGCCGTCGAGGTCGCCAACGACAACTGTCCCGGCCAGGTGGTCATCTCCGGGGCCGACGCCGGTCTGGCGGCGGCGACGCAGGAGCTCCAGGCCCTGGGCGCCCGCCGCGTGATCCGGCTGGCGGTGAGCATCGCCGCCCACTCTTCCCTGATGGCTCCTGCTCAGCGGACGTTCGCACGGTCCTTGGCGTCCGCGCCGTTGGACGACCCACGCCTGACGGTGTTGGGAAATGTCGGGGCCGCGCCTCTGCGGACAGCCGCCGAAGCCCGCGCCGACCTGGAGGCCCAACTCACCTCGCGTGTCCGTTGGACCGAGTCCGTCCGCGCCATGGTGGCCGCCGGCGTCCACGAATTCTTTGAGATTGGGACGGGCGAGGTGCTGTCCGGGCTGATCCGCCGGACCGAACCCGCGGCGAAGGTCCACGCCGTCGACGGACCGGACAGCCTCGCCCTGCTGACGGCCTAGCCGCCCTCGATGCGCAAGCTCATCGTCGCGATCGTCCTGCTGCTGACGATCCTGTTCGTCGTCACGCGCTTTGCGGACATCGAGCAGGTCGTTCGCACCTTCCAGCGCGGCGACCCGCGTTGGCTGGCGATGGCCGTGGGGGTTCATCTCCTGGCCATCGTCAACCTGGGCCTCCTGCTGCGGTCGATCTACCGTGTCCTGGGGATGGAGGAAGGCGCCGGCCGCCTGATGCTGGTCGGCGTGGCGTCGACTTTCCTGACGGTCGTGACGTCGAGCGGCGGCTGGGGAGGCATCGCCGTCTTCGTCGCCGACGGGCGGCGGCGCGGCCTCTCCACCGGCCGGGTGGCCGTGGCGGCGGCCATGTACTATCTCTTCGACTTCGTCAGCGCGTTGATCGTCATCAGCCTGGGGTTGATCGTCTTGTTACGGCGGAACCGGCTGGAGGGGGGCGAGCTGGCGGCGGCGGCGGTCCTGGCCGCTTACGCTCTGGTGTTAGCCGTCCTCCTCTACCTGGGATTGCGCTCGCCCGAGCGGCTCGGTAGGCTGCTCGAATCCATCGGACGATGGATCAATGCCCGCCTGCGTGGGCTGCTGCACCGCGATTACGTCGACGTCTCCCGGGCCCGCCAGTTGGCCCTCGACATGGGGGCCGGCCTGCACGATGCGCGCCGCACGCCCGAGGGGTTGATCCTTCCCGCGGCGCTGGCCCTCAGCCACAAGGGGCTGATGGTTTCGGTGCTGTTCCTGGTGTTTCTCGCCTTCCAGCAGCCGTTCTCGGTCGGTACGCTCATCGCCGGTTTCGGACTGGCGTACCTTTTCATGGTCGTAACCCCGACTCCGGCCGGGATCGGATTCGTCGAGGGGCTGTTGACTCTGGCCCTGAACGGTCTGCAGATCCCGCTGGCGTCGGCCGCCGTCATCACGCTGGCCTACCGGGGGATCACCTTGTGGCTTCTCTTGCTGTACGGAGCGATCGCCTTCCGTTGGATCGGCGGGGGCCGCACTGCGGCGGGGTGAAACCCGTGGTCAGTGGTCAGTCGTGAGTCGCCGGTCATCGGGCCGGCGCTGGCCACTGACCACCGACCACTGGCCACTATCCTTTTCCGCGCGGTGAACGCGTTCCCGGCGGGGTGAAGAGCGCCGCAAGGTCGTCCGCTCCCTCGTGATCGACGATGGCCAGGACTTCGTCGCCGACCTCGAAGCGGGTGACTCCCCGCGGGATGACGATCTCTCCGCTGCGGATGATGGCGGCGATCACGGCGTTGGAAGGCAGCGGCAGGTCCATGATCGCCATCCCGACCGCCCGCGCCCCCGGCGGGATTTTCTCCTCGACCAGGGAAAACCGTCCGCGCCGTATCTTCAGCAGGGTCATCATGTCCCCGAGGGACATTTCCTCCTCGATCAGGCTGGCCATGACCTCGGCGGCGTTCAGGGCGACGTCGACATGAAACGTCGCGTTGAACAACCAGGCGTTGGCCGGGTTGTTGACCCGGGCGATCGTGCGGGGCACCTGGTAGCGGGAGCGGGCAAAGAAGGACAGCACGAGGTTGTCGGCATCGTTGGGCGTGCAGGCCGCCAGCACCTGGGCCTGCTGGATACCGGCCAGCTCCAGAACCGACGGCTGGGTGGCGTCGCCCTCGAAGATCACTTCGGTCGGCAGCTCGCGGTGAATCCGGTACAGGACCTCCGGCCGATGCTCCACCAGGCGCACGTTGTGGTTCTGGGCCACCAGCAGGCTGGCCAGCTGAGCCCCGGTCCGGCCGCCACCGGCGATGAGGACGATCATCGACCGGCCTCCGTCATCCCCAACCGCGCCTTCAGGGCCACGATGCCTTCCAGGGTGGCGCTCACGTGCAAGAGATCCCCGGTCTGGAGCGGAAGAGTCGGGGACGGGATCTCGGCGCGCCCAGCCCGGCTGTGCGCCACGACCTGAAGTCCCTCACCTTCGGTCAGCTCCGCCAACGGCCGGCCCGCCCAGGCGGCCGGGATGACGACCTCGTAGACCTCGACCTCGCCGTTGCCGGCCGAGAACACAGTGCGAATATCCTGGTTGTAGAGCATTTCTTCGACTCGTTGAGCCCCCCAGCTGCTCGAGCCGACCATCTGCAGGCCGAAGGCCTCGTACAGCAGGCGGCGCGTCGGGTCGTAGTTGCGCGCCACGACACGCGGCACGTGGAACACCTGGCGGGCGGCGTGCGCCACGACGGCGTTCAGCGTGTCGGAGTTGGTCACGGCCGCCAGGCCGTCGGCCTCTTCGATCCCGGCCCGGCGCAGTACATGCTGATTGAGGACCTCCCCTTCGACCGTACGACCCTGGAAGGTCGAGCCGAGGTTATGGAAGGCTTCCTCCTCCTGGTCGACCACGGTCACTTCGTGGCCCTGGGCCTCCAGGCGATTGGCCAGCTCCGCCCCGACCCGCCCGCATCCGACGACGACGTATTTCATGCGTTTTCCTATGGTCCTCGCCGATTCCGTCAGACCGTCTGGTAGGGGACGTCGGTGATGACGATCCCCGGTTTGAACAATAAGGCCATGCGCAACCACAAGGCGGTTTGAGTGTGCAGGAGATTCGCCCACCAACGTTTGGGGACGAATTGCGGGACGACGATGGTGATCGTTTCGTTAGGCTGGCGCTGGGCCGAGATCTCCTCGATGTAGTCCAACAGGGGCTCGATCATCAGCCGGTAGGGGGACTCCAGCAAGACGAGCCGGGTGCCGTCTCCCCAGTGCTCCCATTTCATCTGCAGCTTCTCCGCCTCGGCCGGGTCGATCGAGACATGAACGGCGGTGACGTCGTCCGAGAGGGAACGCGCATACCGCAGCGCGGACAGCGTGCCGCGATGCACGCCGCTGATGGCCAGGATCACACGGTGGCGGTGGACATGCGGCGGCGCGCCGTAGTCCTCCAGCGACAGATTCTTCGCCAGCACCTGATAGTGGCGATGGATGGTGAAGAAGATCGCCACGACCACAGGCGTGAGCAGTAATACGATCCACGCCCCTTCGGTGAACTTGGTCACGGCAAAGACAAGTGTCACGATCGCCGTGCACGCCGCACCCAGACCGTTGACGGCCATCTTCAGCTGCCAACCGGCCTGGTGTCGCAGAGTCGAGCCGCGCTCGTGTACCTCGATACCCGGCGCCAGGTGGCCAATCTTCCACCAACGGCGCGCCATGCCCGCCTGGGACAGGGTGAAGGACAGGAAGACGCCAATCGCGTAGAGCGGAATCAGGGCCGTGACGCTCGCCTGGAAGGCGACGATCAACAGGCAGGCAATGGCCGCCAGGGAGCCGATGCCGCGCGAGTACACCAGGCGGCTCCCTCGGTAGGTGAGTTGTCGCGGCAGGAAGCCGTCGGCGGCCACCAGCGCGCTCAGCCGGGGAAAATCGGCAAAGGACGTGTTCGCCGCCATGATCAAGATGACGGTCGTCGCCGAGATCGTGCCGAGATAGAGCAGCCCCCGGCCGTCGAAGACCGTACGCGCCATCTGCGAGATCACGGTCTCTTCCTCCGAAGGCACGGCACCGATGTGGACGGCCAGATACGTGATGGTCAGGAACAAGGTTCCGAGGATCGCCGACATCCAGATCAGGGTCAGGCCGGCGTTCCGGCTGCGTGGCTCCTTGAAGGCGGGGATGCCGTTGGAGATGGCCTCCACGCCGGTCAGGGCGGTTGTACCGCTCGAGAAGGCGTGCAACAGCAGAAACGGCGTGACGGCCGCCACGGAAGGATGCACCAGGACCAACGGCACCCCGCTTACTGGAGAAAGATCGCCCAGCGCCGCCCGGATCAGGCCAACCCCGACCGTCAGGAACATCATCCCCAAGAAGAAGTAGGTCGGCACAGCGAAGGCCCGTCCGGATTCGCGCACGCCCCGCAGGTTGATCAACATGATGGCCAAGACGAGGGCGACGGCGACCGACACGCGGTAGGGGAGGATCTCCGGGAAGGCCGATGTCAGTTGAGCAACCCCCGAGGACACCGACACGGCCACGGTCAGGACATAGTCGGTCAAGAGGGCGGCCGCCGCCACCTGAGCCGGCGACTCACCGAGGTTGTCGCGCGAAACAATGTAGGCACCGCCGCCGCCCGGGTAGGCGTGGATGGTCTGTTCGTACGAGATCGTAACGATGGCCAGCAGAGCCACAATGGCCAGGGCGATCGGGAAGGCGTACCCGAAGGCGATCGTGCCGGCCGCGGCAAGGATGACGAGGATTTCCTGCGTGGCGTAGGCTGTTGAGGACAAGGCATCGGAGGCGAAGACCGCCAAGCCAATGGCTTTCCCGATCGTCTGGTGCGGCGCGTCGGCGGTTTGGAGCGGGCGCCCAATCAGCCACGTGCGCCAACTGCGCGCCGGAGGCGCGCTCGTCGTGCGTCGAAGGACGGTCGTGCCGGTGTGATTCTCCATAAGACCCACGTGCCGTGTCGCTCCCAAACCCCCGCGGGCCCCCAACGCCCGTGGGAGGCGCAACCGTTCATCCTATACTGCCCCCCGCGCGCCGTCAAGGCCGATCCGGTGGAATCGGCCGGGAGCGGCCTGCATGGTGCCGCATGCTACAATCCTCTCTGCCACCATGGTCAATCCAGACGACGCCGCGCTCGGCCTCCTGACCCTTTTCGCCTCATCGCCTACCTCCGCCGCGATCCTTCTCCTCATCCTGGGCCTTGTGTATGCGTGGGCTCGGACGTCGGCGAGCCATCCTGGGTCGAGGCCGTGGTCCCTGGCGGCGGGAGCCCTCCTGGCCTGCCGCGCCGCTTGGCTGGCAGCAACTCTGCTGGGCGGCACACCCTGGTTGCTCTATATCCTCGAGCGCTTCCTCACCTCCCTGGGAGTCCTGCTCCTCGGATGGGCGGCTCTTTCCAGCGGTAGCCGGTGGAAGATCGATCGCGTGGCCACGCTCCTGATCACCCTGATCGCCCTGCTTCTGGCGGCTTCCGTGGTCGTGCCTCCGTCCCTCGACCTGCCCTTCAACATCAGTTGGGTCGATTTCGCGTGGTCGGCCGCAGGCATCCTGCTGGCGCTGGTGGTCGTCGCCGGCTTGCTGGCGGCCCGACCGAGGAGTTGGATCCCCGCAACGGCAGGGGTTGTGGCGCTCATCGTCGGGTTCACCGCGCACATCGTCCTCGGTCCGCCTCAGCTTTCGGTGCCGGTTTTCGTGCGGGCCGGCGAGGTCTTTGGCTACACATTGTTGGCGGTCGCCGCCTTCCGCTCCGACACGGTCGCCCTGACGGCGCCCCTGCTCACCGTCCCGGCCACTACGCCCACCTCCCATGTCGGCGAGGTGATGACGACCATGGCCCGGGCGACGGCGGTCGAGCGCCCCGAGGACTTCGCTCGGCTGCTGACCGAGTCGGTGGCCCGCGCCGTCCGCGCCGAGTACTGCCTTCTCCTGACTCCCCCGGATGAGAAGGGCGTCTTCTCGATTGCGTCCGGCTTCGACCTCATCCGCGAGGAGCGCGTCCCCGGTGCAGCCCTGACGAGGGGCTCCTGCCCTGCGCTTCATGATGCCCTCGAGCAGCAGACGATGCTCACCTTGGAGGATGATTCGACCAGCCCCGACTTGCGGACGCTTCAACGCATCCTGGAACTTCGGACGCTCGCGCCGGCCTTGCTCATGCCGATGGTCTCCGACGGCCAGGTGCAGGCCGGACTGCTTCTGCTGACCCCCTATTCGCGCCGCAAGTGGTCCGAAAGCTTGAAGGCCACTCTGATGATGGCCGCAGGCCCGATGGCGGCGCGCCTGGCATCGTTGCGGCGGCCACCGCCCTTTGCCGGTCCGACGACGCCTGTCTCGCTCCGCGTGCCGGCAGCGGACGCCGCCCTCCAGGCGGCTCAGCAACGGATTGCCGCGCTGGAAGCGGAAGTCGTCCGTCTCGACCGTCCCGTCAAGGCCGCTCCCCCTCCGGAACCGACCCCCGAATCCGGCCAGACCCAGGTCCTCCTCAGTCAACAACGGGAGGCCCGGCGAACGATCGAGATCCTCGAATCCGAGATCTCGCGCCTCAAAGGCGCCCTGGCCAACCGTGAGCCTTCGGCGACCACGGCGGAGGTCCAACGGCTGAACCGCGAGCTGGCCCTGGCTCTACAGGAGATTGCCGACCTTCGGTTAGAGAGACAAGATCTTTCCACATCCATCCCTCCCGTGACCGCCGAGAGGCTCGAGACCAAGTGGGAGGAACTGCGCCAGCCGCTCACCGCCATCTCCGGCTACGCCGATCTCCTGCTGGCCCAGCCGACAGGGCTGCTCGGAACCGCTCAGAAGAAATTCGTCCTCCGGATCCGGGAAGCGGTGCGAAAAATGGAAGAGGTCCTCGACAGCCTCGGCGCACCGGGGTCCGCTTCCGCCGAACCCATCGGGCGTCGCGGGCCGGTCGATGTCCTGGCCTGCCTCGAGGAAGCCATGCGGGCCTTTGGCGATGCTCTGAGGGACAAGAACCTCACCTTCCGTTTGGACGCCCCGGAGGGGCTCCCGGCTGTGATCGGCGACAAGGCCACGCTTCAACGCGCCCTGGCCTCGCTCCTTCACAATGCCGCGCTGGCGACCCGGCGGGACCGCGAGATCTTGATCACCTTGCGGTCCGGGCGTGATGCTGAAGCGGTTGCACTGTCGATCAGCGATGCCGGTGAGGGCATCCCAGCGGACCGCCTTAAGGACGTCTTCGACCGCCACTCCTGGTCGGCCATGAAGGGCTTCCCAGGACTGGGCCGCCCCGGACCGGCGCTGGCCGAAGCGCGAACGCTGATTGAGTCCCAGGGTGGGCGCGTGTGGGTTGACTCGCAGTTGGGGATCGGAACAACGTTCACGGTTCTCCTGCCCACCCCTCAACCCGCCGCCCAAGCCTGACCTTCTTTCTCCGGGAACCGGCGCCCTCCGGGGAGCGTCCTTCTGGGGGACTGGTAGAATCCCCCGTCAATGAGCCCCCGCCCAACCGCACCCCACCTCGCCCTGATGGGCCTCGTCCTGACCGCTTTGGGCTGCACGTCTCTCGCCGGAGGGTTGCTCCCCTCCGCCGGTCCGTTCAGCGGCCCCTTGATCACGCCCAATCCCTTCGCCACCGCCACCGGGACTCCGTTCGGACCGCTGGCTCCGACGGCGCTGCCTCCGCCCACCGGCACCGCCACCATCACTCCCCTGGCATCGCCCACCTCCGAGAATCCATGGGGCCTCTACCCGGGCCCCGTCGAGCCTTCCGCCATCGACATCCCGCGCGAGATCCCGGCGATCCCCTTCTCGGATCGGGTGGTCAATGTTGTCCTCCTCGGCTCGGACGCGCGCGCCACCGGCGGAGGCCACCGCACCGACACGATGATGATCGTTTCCCTCGACCCCGATCAGGGAACGGTCACCCTTCTTTCCATCCCGCGCGACCTGTACGTCTACATTCCGGGCTGGCGCGTCGACCGGATCAACGTCGCCGACGGCCGCGGCGGGCCGGACCTGGTGGCCCAAGCGATCCTCTACAATCTGGGCATCCGCATCGACCACTACGTGCGGGTCAACTTCAACGGCTTCGTCACGCTCGTCGACAGCCTGGGCGGGATCGACGTCCAGGTTACGGGGTATCTGTCCGACGAGTGTGGGCGCCGCAACTGGGCCTTTGCGCCCGGCGTCTACCACATGGACGGCTTCGCCGCTCTGTGCTACGTCCGGATGCGGAAGCACAGCAGCGACTACGATCGCTTGCGGCGCCAGCAGGAAGTGATCCAGGCGATCTTTGTTCGGGCGGCGAGCCTTGACGGCCTGGCGAGGCTTCCGGAGTTGTACGCCTCGTTCCACCACCTGGTCGAAACCGAGATGCCGTTGGACCAGATGCTCGCTCTCATCCCCTTGGGGAGCTCGGCCCTGGCCGACACCTCCAGGATCCATCGGTACTTGATCGACACATCGATGGCGACCGGGTGGCGGGTGCCCTACAGTGGCGCCTCGGTCCAGCTCCCCGATCGGGACGCCATCCTGCAGATGCTGCGGACGGCCTTCCCGAGATGAGGCGCGCCCGGTTCGCCTGGGCCCTCGCCTGCATGCTGGCAGCATGCGGGTACGGGGGCAAGGCGGCCGTGGGCACGCGCCCTCCCCCGAAGGCCGAGGCTCCGCCCGCGCCCCAGGGGACGCCCTTCGGCCCCGCCGCCCCGACATCGTTGCCCTTCGAGGCCCCGATCGTTCCGCCCACTCCAGAAATCTGGGCCGCCCCTGGAGCCTACGGCTCTCCGCCTCCGCTCACCACCGCCGTTCCCACGCCCGTCCAACCGCTCCTGCTTCCGCCCGGGACGCAGAACATCTTGCTGCTCGGTTCGGATCGGCGGACCGGGACCGGGTTTCGCACGGATACCATCATCCTGGCCTCTTTCCAGCCCGAGAGCCACGCCGCCACACTGCTATCCATCCCGAGGGACCTCTACGTCTACCTGCCGGGGTACTCGATGCAGCGCATCAATACAGCCTGGATCTACGGACAGACGACCGGCTATCCCGGCGGCGGGCCGCAGATGCTGTACGATGCCATCCGCTACAACCTCGGACTGCACGTGGACCACTATGTCCTTGTGGAGATGGTCGGGTTCGAGCAGGCGATCGATACTCTCGGCGGCCTCGATCTGCGGGTCGCCTGCAGCTACACCGATTGGAAGCTCAAAGCGCGCGACCTGGCGCCATCGGCCAGGTCCAATTGGGGCCTGTACACCGTCCCCCCGGGCGTGGTGCACATGGACGGCTATGACGCGCTCTGGTATGCGCGCTCCCGGCAGCGGTCCTCTGACTTCGACCGATCCCGCCGCCAACAGGAGGTTCTGCGGGCCCTATTCCGCCGCGCCCTGTCGCTGGATGCATTCGCTCGCCTGCCGACTTTCTACTCCGATCTGCGGGACCTGGTCGTCACCGACGTCGGCCTCTCGGAGGCGGGGATGCTGGCCCTGGCGGGCGTCCACGTCGACCTGGCGCATGTCCACAGCCGCTTCATCGGCCGCGGTCAGGTGACGTCGTGGACCGTCCCCGGGAGCGGCGCGCAGGTGCTGCTCCCCCGACCGGACTCGATTCGCGACCTGCTGCAAGAGGCTTTCCTGTATCCCGAGGAGGAATCCGCCGAACCCGGATTGCAGGTCGAAGTGGTCGACGCCTCCGGCCGACCGGAATGGGCCGACCTGGCGATGGATCGGTTGGCCTATGCCGGCCTGGAAGCCCTCCCCGGGCCGCCCCAGACCCAGCGCGAGCCCGTCAGCCGGTTGATCGACTACGGCCAGGCGACGGCCGAACAACGGAGGGCGGTTCTTCGGGCTCTGAGCCTGGGCGAAGATTCGGTCGTCCCCCTCGACGACCCTGCGGCAGCCGCGCCGTTCCGCCTGCTTGTGGGAGAGAACTACGATCCATGCTTCGACCCCGCCTACCTGGCGGCGCCTTGACGCAGGCGCGGCTGGACCCTCCGGGCACGATGACACCTCCCGGCGTATTGCGGCGTTTGGATTTCGCGGCTTTTCCGCCTCACGTAGGGGCGAAGCATGCCGTCTCGCACCGGCGTGCCGCCGGGCTTCGCGGCACGAACGGTGCTTCGCCCCTACGCCCCGTTGGACGGCGGGCGCAGGAGCAAGGGCAACCTCATCGCCTCACCTGTTGACATTTCTTCCCCTCGCCCCTAGCATTCCCGACTCGAATGGCTGAAGATCGCGACGAGCTTCCCTTGTTCTCCATCCCGACGCCGGAGCTGAGGACCGACCGGACGCGGGCGGCCCGGCCGCGGGCCGAAACGGCACTCAGCGCCGCCATCGAGGCCTGGGGGGCGGCGCTGGCCCAAGCGGGCCGATCCCCCCACACCGTCAAGGCATTCACTGCGGACCTGCGGCTTCTCGCTCAGTTCCTCGGCGGCGGCCAGTCCGTCAGCGCCATCGGGACCCATGACGTGCGGCGCTTCCTCGACTGGATGGTCAAAGGCCGCCGCGTGCCGTGCAGCCCGAAGACGTACTCTCGCCGCGTGACGTCGATCAAGTCCTTCTTCCGCTGGCTGGTGGAAGGCGGAATCCTGTCAGCGGATCCAGCCGCGCCGGTTCCTCAGCAAACGGTCCTCAGTCCTTTGCCCGAAGTCCTCGCCCGGGACGAAGTGGAGACGCTGCTGCGCGCCGGTGACCGGCTTCGCCACGCCGACCCTCCGGACCCGCGGCCTCTGACCCTGTTCCACTTGCTGCTCCACACCGGGATCAAGAAGGGCGAGTGCCTGACCCTGCACGTCAACCACGTCGATCTGCGCTCGGTCGACGGGCCGATCCTGTACGTTCGCTACGGGGATGTGCGCAAACGCTACAAGGAGCGCAAGCTGCCCCTCGAGGCGGACTGGGTGCCCGTCTATCGCGACTACCTGGCCCAGTACAAACCGGACGACCAGCTCTTCCCATGGTCGCCCCGTCGCCTCGAGTACATCCTTGAGGATCTGGGGAAGCTCGCCGGCCTCGAGAAGCATGTTTCCTTCGATATGTGCCGCTGGACCTGCGCCCTGCGCGACTACCAGGCCGGTTGGGACCGCGATCGCATCCGCCAGAAGCTTGGGCTTTCGAAGATCCAGTGGCGAGAGATCGGCGCCAAGTTGGATCGTCTGGCCGCCGAAGCCGCTTAGAGGCGCAGGCAGACCCCGAATCCCCAAGGCACGACGCTTGCCGATGGCTCTACATCAGAGGGATGAGATGGCCACGGCGGGCTTCGACTTCGCTCAGGCCGTCCCGGCCGTCTCGCCGCCTCGGCGCACCGAGACGGGTGCACCGTCCCGGTGTCCTTCCGGGGGCACGCCTCGCCTTGGAGATCCTTCGGCGGCGTCATTCCCATCCGTCATCCCTACGATGGGGAGCCTGGCCACATCCGCTCAGAACGCGGCGACGCCGGCCCGTGGCCGGCGTCGCTTCTGTTCCCGTTCGCTTCGGCAGAATTTAAAGCCGCTTGACGACGATGTCCCCAATGACGTTGGCCGCCGTGTCCCCCCGGTCGGCGGCGTTCGACAGGTGGCGGTAGATTTCGCGCAGTTTGAGCATCTCGACGACGTGGTCGACATCGCGCGGCATGTCGAAGAGGTTCGCAATCGCCTCCCGGTAGACCGACTCCATCCGATTCTCGAGCGCCTTGGCCCGCACGGCATGGTCGTTGGCCACGTTGGGATGGTCCTGCAGGCGAGTGACGCCCATATAGATTTCTCGCGCCGCCTCCGTCAACAGGGAAACCATCCGCTCCACATACGTGTTCGGCGCCACCTTCAGCAGGACCATCTCCTCGACGGTGGAATTGGCGTAGTCGAGGATGTCGTCCACGCTCAAGGACAGGGCGAAGATGTCTTCCCGATCGATCGGCGTGACGAACGTGCGGTTGAGTTCGTCGATCAGAATGCGCCGGACCTCGTCGGCCTCTTTCTCGATCTCGGTCACGCGGCGGGCGGCGGCCTCGTCCTTCTGCTTCACGTATTGCTGAAGCATCTGCATGCCGTTGACGGCGAACTCCGCCTGTTTGATGAGCAGATCGATGAACCGGTCGGACTTGCGTTTGCGTTGGAAGAGCTTCATGCTCGCCTCGTGTCCGTCACCCCTGCGCCTCCGTTCTGCGCTCTATGGTGGGCGCAGGGGTCCCCCCTGGCCCTTCATCCTAGGACGAAGAGCGCGCAGGGGTCAAGTCACCACACGAGATCGCCGCGCAAGAAGGCGGAGGCCCGTGGGTCGTCGGGGTGATCAAAGAAGCGCGCCGTCTCGGCCTCTTCGATCAGCCGGCCCTCCAGCAGAAGGGCCACCCGGTCGGCGAGTCGCCGCGCCTGCAGGAGATGATGCGTGACGATGATCGTCGTCGTCCCGCGCGACTCCCGCAGGCTGCGGATTATACGCTCGATCACGAGGATATGGGCCGGATCGAGATGAGCGGTCGGCTCGTCGAGCAGAAGAACGGGACTGGCAAGGACCAGCGCCCGGGCGACGGCCACCCTCTGGCTCTCCCCGCCCGAGAGGGGAAAGGCCCTGGCATGCGCCAGGTGGGACATCGCCAGCGACTCGAGGGCCCGTCGAGCCGGTTCAGGATCCCTCCGACCGCGCAGCAGGGGACCGTACCGGACATTGTCCAGCACCGTGCCCCGCAGCAACACCGGTCGCTGGAATACCATGGTGATCCGTCGCAGGACCTCCACCGGCACCGGATAGGTCACGGGGCGGCCGTCAAACTCGATCGTGCCCTCGTCGGGTGCTTCCAGGAGATGCAGCAGGCGAAGCAGCGTGGACTTGCCTGAGCCCGTCGGGCCCACGATCGCCAAGATCTGATCCCGATGGACGTCGAGGGAGTCGATCCTCAGCGACCAGCCTCGCCCGTAGCTCTTGCGCAGCCCGCGGAGTCGGAAGAGCGGATCCGTCATCCGCCGAGGCGCCGGGGCGCGACCTGGAATCGAAGCAGAAAGGCATTCACGATGAAGGCCAGTGTGAGCAACGCCCCACCCAGAGCGAGCGCCAACCCAAACTCCCCGCGGCGCGTCTCGAGTACGATCGCCGTGCTGAGAACCCGTGTCTGGCCATCGATGTTTCCGCCGACCAGCATCGCCGCCCCGACCTCAGAGATGATGGCGCCAAAACCGGCCAGCAGCGCCGCCAGGACGCCGGGCTGAACCTCGCGCAAGAGGGCCCGCGACTCCTGGGCTGGGTTCGCGCCTAGGGAGCGAAGTTGGAGGGCCAACTCCGGATCCACCGCCTCAGCCGCCGCCATCGTCAGGCCGGCGATGACCGGCAAGGAGATGACCACCTGCGCCACGACCATGGCGGTGGGAGTGAAGAGCCAACCCAGAAAGCCCAGCGGCCCGCTCCTGGAGAGCAACAAGTAGACGGCCAGACCCACGACGACCGGGGGGAAGCCCATCCCGGTGTAAACGATGGCGACAACCAGCCCGCGCCCGAAGAACCGGGCCCGCGCCAGCAGCAGCCCTAGCGGGATGCCCAGCGCGGCGCTGACGGCCATGGCCAGGCCGGTCACCACCAGCGTCAGCCGGACGATGTCCCAGAAGGCGGCGATCGACGGCTCCTTGTCGTTACGTAGGCCGGGCCCCAGTCCTACGGGCTCCCGGCGTCGGGATAGAAGAGCGGCTGACCGAACGTGTCGAGGCCAAAGGCACCGATGGCTGTCTGTGTCTCCGGCGAGGTCAACCAGGCGGCGAACGACTCGGCCAGTTCGTGGTTCACGCCGGGCACCTTTTCCGGACTCACCGGAATCACCCCGTAGGGATTGAGCAGCTTGGGGTCCGAGTTCTCCGCGATCGAGGCGCCGCCGAAGAGGATCGCCAACGCGCTGAGGGTGCTCGCCATCGAGAGATACGTCCCGCGGTCCGTCAGGGTGTATCCAAGGGTCTCGTTGGCCATCTGCAGCGTTTCTCCCATCCCCTGACCGATCGACCGATACCAGCCCGAACCGGGATCCGGCTCCAACCCTGCCTGTGTCCAAACGGAGAGTTCCTTGGCATTCGTCCCGGAGTCGTCTCCGCGCGAAATGAACGTCGTCTGCGCCTCGGCGATGCGCGTGAACGCCTCAGCCGCGTTCGAGGCGGAGGCGACCCCGGCCGGGTCGTCAGCCGGGCCGACGATGACAAAGTCGTTGTACATCACGTCGTAGCGCGCCGCGCCGAAACCGTCGGCCATGAACTGATCCTCGGCAGCGCGGCTGTGCACCAGGACGACGTCGGCGTCGCCCTGTCGCCCGAGCTCCAGGGCTTGGCCCGACCCGACGGCGACGACGTCAACCCGGGCGTTGTACTTCGATTCGAACGCGGGCAGGACGACGGCGAGCAGGCCGGAGTCCTCTGTGCTGGTGGTGGTCGCCAGACGAAGGACTTGTGGAGCCGCCGGGGCACAGGCCGCCAACAGCACAACGGCAATCAAGGGCAAGCAGGCGAGCCGTCGCATGATGACCATTCGTTATGTCGGAAAATCATAGCGACTCGACCGGCCTAATGTCAAGCGCGAAATGGCCCCGTTTGTTGGGGGGCCTACTGTCCACAGGCAGGAATCGATCCGCCCGGCCAGGAAAGTGCCGGGCGGATCGGCACGCAACACGGATCGGCTGGACTATCGGACGGTGAACGTGCCCACCATGCCGGCCTCGAGGTGGCCCGGGGTGCCGCACACCAGCTGGTACTCTCCAGCTTCGGAGGGGGCAGTGAACGTGAAGGTCCCCGCCGACCCCGGCTCGACTTCGGCCTCCCAGAAGACGTTCCCCTCGTCATTGTCGTCAAAAGGCATGCTGACCTGAGTGCCCAACTTCATCACCACGAATTCGTGCACAACCGAGGCGTCGTTGGTGAGGTTCAGAGTGACCTCGGCCCCGGTTGGAACCTCGAAGGCGCCCGGTGTGAACTTGAAGTCGCTCAGTTCGACATCGAACGACACCTTCTTCGGCCCGCACGCGGACAGCATCAAGCCCGCGAACAGCATGGCGAGCCCGAGGTGGAGGAACGGACGCTTGCCCATGAGCATCTCCTTTGACGATGGAGGCCGGCTTCTCCCGGCCGAGTGCGGCAGACCCTCCGGCCGGGTCGGTCCAGGCACGCTTGACAGGCCTCGCGCTTCCCCCGAGAATGGCAGGGTGAACGATGCTCATCCTGTCCCCGGCTTCCGCTCCGGTTACGTCGCCTTGGCCGGGCGGCCGAACACCGGCAAGTCTACCCTAGTCAACACCTTCCTCGGGCAGTCGGTGGCCGCCGTTTCGTCTCGACCTCAGACGACGCGCCGCCGGCAGCTCGCCATCCTGACCCTACCGGCGGCCCAGGTGATCTTCGTCGACGCCCCGGGGATCCACCGGGCGATCCACAAGTTGGGCCAGGCGCTCAACCGCAAGGCCGAGAACGGGCTCGGGGATGCCGACGTCGTCCTTGTCGTGTGCGACCTGAGCCTTGCCCCGGACGAACAGGATCAGCGCGTGGCCGCGGCCGTCCAGGCCGTCGCCTCTCCCACGCCGATCGTCCTGGCCCTGAACAAGGCGGACCTCGTGCGGGAGCGTGATCTCGAATCCCGCTCCGAACCGTTCCTGAGCCTCTTCCCGAACGCCTTTGCGCTTCCGGTTTCGGCCCTGCGCGGCGATCATCGTCAAGAATTGCTCGACGCCCTCGTCGCCCGCCTGCCGGAGGGCCCATCCTATTTCCCGGAGGACGAGGTCACCGACGTCTTCGAGCGGGACCTGGCGGGAGACCTGGTGCACTCGGCCGCCCTCGAGCTCCTGCACGACGAAGTACCCCACAGCCTGGCCGTGCGCGTCGATGAGTATCGCGAGCGCGACGAAGGCTCCGCCTACGTCGGCGTGACGCTGCTTGTCGAGCGCGAGTCGCAGAAAGGGATCGTCATCGGACGCGCTGGGTCGATGTTGAAGCGCATCGGGACTCAGGCTCGCCAGTCCATCGAGGCCCTGACCGGGCGCAAGATCTTCCTGGACCTGCACGTGCGCGTCTTGCCCAACTGGCGGGACGATCCGGAAGCGCTTCAGCACCTCGGCTACGCGCCGCCCCCGCGCCGGGGACCGTCGCGATGATCCCCATGCTTTCCCCGGTCCGCACAAAGGAGGCATGGGGATGATCCCCATGCCTACCCCGGTCCGCACACCGCCTCGGTGCACCGAAACGGGTGGAAAGGAGGCATGGGGG
>Ga0214473_10004062_pt1 | contig 17611 bp, 11 predicted proteins | sample RVTome_7_FD_203509 | JGI IMG/M metagenome (GOLD analysis project Ga0214473, IMG submission 203509) | Soil microbial communities from uranium-contaminated site in the Upper Colorado River Basin, Wyoming, United States - RVT98D197 | ecosystem: Environmental > Terrestrial > Soil > Contaminated >... | reverse complement strand
CGGTAAAGTCTTGGGGACGGCTGCCTACATGTCGCCGGAACAAGTGCAGGGAGAAGAGTTAGATGCCCGCTCGGACATCTTCTCTTTAGGGATTGTCTTCTATGAGCTCTTGACCGGGGAATTGCCCTTCAAGGGGATGCACCCCATGGCCATCATGTATTCCATTGTCAACGAAGAGCCTTTGACCCCCTCTCAGATCAGAAAAGACCTCCCCCGCTCAATTGAGAGCATCATCTCCCGGGCCCTGCAGAAAAATCGGGATGACCGCTACCAGAATTTGGAGCTGATGTTAGCGGATTTCAAAAAAGCTCAGTCCGGAACTGTCACGGCAGTCGAGCCGGTTTTAGAACGCCCCGCTCTTAAAGGAGTGGCAGTCCTCCCCTTTGGAGACTTATCCCCTACCAAAGAGAATGAATATCTGGCCAACGGCATTACCGATGAGATCATCACCGACCTCTCCCGGATTGAATCCTTAAAGGTAACCCCCCGCTCTTCGGTTTTGATTTATCAGGCCAGCCCTAAGGACATTCGGGAGATTGGAAAAGAGCTGCAGGTGGACTATCTTTTGCAGGGGAGCATAAAGAAGTTCGGGGAGAAAATCAGAATCACGGCTCAACTGACCTCGGTCAAGGACGGTTTTCACCTCTGGGCTGAGAAATTTGACGGGGAGCTGAAGGATATTTTTGAGATACAGGATACCGTCTCCAGAAAAATCGTGGAAGCGCTCAAGCTGAAATTGACCCCCACCCAGATTCAGGAGATGGTCAAAAAGCCGACCGCCAACATTCAGGCTTATGACTTCTATTTGAAAGGGAGGGAGTATTACTCTCAGGCGGACTAAAGCAATATCGATTTTGCCCTGCGGATGTTTGAGAAAGCCTTGGAAATTGATCCGGATTTTGCTCTGGCCTATGCCGGCTTGGGAGATGCTTATGTGACCAAATACATGGCCTATTTTGACAAATCCTCCGCCTGGTTGGACGAAGCCGAGAGGAGCTGCAAGCGGGCCCTGAATTTAGATGCTAACCTGCCGGAGGCGCACCGGGCCCTGGGAAGGGTATACCAGTTTCGCAAAAAATATCAGGAAGCTGAGACTGAATTTCAAAAGTCGGTCCGGCTTCAGCCGGACTATGCCGAGGGGCACCGCTCCCTGGCCTGGCTCTATCTGGAGCAGGGGAAATTAGACCAGGCTATAAGCACGGCCGAGAAGGCCATCGCGGTCCGACCCTTAGACAAGGAGACCTATCTGCTTTTAGGGCTGGCCTATCAGGATCAGAAGCAAATTTCCAAAGCCTTGGGGATGTTCGATAAGGCGCTTGACATTGCCCCGGATTATTTTCGGGCTTACTATCAAAAAGGGCAGATTTTTCAGAGGCGGGGAGATTATCACACCGCCATTGAAAACTACCGCAAAGCCATCGAGTTCGGTTCTGAGCCCAATTTATATATGGACTCAGGCTGGGCCTATTTAGTGGAGGAGCAAATCGACCCGGCCCTGGAGGCTTTCAAAAAGTCAATCGAGCTGGGTTTGTTCGATTACCGGGCTTATTATTTTTTGGGCTTAGCCTATCAGAAGAAAGGGGAGATGTGGATGGCCGCGGCTTCTTATGATTCGGCCGTGCTCCTCTGTCGAAAACAAATCCGAGAAGACCCCCAGGATCCCCTGCTCTACACTACTCTGAGCTTGGCTCTGACCGGTTTAAAAAAATATCCAGAAGCCGGCGAGGCCGCTTTGAAAGCTTACAACCTAGACCCGGAGAATGGCTTGATTCTTTATGATTTGGCCCGGGTCTATGCCCTGCAGAACCAAACCGGAAGGGCTTTAGAAATTTTGAAGAAGGCCCTGGAAAATCCCCTTTCTTCTACTGGCTGCGAGGCTCTACGAGATATTCATTTTGAAAAGCTCAGAGACATTCCTGATTTTCAAGCCCTCTGCCAAGCCGATAAGGCTTAAGCCTGCCTTTTCTGAAATCTCAGAATACTTAAGCTTGAAAACACGATCGCAAAAAATCAATAGGGTGACCGCTCCACCCGCAAGTTCCTCAATCACTTAGACCCATTATCCGTAGACTCTATTTGGTAATAATTAGCAGTTGACTTTTCTCTCTCTCTTGATTTATATTAAGACCGACGGAGGTTTGGGTTTTTGTCCGTCAGAACAACCTGTCTGGTTTCCAGGCAATAGCGATCTAAATATTTTTATCCTGTTAGGAGGAAAGATGTATAAGAGATACAGCATTGGTGAGGGAGGTCTTTTTACTCGGATTTTCTCTGGGAAAAAACCTAACCTCTTATTCTTTTTGGCCGCTTTACTTTTCAGCTCGTTTCTATTGGGGAACATTCCGGCTTTAGCCCAGCTGACCGGGACCAAGGTCATCGGCTCCGGGGGGGATTATACGAATTTTACCACGGCTGTAAGTGCCTTGAACTCTTTAGGGGTAGGCGCCGGTGGAGTCACCTTTAATGTCAAAAGCGGCAGCTACAACGAGCATATCCGGTTAGGAAATATTTCTGGAGCAAGTGCCGGCAATCCGATTATTTTCCAGTCCCAGGCCGGGAATAAAGACAGCGTCACCCTTTATTATGCCGCCCCGGATCCCGGCAACAACTATGTGGTCAAGTTGGACAGCGCCGATTATGTCACCTTCCAGAACATGACCCTTCAGGCTACTGGGACAACCTATGCAATAGTATTCTATCTTTTGAATGGGGCAGATAATATCTCCATTAAAAATAACAATCTGACCGGTTATTCTACCGGTTCCAGCTCAGCCAACTACACCCTGATTTATTCCTACTTCACCTCTGAGGACAATACCGAAATCAGTGGGAACAATTTCAGCAATGGTGGCTGGAGTATACTCATGTACGGGGTCAGTACCGCCGCTCAATCGGTCGGTACCCGGGTATTAAATAATACCTTTAATACAGGGTATGGCGGGGTATTCTTACAACATCATAACTCCCCGGTTATAAGAGGTAATACTATCACCGCCAACGGCAATAGCGGGTATGGCATATACGCCTATGATTGTGATGACAGTCTGCGAATCCAGAAAAATAAGGTTAATCTGCCTACCAATGGCAATGGTATCATAGCGCAGTATTGTGACGGGACTCAGTTCGGAGGCAGGGGATTAATTGCTAACAACTTTGCCACGGTAGGGGGAACCGGCGGGGCGACCGGCCTGCAGCTGGATTACTGCAATTATATGAATGTGTATTATAACAGCGTTAATCAAACCAACACGCATACCAGCTACTACGCCTTCTATCTCAACAGCGGGGGAAATATCAGTGTCAGGAACAATATCTTTGCCAACAATGGCGGCTATGCTTTTTATACCAATACTCCGGCGGCCATCGCCAATTCCAACTATAATGACCTGTACACTCCCGGAAGTTATTTAGCCTATTGGAGCGGAGACCGGAAAGACTTAGCTGCCTTAAAGAGCGCCAGCAGCACGGACACCAACTCGGTTTTCATCTATCCGCAGTATGTCTCTAGCACTGACTTGCATCAAGCTTCACCCTGGATTGACAGCGCCGGCACTCCCTCAAGTTTGGTGACCGACGACATAGACGGCCAGCTCCGGGATGCCTCCAAGCCGGACCTTGGAGCAGATGAGTTTGTAGCGGCGCCATCTACCTTAACTCCGCTTTCTGGCACCTACACTGTAGGCTCAGGTGGCAACTATACTACTTTGAATGCGGCGGTCAACGATGTGGTTCTAAAAGGAGTTTCCGGGCCGGTGACTTTTGATGTAATACCAGGCCCTTATAGTGAGCGGTTTTTGCTGGTCAATGTGCCGGGAAACAGCACCACTAATACCATTACCTTCCAGTCTCAGACCGGCATTGCGTCTGACGTCTCCATCTTTAAAGATGCCTTGAATGCGGGCGAAAATTACCTGGTCCGGCTGTACGGGGCTGATAATGTCATTATTCAGAATTTGAGTTTCTTTGCCACCGGCACTACTTATGCCCGGGTCATTGAGTTGATGGGCGGCGTAGATAACACCAAAATCATGAATAACATTTTAACAGGCTATGCGACTGGCTCCAGCTCTGGCAACTATTACCTCATTTTCAGCGATAATTACTATACCAGCAACATCCAGATTACCGGCAATAACTTCAGCCAGGGGGGATGGAGTATTATCATGTACGGTCTCAGCACCACGGTGCCGACTCTTGGCACTCGAGTCTTAAATAATACTTTCTCTTCCGGTTACGGCGGGGTGTACTTGACCGCCCATAAATCCGCCTATGTCAACAGCAACTTCATAACTGTCACCGGCAATAGCGGCTTTGGCATCTACGCCTACGACTGTGATGACAGCCTGCAGATTCAGAAGAATAAAGTCAACCTGCCTACCAACGGAAACGGCATCCTGGCCCAGTACTGCGACGGAACTCAGTTTGGAGGTAAGGGGTTAATCGCTAATAACTTTGTCACCGTGGGAGGAACCGGCGGGGCATCTGGCCTGCAGCTGGATTACTGCAATTATATGAATGTGTATTACAACAGCGTCAATCAGACCAATACCCATACCAGCTATTATGCCTTCTACCTCAACAGCGGCGGGAATATCAACGTCAGGAATAACATCTTTGCCAACAACGGCGGCTATGCCTATTACACCAATACCCCGGCAGCCATTGCCACCTCAAACTACAATGACCTCTACAGCCCTGGAAACTTTCTGGCCTATTGGAGCGGCAACCGTAAAGACTTGGCCGCTTTCAAGACCGCCAGCAGCAAAGACACCAACTCGGTTTTCATCTATCCCCAGTATTTTTCCAGCACCGACTTGCATCAAGCCTCACCCTGGATAGATAGCGCGGCTGCGCCTATCTCTTCGGTAACTCAGGATATTGACGGCGATGCCCGGGATGCGGCCAAGCCGGATATTGGCGCCGATGAGTTTGTGGCTGCTCCGGCCAGCCTGACCCCCTTGACCGGCACTCTTACGATTGGCTCTTTGAGCAAATCCGCTTCCCCTTCAGCCAATTATTCTACTCTGACTGAAGCGGTCACTGATCTGGTTTTAAGAGGGGTTTCCGGGCCGGTGACCTTTGACATCCAACCCGGTAATTATAACGAGCGGATGGACCTGGTCAGTATTCCCGGCTCCAGCAGCGCCAATACCGTTACTTTCCAGTCTCAGACCGGCAATCGGGGTGAGGTCATAATCTATGCTGAGGCTTTGAACCCGGGCGAGAATTACGTAGTGCGGCTGAACGGCGCCGACCATCTGATTTTCAAGAATCTCACTTTCCAGGCTATCGGGACTAGCTACGCCAGGATTTTCTATCTATGGGGCAGTACGGACAATCTCAAAATTCAGAACAATCTGTTGATTGGCGCTCCCACCACTTCCAGTTCCCCCAATTATTATCTAATTCATGCTGATTATACTTATTCAAGCGGAACCCAGATTACCGGCAACACTTTCAGTCAGGGCGGCTGGGGGATAATCATGTATGGTTTGAACGCTAATGATGTGGCCACCGGCACCCGGGTCTTGAACGACACTTTCTCCACCGGATATGGCGGAGTATACCTGAATGCTCATAAGTCAGCCTATATCAACAGCAATGTCATCACTGTCACCGGTAATAGCGGTTTTGGCACTTATGTCTACGATTGTGACGACAGCCTGCAGATTCAAAAAAACAAAGTCAATCTACCCACTAATGGCAACGGCATCCTCTTGCAGTACTGCGATGGAACCCAATTAGGGGTGAAGGGCTTGACGGCCAATAACTTTGTCACGGTAGGTGGTACAGGTGCGGCGGATGGAATTCAACTGGACTATTGTAATTACCAGAATGTGTATTATAACAGCGTCAACCAGACCAATACCAATACCGGCTATTACGCCTTCTATCTCAATAGCGGGGGAAATATCAAAGTAAAAAATAATATTTTTGCCAACAATGGCGGCGGCTATGCTTATTACATTAATACCCCGGCCGCCATTGACACCTCCAACTACAACGACCTCTACACCCCGGGCAGTTTCTTAGCCTACTGGGCCGGAAACCGCAAGGACTTAGCCGCTCTGCAGCTGGCCAGCGGCAAGGATGCTAATTCGGTTTTCATCTATCCCCAGTTTGTTTCGGCCACGGACCTGCATCAAGCCTCTCCCTGGCTGGACAGTATGGCCACTCCGATTGGCGGGCTGGGTGGAGTTACCCAGGATATAGATGGGAACTCGCGGGATGCTTCCAAGCCAGACCTCGGAGCAGATGAGTTTGTGGCCGCCCCTTCGACTTTGACGCCCCTTTCAGGTATTTACACTATTGGCTCTACCCTGGCTGCTTCTCCGAATGCAGATTATCCCACTCTGACCGACGCGGTCAATGACGTGGTCTTAAAAGGTGTCTCCGGCCCGGTCACCTTCAATATCCAGACTGGTACTTATAATGAGCGGGTGGCCATCGTCAGCGTTCCCGGAGCCGGTACCACCAATTCCGTCACCTTCCAGTCTCTCTCTGGCAATCGCAATGATGTGACCATTTTCAAAGAAGCCTTAAGCCCTGGTGAAAATTATGTTGTGAAGCTGTATGGTGCGGATTATATCAGGTTCCAGAAGCTGAAATTTCAGGCCACCGGGGCCACCTATGCTCGAATCTTCGATTTGGTAGGAGGTGTGGATGATGCCAAGATTCAGAATAACCTGCTGATAGGCTATACCACCACTTCCAGTTCCGGCAACTATACCCTGATTAATAGCGACAATTACTACATCACCAACACCGAGATTACCGGGAATACCTTCAATCAAGGGGGCTGGGGGATATTCATGTATGGCCTTAGCAATGCAGTACCAACCACCGGCACCCGGGTGCTGAGCGACACTTTCTCAACTGGATACGGCGGAGTATACTTAAACGCGCATAAATCGGCTTATGTCAACGGCAACGTAATCACTGCTAATGGTAATAGTGGCTTCGGGATTTATACTTACGATTGTGACGACAGCCTGCAGATTCAGAAGAATAAGGTTAATTTACCTACCAATGGCAACGGCATCCTGCTGCAGTACTGCGACGGAACTGACCTGGGGGGGAAGGGACTGACTGCCAATAACTTTGTTACGGTAGGAGGTACTGGCGCGGCGGCTGGGATTCAGCTGGATTACTGCAACTACCAGAATATCTACTATAACAGTGTCAACCAGACCAATACCCACTCCAGCTACTATGCCTTCTATGCCAATAGCGGTGGGAACATAAACGTGGTGGACAATATCTTTGTGAACCTAGGGGGCGGATATGCCTATTATGTCAATCCGGCCTCAGCTATAGTTACCTCTAATTACAATGATTTTTATACCACCGGTCCAAATCTAGCCTACTGGAGTGGGAATCGGGCCGACCTGTTAGCCTTACAGACTGCCAGCGGCAAAGATATCAATTCTATATCCCTGAATCCCAAATTCTTCAGTGCCTCCGACCTGCATGTCTTAGAAGGTCAAATCGACAGCACCGCCACTTCTTTGGCCCTGGTGAGTGACGACATTGATGGGGATGCCCGGGATGCCAGTCGCCCGGACATGGGAGCCGATGAGTTTACCTGCGTGGCTATTCCGGGGGATGTTAATGCCACCGGGAATATCAGTCTGGCTGACATTATAAACGTGATAAATTATATTTTCGACAAGGACAAACTCCCCTGCCTGGGAATTAATCCCGGCAATTGCTGGACTCCGGTTCCTTTCTGCCGGGGAGATGTCAATCAAAGCGGGACAATTACCTTAGCGGATGTCGTAAATCTAATCAATTTCGTATTCGACAAAGATAAACTCCCCTGCTTGGGAATCAACCCGGGCAACTGTTGGACCCCCCTGCCCAGCCCCGCTTGCTGTCTGCCGGTGCCCTGAGGCTAGTTTTAAGAGGTGATTGATAGAACTCGAGGCCAGGTTAAATCAGGTTAAATACCTGGCCTTTGGTTTTGTAAAGTCTCTATCTTTTGAGTTGACAGATGCTCTTTTCCCAGGATATTACCGCAAAAGATTAATTGATCAATCAATAGCACTATTCTAATTTGATAAATTTTTCGACTGGATAGGTTCAAAATACGTAAAATGAAGAAAAGGCAACCCCTATGAAACCAGAGCAGTTTTTGGAGAGTGTCCTGATTGAATTCAGAAGCTTAAAGAAAGTGGCCGAGAAAGCAGTTCAGCAGGTCTCTGATAAAGACTTTTTCTCTGCCCCGAATTCAGAATCCAACGGCATTGCGGTCTTGATGAAACATTTAGCCGGCAACATGCGCTCCCGCTGGACCGATTTTCTGACTTCGGACGGGGAAAAGCCGGATCGGCACCGGGATTCGGAATTCGTGGCCGAAAGTGAAACCAGAACTGATATCATGCAAAAATGGGAGGCGGGCTGGAGCTGTTTATTCCAGGCGATAAAGCCGTTGAAGCCGGAAGATTTGGACAAGACTGTCTATGTCAGAGGAAAAGCTCAGTCGGCTTACATTGCCATTTTTCGGCAGCTTACCCATTACGCCATCCACGTGGGGCAAATTCTGTACCTGGCAAAACACTATGCCGGGCCTAACTGGCAGACTCTGAGTGTTCCTAAGGGGAAATCGGAGGAGTACAAGCAACAGATGTGGGGGAAATAGAATTCCATATTTCTGGATGGAGAATTTGGCCGGACTTATTTTTTACCCTCGAAACCCCTTGACTTCTCGTAGAATTTTTAGAATAATTCAGCGGAGCTGCCTGACGCAATTATCTAAAGAAGCAGTCCCGTAACTTAAAAGTTTTTAGCAACTTTAGGAGGAGAAGATGGCCAATAGATTAGGCATCAGCGGATACGACTACGTGGAATTCTACGTCGGCTCCGGCAAGATGAATGCCTACTGGTACGCCAAGGCCCTGGGGATGAAAGTGGCCGCCTACCTAGGGCCGGAGACCGGGGTCTTTGACCGGACCTCCTATTTGCTGACTAAAGGGAATCTTAAAATCGTAGTCACCACCGCAGTTCAGCCCGGCACCTATGAGGTCAATTCTTTTGTCAATCGGCACGGGGATGGGGTCAAGCGCTGGGCCATCCGGGTGGAGGAGGTGGAGAAAGCCTACCGTTTTGCCGCCCAAAACGGAGGAGTTTTTGCGCGTACCCCCCATGAGATTCGAGACCAGGATGGCTATGTAATTGAGGCGGCTTTGAAAGTATATGACGACACCGAGTTAGTCTTTGTCAACTATGATAATTACCGTGGCATCTTTAAACCGGGCTATAAGGAGCCGTTTCAGAAGATTCACATAGGCTGCGAGGAGACCGGCCTTTTGTCTTTTGACCATGTGGTCGGAAACGTGCGGGTCAACGAAATGGACTCCTGGGCCAAGTATTTCAATCAGACCATGGACTTTGAGACTTTCATAAGCTATGGCCCCGGAGATATCTCCACTCAGTATTCCGCTTTGCTTTCTAAAGTGGTCCGATCTAAAGACAGCATCATCAAGAATCCGATTAACGAGCCCTTTCCAGGCTCAAGAAAATCTCAGATAGACGAGTACATCGAGCACTATCATGGCACCGGCATCCAGCATATTGCCATTGCCACGGACGACATGGTGGACTCCATCCGGGCCCTGCGGGAGAATGGGGTGGAATTTCTGACCGTGCCTCCGGCCTACTATGACGATCTCCGCCAGAAACATGTGACCATCAACGAAGATGTTGACCAGCTGCAAAAGTTAGGAATTTTGTGCGATACTTCCGGAACTGGATATCTATTGCAGCTTTTTACCAAGCCGATTGGGGACCGGCCCACCTTCTTTTTTGAGATTATTCAGAGAGTCAACGGCGCCGAGGGATTCGGCCAGGGGAATTTCCAGGCTTTGTTTGAGGCGATTGAAAGAGACCAGTTCTTGCGGGAAGCCCTGCGGCATGAAGCTCAGGCTTCCAGGAAATTAGAATACGGAGTAGGGATTTAGATTTCTGTGCCACGCCAACCATAGACTTTTGATGAGTTTAATCAAGGGAAATTAATATGCCTTTTTATCACCGCTTAGGTAAATTGCCCAAGAAGCCGCACACCATTTTTCCCCGAGAGGACGGCCAGTCTCTTTATCGGGAGGAGCTGTTCTCCACTTATGGTTTTTCCGGTATTTTTTCCAACAAATATCACATCCACATGCCGACCCAGGTCTTGAAAATCAGAGAATTGAATTGGAAAACTGCCCCGCTCTGGAGCGAGGCCCCTCTGCAGCATTATCATTTTGTCACTGATAAGAAGAAAACCCCGGGCAACTTTGTTACTGCCCGAAATGAGTTTTTGAAGAACCGCCACTGCATCATGTCCACTGCTAACGTGACCGAGAACGACCCGGAGATGTTTTTCCGCAATACCGGCGCGCATGAATATCTCTTCGTGCATTACGGTAAAGGGAAGGTTATCTCTGAGTATGGCTGGTTTAATTTTGAGCCAGGAGACCAAATAGTAGTTCCCAGAGGAACCACTTACCAACTCTTCTTTGATGATTTTGCTAAAAGCAAGCTCTTAATCGTAGAATCCTCTACCCCTTTTGATATTCCTAAGCACTACCGCAATGAGTATGGCCAGCTTTTAGAAGGAGCTCCCTTTTGCGAAAGAGACTTTAAGATTCCGCAGTACTTGGAACCCAAAGATCAGACCGGCGAATTTAGGTTAGTCTTCAAGCACGGTGACAGATATTTCGAGCATATGGTCCCCCATCATCCCTTTGACATCGTGGGCTGGGATGGATTTCATTATCCCTTTGCCCTGAATATCAAAGATTATTGCCCCAAAGTGGGGAAAATCCATCTTCCTCCCCCCACCCATCTATGCTTTAAGACCGAACACTTCGTGCTTTGCAATTTCGTCCCCCGGCTCTTTGATTTTCATCCGCAGGCGGTTCCAGCTCCCTATTTTCACGCCAATATCGACAGCGATGAAATTATATACTATGTGGAAGGGGATTTCATGTCCCGGGCCGGAGTCCAGGAAGGGTCCATCACTCTGCATCCCAGCGGAATTCCGCACGGGCCCCAGCCCGGGAAGACCGAAGCTTCCCTGGGGGCTAAAGAGACTAAAGAATACGCGGTGATGGTGGACACTTTCGAGCCTCTGCAGCTTACGGTCAATGTGAAAGATACTATAGACGAGGCCTATCCCTATTCCTGGCTGAAAGCTCCCCAAGATTTTAAGCCGGCGGTCCAGATTAGTTAAATAATGATTTCCATTTCCCCCCGAGTTCAAGCATTAGTGCCACGGCTGGGCCAGCCTTTAGAAGCGCTGGCTAAGAGCAAAGGGGCTACTAAGATTGTCATGCTGGCCTCCAACGAAAATCCTTTAGGCCCATCTCCTAAGGCGATTGAGGCGATTAGAAAATTTGCCGTAGAAGGACACCGCTACGTCGATCCGACTTCAGATGAACTTGTGCAGGTCATTGCCAAGAAATATGGCAAAAAATCGGGACAAATAATTTGCGGCGGGGGGACAGATTTACTTTTGGCCTATGTCATCAACACTTTCGCTGAAGACGGAGACGAAATTTTGACTTCCAACGGCAGCTTTGTGGGATTTTACGCCAACGTGAAAAAATTCGGGCGTAAGCTGAGATTAGTTTCTCTGAAAAACTATGCTTATGATTTAGAGGCCATAGCAGCTAATGTCACCAACCAGACCAAAATTATCTACTTAGCCAACCCCAATAATCCCACTGGCACCATTTTCACCAAAAAAGAATTCGAGAATTTTATGAGCAGAGTCCCGGCTACGATTCTGGTTATCTTAGATGAAGCTTACTTTGAATACGCCTGCTGGAATCCGGACTACCCGGATGGAATGCAATATGGCCATGAGAATTTGTTGGTCACCCGAACCTTTTCCAAATGCTATGGCATGGCGGGAATGCGCATCGGATATGCGGTCGGGCCCGAGTATCTCGTAAAAGAACTCTACAAGATTCGCCTCCCCTACGAGCCAAACTGTCTGGCACTCAAGGCGGCTATTGCTGCTTTAGAGGACCGGGAGTTTATTAAGCAGTCAATTATCTCCAATCGCAAGTCTTTAGATTTAATGAAGTCTAAGTTTGACCAGCTGGGAATCAAATGGGTGGAGACCTATGCCAACTTTTTACTTTTGGTCTTCTCCGCTGAACAATCCGCCCAGACTTTTTTTGAGAAGTGTCTGGAAAAAGGGGTTTTAGTCCGCCACGTCAAAGGCTACGGCATCCCGGAAGGAGTCAGAATAAACTCCGGCACTGAAGAAGAGACCCTTTATGCCTTGCAAGTCATTGAGGAAGTTTATCGAAAACTGACTGCAGAATACTTTCCAGTTCAGAAGGCCAAATTAACAGAAGCTCAAAAGATTGTCAGTACATGAAATTTGTCTCTTTCAAAAATAAATCTGACCAAGAGAGAGTCGGTCTTTATCTGGATGGCAAGATATTAGACCTTGAGAAAAATGCTCAGGTTCTATCTTTTAGCTTCCCCGCCAGCATGCAGGAGTTTTTAGAGAACTGGGAGAGAAATCTTGATTTGGCCCGGAAAGTAGAGGAGGCTTTTCGCAGCGGCAAAGTGGCGGAGTCCATAAGGGAAGACCAAATCACCCTATTGGCTCCGGTTCCGCACCCTACTTCCTGCCGGGATGCTTACGCTTTTCGCCAGCACGTGGCTGCCGCTCGCAAGAGTCGAGGCTTGGAAATGATTCCAGAATATGACCAGTATCCGGTCTTTTATTATACCAATCACCTTTCCATAATAGGACCGGGTGAGGTCACGCTGGAAAAAGACCATTTGGAAAAACTCGACTTCGAATTAGAATCTGCCATTGTAATTAGTAAGCGGGGGAAAAACATCCCCGGCGAAAAGGCGGACTCTTACATTGCCGGCTATATGATTATGAATGACTTTTCCGCCCGGCTCTTGCAGGCCGAAGAGATGAAGATGAACTTAGGCCCGGCCAAGGGAAAAGATTTCGCCACCGCCTTAGGGCCCTGGCTGGTGACGCCGGATGAATTAGAAGCTTACAAAGTTAGCAGTGAAAATGGAAACAGATATAATCTGGAGATGAAAACCTATCACAATGGCAAGCAAGTTTCGCAAGGCAACATGAAGGATATGAACTGGACCTTTGCCGAAATCATAGAAAGATGCTCCTACGGTGTAGAACTCCTGCCGGGAGACGTCATCGGCTCAGGCACAGTCGGGACCGGCTGCTATCTGGAATTAAACGGAACCAGAGTCATGCAGGCCAAAGAAAAAGGAGAGATTTACCAGCCGGTCTGGTTGCAAGCCGGGGATATCATAGAATTGGAGATTACTGGGTTGGGAAAGTTGAAGAATAAGATTGTGAAGGCTAAGTCGGATTATTCTATTTTGGCCAAGAAGAAGTTAACCCAAGTAGCCATCTGACTTGTCAGGAGATGAGAACCCTCCCCTTTTTGAAAGTAGGTAATGCATATGCCCGCTAAAGGTAATGAAAATCTGCCGGGCGAACTGGCCCAGCTCGAAAATGCTGCCCTGCAGAACCTGCCTGATTACTTGATTCAGTTCGTGGTGGACCAAAAGTATAATCGCTACACTCCCATCGATCACGCGGTCTGGCGCTATGTGATGCGGCAGAATTTCAATTTCTTAAAAGACCATGCCCACTCCGCCTATGTGGAGGGCTTAAGCAAGACCGGCATCAGCCTGGAGCGGATTCCCAGTATTGTGGAGATGAACAAAATCTTAGACAAAATCGGCTGGGCTGCAGTCACGGTGGATGGCTTCATTCCTCCGGCTGCCTTCATGGAGTTCCAGGCCTATAAAGTTCTGGTGATAGCCGCGGATATGCGCCAGATTGACCATATCGAATATACTCCGGCCCCGGATATCATTCATGAAGCGGCCGGACACGCCCCGATTATTGCCGACCCCCAGTACGCCGAATATTTGAGACGAATCGGAGAATACGGCGCCAAGGCTTTATCCTCCAAGAAAGATTATGAACTTTATGAGGCCATTCGTCACCTCTCCATCTTAAAGGAACTTCCCCATGCCGACCCCCAAGAAGTCGAAGCCGCCGAGAAAGATGTTGATTACAAGCAGAAAAACTTGGGCACTCCCTCGGAAATGGCTTTAATCAGCCGTTTACACTGGTGGACCGTGGAATTCGGGCTGATTGGAGATCTAAAGCAGCCCAAGATTTACGGGGCCGGACTGCTTTCTTCCATCGGAGAATCTTACAATTGTCTGACTGACAAGGTCAAAAAATTGCCCTATAACTTGGAGACTCAGAATTACGCCTTTGACATCACCACCCAGCAGCCCCATCTGTTTGTCACCCCTAATTTTCAGCTCCTGATTGAGGTATTGGAAGAATTCGCCAAACCCATGTCCTTTAGGATTGGCGGCCTTTCCGGTTTGAAGAAGGCCATTGAGTGTGAGAACGTCACCACCTGCCAATTAAGTTCAGGAGTCCAGATTTCGGGGGTCTTTACCGAGGCGGTTAGTAACGGTAACAACCAGCCCGCTTATATCAAGACCAAGGGGCCGACTGCCTTAGCTTACAAGAATAAGGAGATATCCGGTCAGGGTAAAGGGTATCACCAGGATGGGTTCGGAACTCCGCTGGGCAGATTGAAAGGTGAATCGACGCCCCTGGAAAATCTCAGCGATGAAGCCTTGCATCAACTCAAAATTGAAGTTGGCCAGAGGGTAGAATTAGATTTCGAAAGCGGTGTCCAAGTCCAGGGGAGCCTAAATAAAATTGAAAGAAAAGATGGCCGTATGCTCTTGATGAAATTCTCCGATTGCAAAGTGACCCGAGGAAATCAACTTTTATTTGACCCGGCCTGGGGTGAATATGATATGGCCGTAGGTGAGAAAGTCATCTCTGTCTTCTGCGGCGCCGCAGATAAAGAGGCCTTCGAACAGGTGCCCTTAGTCCCCAAGGAGAGGACGATTAAGATTCAATATGATGCTGAGACTGTCGAACTGCAACAATTGTATCAGAAGATTCGCATATACCGGGAGCAGGGAGGTAACGAAAAGGTTTTGAGCGAAGTCTGGCAAGAATTGCAGAAGAATCATCCCCAGGACTGGCTTTTGTCTTTAGAAATCTTGGAGATTCTGGCTCAGAGGAAGCTCTATCCCGATTTGGAGGAGGAAATCAGAGCCGGCTTAGAAGAAAAATCGGTCAAGAGGCCGGAACTGGCCAAATTAATCAAGGATGGCTTGAATTTAGTCTATGGACCCCAAGTCCGGGTATCCAAGGAGAAAAGATGACCGAGCTGACCCAAATCAAATGCGTCCCCTGTGAAGGAGGCATTCCTCCCTTGACCAGGGCTGAGTTTGCCCCCTATTTAAGCCAGGTTAAAGAGTGGGCCGTCGTAGATGACAAAAAAATTGAGAGAAATTTTACTTTCAAAAATTTCGGAGAGGCCCTGAAATTTGTCAACGCCTGCGGAGAAATTGCGGAAAAGGAAGGGCACCATCCCGATTTGCTCATCTATAGCTGGAATAAAGTTAAGATAACTCTATACACCCATGCCATCGGCGGCTTATCCTTGAATGATTTTGTGGTGGCGGCCAAGATTGATAAGATTCTCAGTCCTTAGAACTTCAATAACCAACAAGTAGGAGGCACCATGGGTCGGGTTTTAGTCTTTCTCTTTGGAGTAGTCAGTTATGGGGTATTTTTTCTCGCCTTCTTGTATGCCATTGGTTTTGTCGGCAATATGGTAGTCCCGAAGTCAATTGACTCAGGCGAAGAAGTCTCAACCGGCCAGGCTATTCTTATCAATGCCATCCTGCTGGGTCTTTTTGCCCTCCAGCACAGCGTAATGGCCCGCTCGGGGTTTAAGAAATGGTGGACGAAAATCGTCCCTTCCCCGGCCGAACGGAGCACCTTCGTACTATTGGCCAGTCTGCTGCTGTTACTGCTTTACTGGCAGTGGCGGCCCCTGACCGGAGTGGTCTGGGATGTTCAAAATTCAGCGCTTCAGACCATTCTCTGGCTTATATTCTGGTCGGGCTGGGGAATTGTACTTTTAGCTACCTTTATGGTCAATCATTTTGATTTATTTGGCCTCCGTCAGGTTTATCTTTATCTGAAAGGGAAAGAGTATACCCCGGTGGGTTTCCGAAAGCCGGCCTTTTATAAGTTTGTGCGCCACCCCATCATGTTAGGCTTCATCATTGCCTTCTGGGCTACTCCTAAGATGACGGTCGGGCATCTGATTTTTGCCCTGGCTACCACGGCCTATATCTTAATTGCCCTGCAGTTAGAGGAAAAAGATTTAATAGCTTACCACGGCGAGGACTATCTCCAGTACCGCCGGGAGGTTTCGATGCTGGTGCCAATTCCCAAAAAGAAATGAAGCTCTGCTAAAGATTACCAGCCACGTTTCCCAGTAGGATGTTTTCTACCTGAATATGTGAAGGCCTGCTGATAGCATAATAAACCGCCTCCGCCACTTCCTCCGGCTCCATCATTTTTTCTTCCGGCCATTTACCCGACACTTTTTTCCACAATCCAGTTCTGGTCGCTTTAGGGTAGATGTTAACCACTCTAATGCGTTTAGGTCTCAGTTCTTCCCGCAGACATTGAGATAATCCCTCCAAGGCAAATTTAGTGGCGCAGTAACTGCTCCAGTTGCGGAAGCCCTGCTGGGCGGCCACTGAAAGAATGTTGACAATCGCTCCCCCTTTGGGAATTTGCGGCAAAAGTTTTTGGATGAGCAGAAACGGAGCGGTGAGGTTTACGGTCAGACTTTCCTGCCATTCAGAAAGTGTGATTTTCGAGATTGGTTTAACATATGCCACTCCGGCATTGTTGACCAGAACTTGAATCGGCTTCTGGCCAATCTGCCTGAGCAGTCTTTCCACTCCTTCAACCGAGCTCAGGTCGGCGATAAGAATTTGACTCTCCCCTCCTTTTGCTTTGACCAACCGATAAGTCTTCTGGAGAGCGGCCTTATCTCGACCATGCAGTAAAAGCAGTTTTCCTTTTTCAGCCAGCCTCACCGCAATGGCTCGGCCAATTCCCCGGCTGGCGCCGGTAATCAGATATCTTTGCATCTTGCTAAATACTTCTCCTCAAAGTTATCCGATTATTGGGAGTCTCCCAGATTCTGAGGTGATGAAGTTTTTCACCCAACGTTTCTTCCAGTTTGCTCCATAAGGCATGAATTATATTCTCTCCGGTGCTCGGCTTTTCCTTAAAATCCGCTGTCTCCAGCTCCAAGTGTTTATAGTCCCAATCGGCCAAAGTTGAAGCCAGAATGTGATTCAATTCTGCCAGATTAAATAATGTCCCGCTCTTTTCATCTAATTTTCCTCCGATGGAACATTCCACCCGATACTGATGTCCATGGCCGTTGGGATTGTTGCACTTGCCATAAACATCTTTATTCTCTTGCTCGGAGAGCTGACGGGTATGAAGTCTGTGAGCCGCCTGAAACCTATTCTCAATCCCCATAAAGAATAAGTCATTGCCGTGATATTCCACAAAGAAATTGCTCTTTTCATATAGACGGATTCTTTTTACAGGAAGCCTTTTCTCCAATCTGTGCCAGATATAACGAGTTAAACTTTCAGTGGTCATAGGTAAGCCTTCCAGCCCAGGCACGTCAAC
>Ga0214473_10004061_pt1 | contig 17613 bp, 12 predicted proteins | sample RVTome_7_FD_203509 | JGI IMG/M metagenome (GOLD analysis project Ga0214473, IMG submission 203509) | Soil microbial communities from uranium-contaminated site in the Upper Colorado River Basin, Wyoming, United States - RVT98D197 | ecosystem: Environmental > Terrestrial > Soil > Contaminated >... | reverse complement strand
AGCGGCCGGCCCGCGTTCATCAGGGTGGGGCTGTTGGGCATCCACACCCGGGTGGCCATGACATCGTAGAAGGTCTCGGCCAGGGCCTCGACGGCCTTGGGGCTCGCGCCGTAGCGGGCATCCGGCTCCGCAATGGTCCGTGCCACCCGCCAGAACAGGTCCTCGGGCCGCTCAGCGGGGTTTCCCAGATCGTCTTTGATGAGATAGCGGCGCTTGAGGACGGTGATGGCGTTGTCGCTGAGCTGGAGCGGCTGCTTTCCCGAGGTGCCGGCAAGAGCCATGATGGCCTTTCCCTCCCCTACCAGACGATTGTCGGGCGGACCGTTGCGGTATGTGGTGAAATCTACTTACGCAGGAGTCTCATGCGCGGCCACGGCGCCGCGCGCGTGGGGAGTCAAGGTAGGAACCCCCGGTGAGCCACGCAAGGGACCGGGAAACCCGCCGCGCCACGGGCCTTCCCACCAATTCACATCACAAACCGTCCGGCCGGCTCGGCGGGTGTCGCGGAACTCCCCCGGCGCGGTGCCGGCGGGCTTCGGCCACGTAGTGCTCCCAGGTGTGGCGGATGCGCGAGGCCAGGGTCCCGTCCACCGGCCGGACCACCCGAGCCGGCACCCCGATCACCAGGGAGCCCGGCGGGACCCACATCCCCTCCTTGAGCACCGATCCGGCTCCGATCACCGAGCCGGTCCCCACCCGGACGCCGTTCAGCAGGATGGCCCCCATCCCCACCAGCACCTCGTCCTCGACCGTGCAGCCGTGCAGGATGGCTCGGTGTCCGACCCCCACCCGGTTGCCGATGGTACAGGGGACCCCCTCGTCCACGTGCACCATGGTGAGGTCCTGGAGGTTGGTTTCGTCCCCCACCACGATGGGTGCCATGTCGCCCCGGACCACGCAGTTGTACCAGATGCTGGCGTCCCGCCCCAGCGATACGTCGCCCAGGACCACGGCCCCGGGCGCGATGAACGCGGTAGGATGGATCACCGGCCTAGCGGAGCTGCGGGACGAAGCGGAACTGGAACCAGGCCTCGACCGGCTGGCCGTTCTTGAGCGCCGGCCGGTAGCGCTGCTCGCGGGCAAAGCCCCGCGCCAGCACCACGAAGCTGGGGTCGGAGCCGGGACGGGGCGGCACCGCGACGTTGCGAGCGGCCCCGTCGGCTCCCACCCGCACCCAGAGGAAGACCGGCCGCGGCGTTCCGCTGACCGAGGCGTCGAGCGGCACCACCAGATTGGCGGTGGGCGCCGGCGGTGTGTCGAAGCACACTCCGTCCTTGTTGAAGGTCGGCTCGAAGGGCGAGTCGCACGTCCCCGCTTCGGCCGGCGCGGCGGCCGGCGGCTGAGCCACCGGCCGCGGGGCCGCCGGGCGTGGCGCGGGCGCCGTCGCGGCGGTCGCGGGCGCCCTGACCAGCTTCACCGCCTCGGTGAGCGAGTCGCCCTTGGCGACCGACACCAGCGTGGTGTAGTCCTGGTAGCCGCTCGCCTTCACCCGCAGCTGATGCGAACCGATCCCCAGCCGGATCACGTTGCTCATGTGGGGCTCGTCGTTCACCCAGAACCGCGCGCCGGCCGGCGCCCCGGTGATCGTCAGCCAGCCGCTGTCCGGGATCGCCGCCAGGCGCGTGGAGTCGGCCCGCAACACCGAGTCCCGGGCGGCGAGGGTGGCGGCGTTGGCGGGCGGGAGCGACAGCACCGCCGGCTCCAGCCGCACCGGACCGGCGGGCGCCGCGGGCGCCGACCCGGGCGCCACGTACGTGGTGTACACGTAGTAGCCGCCGGCTCCGCCTCCACCCAGCAGGAGCAGCACGCTTGCCGCCACCAATACGCCACTTCGCTTCTTCTTCCGGGCGTCCCGCGCGCCCCGCCACCGAGGCTCGGTGCGCGGCACGGGGGTCGTAGGCGTCGTCGGCCGGGACTGGGAGGTCCGGCCCGCGCCCGACGAGCGCGCCTCCATGGCGGGCAGGGAGATGGTGGGCGCGCTCGACAGGTCGGCCGCCGGCGCGACGACGGTCGCCGGCTTGGCCCCCTCCAGGTCGCCGATCAGCTCTTCGGCGCTCTGGTACCGGTCCTCGGGCGCCTTGGCGAGCATCCGCCGCAGCACGGCAAAGAGCCGGCGCGACTCCGCGGTCTCCAGCGGCGGGACGGGCAGCTCCTCCATGATGTGCTTGTAGCCGATCGAGAACGCGTCTTCGCCGTCGAACGGCACCTTGCCGGACAGGCACTGGTAGCCGACGACGCCCAGCGAGTAGAGGTCGCTCCGGCCGTCCATGGACTGGGCGCGGGCCTGCTCCGGACTCATGTAGTGCGGCGTGCCGATGGCCATGCCCGTGCCGGTGAGCCGGGTGCCCGACGCCGCCTTCGCGATCCCGAAATCGGTCACGACGGCGTGGCCCTGCTCGTCGAACATGATGTTGTCGGGCTTGATGTCCCGATGCACGATGCCGTGCTTGTGCGCGTACCCCAGGGCGCCCGCGGTCTGGATCAGCAGCTGCCGGATCTCCGCCACCGAGAGCGCGCCGCGCTGTGCCAGCAGGCGCGACAGGGCCGTCCCCCGCAGCAGCTTCATCACGAAGTAGATGACCCGGCCGCTCCGGCCGACCCGGTAGATGGGGATGATGTTGGGGTGCTCGAGCCGCGCGGCGGTCCGCGCCTCGCGCTGAAACCGTTCCACGAACTCCGAATCGAAGGCCAGCGAGAAGGGGAGAACCTTGAGGGCGACCTCGCGCTCGAGCTGCCGGTCCATGGCGCGATACACGATCGCCATGCCGCCCCGCCCCAACTCCTCGAGCAGCTCGTACTCGGCCGCGAGGGCCGCTTTCACCGCGTCGGCCTCGGTCAGCTCGGCCGTGGGTTCGGCGCTCAGTCGGCCGCCCACGGGCGTGGCCACCGTCAGGTCCAGCCCGCAGGACGGGCAGAACTTGGCGGCTTCATCGACCTGGTTACCGCAACGCGAACAGAACATGGTCCCCCCGGACCCCCGCGGCGGGCCGGGGAGTCGGGTTCCGTATCTTTGAATCTAAGATAGCGGCGACTCAGCGACCCGTGACGCGGAAGCGCACGTCCCGCCGGTGACGCACGTCACCGGCCGGATCCTCGATCGTCAGCGTCAGCGTGTACTCGCCGGGGTCGAGCGGGGCCAGGTTCACGGTCTGGCGCGCGCGGGTGGGGCGACCGGTGGTGACCGCGTCGAACTCGACCGTGACGGCCGGGCCGCCGCCCCCGAACAGCCGGCCGATGCGCGCGAAGATCGAGCCGCTCTGCTTGCCGCGGACCTCGATCCGGGCCCGATACCGGGTCCCCGGATCGACGCCGTGCACCTCGTAGTACAGCTCCAGGCTGCCGCCCAAGGGATAGCTGCCCAGCGGGGACAGCGGGACCGCGTCGCCCTCAACCGGCCGCCACACCAATCCCGATCCGGCGTCGCCCAACACCAGGTCCGAGATCGTCAGGCCCGGACCCGCGAACTCGGGGACGCGGACGCTGTCGAGGTCCACGATGTCCCCGCCCCCACCGTCCGGATCCATCACCACCGCCCGGAGCGCGTGCAGTCCCGCCCCCGCCGGCACCTCCAGCAAGCCGGTCAGGTACTGGTCCGGTCCCAGCGGCTGGCCCGTCAGGAACAGCCGTGTGGTGTCGAGGAACGCCGGCGCCGCTCCCGGCCCCCGATGTACCAGCCGGACCTGCAGGGGATAGACCGTCCCTTCCGCCGAGCGCTGCCCCGCGAGGCCCGCTCCGGGGACCGCGAACACGAGCAGCAGGCGCGCGCCTCCGTCGCGCCCACCCACGGCGTAGGCTTCGACCCGGGATCGGAGCTCGCGCCGGAATCGCAGGGTATGGCTATCGGTCGCCGTGCCGAGCTTGATGGCCTCCCGGCTCCGGCGCCGCTCGGAGGCGAGGCTGGTGCCCTGGGTCGTGGTGCTGGAGGCGATCCGCCGGTACGCGGGATCCAGGTGGCCGCGGGATTCGAACAGGGCGGCCGCCTCGGGCGGGAGCCGGCCGGCGGCCTGCCACCTGATCGCCTGTTCGAAGCCCAGCACGTCGGCCAGGCTCTCCACCAGCTTGTAGTCCTGGACGTCGCCGCGGGCCACGAAGTGGAAGAGCAGGTTGCCGCCCGGGCGGACGTAAAGCCACGACTCGTTGGGGTCCACCTCAGGCGCCACTAGCCGGGCCCGGTCATCGGGTTCGCCGTGGCGGATGTAGATGACTCCGCGGTCGTCCAGCTCGGTTTGCGGGCTGCGAAACGGCTCGAGCGTGTACTGGCGCCGCGGACTGACCAGCCGGAACTGCCGCTGCGCGTAGCCCAGGCGTCGGTAATGCTCCGTCAGGCGCTCGCCCGCGGCCCGCCCCTCGGCGGCGTCCCGTCCCACCCAGAACGCTCGGAGCCACGGGGACAACTCCCCGGGTGCCGTGGCGTCGAATCCGGCCAGCTCGATGCCCGACGCGATCCAAGCCAGATCCTCCCGATAGCCGGCGCGCGCGCTGTCCGACGCCGGCGCGGCCGCGCCGGCGTAGTACTCCCCACCCGCCTCCCGGCCCCGGCGCAGGAAGAACAGGGTACGGGCCCGCTCCAACCGACCCAGGGCCGGTTCTCCGCCACCGGCGAGGTAGGCGTCGAAGGCGACCAGCGCGGAATCCCCCTCGCCCATCTCGCGCTCGACCCGGCCGCGCGCCAGATGGAGCGCGGGGGTGGTGTTCGGACCGGCGGCGGCGGCCCGCAGGGCCCGCTGGGCCACCTCGAGTCTCGGGCGCACCCGCTGCCGGCGCGCCGTCTCCGCGAGGTCGAGCACCGCCTGGAGGAATGCCGGGTCCACTTCCGCGGCCCGGGCGAAGGCGCGCGCCGCCTTGGAAAGGAAGTCCCGCCCCAGCGCCGCCCGCAGATTCTCCACCGCGATGGACCCGTGCTCGCCCAACGCCAGCTCGGCGAGCCCGAGGCCGTACCAGGCGTAGGGCCACTCCGGGGCCAGCTCGCCGGCCCATTCGAATTCCCCGGCCGCGTCGTCGTAATGCCGCTGGCTGCCGGTCACCTCGCCCAGACGATAGGCGATGAACCCGAGCTCGAGGTGCTGGAACGCGTTCCCCCGGTCCGCGCGGGCGCGCGCGATCCCGGCGCGCTCGCGCACCAGCAGCGCCGCGGAGTCGGTCTGGGCGGCGAGCTCCGCCCGAAGCGCCTCGAGCCGGACGCGCTCGTCGGCTGACTGCGCGCTCGCGGGGGCGAGGGGCGCGACGAGGCCGGCGACGCCCAACCAGAGCCAGCGGGGGGTCATCGCCGGGATGATACCCATCGGGCCAGAAAAGCCTCCGTCCCCTCGACCAGCGCGCGGGCGTACGCCTCCTGCCCTCCGGGACTGGTGAGGGCGGCTTCCTGATCCGGGAGCATCATGAACAGCCCCTCGGTCAGCACCGCGGGCATCCAGGTCGGCCGGACCAGCGCCAGGTCTCCCCGGCCCACGCCCAGGTCGCGGAACCCGAGCCGGCGGACCAGCGCGTCGTTCACCGCTCGGGCGAATGGCGCGCTCCGGGGCTGGAAGAAGTAGGTGCTGGTCCCGCTGTTGGCGAACGGGTTGACGCCGTCGGGCAGCGCGTTGGCGTGGATGGAGATCAGCAGCTCGGCGCCGGCCGCTTCGGCGGCGCGAATCCGCTCCGTGAGCCCCAGCGGCAGCGTGTCGTCGCGCACCAGCACCACGCGCGCCCCCGCCGCCTCGAACAGGCGCCGCGCCCGGCGGCCCACCGCCAGGGTCACGTCCCCCTCGTACGCGCCACTCGGCCCCCGCGCGCCCGCCGGGGGATGGCCGGGGTCGATGGCCACCACCCGTCCGCGCAGCGGTTGCCGCCCCGTGATCGGCGGCGGACGCCGGATTTCAAGCAGCAGATCGTTGCCCTGCCACCGGGTGCGATAGCCCCAGAGGAGGCGGGTCAGGCGCACCACGATGCGGGTCTCGTCCTCGGCCGGCGCCTCCAGGGCGACCAGCGCCACCAGCGAGTCCCGGGGCCCGTACTGGATCCAGTCGGCGTTGGCCGCCACGCCGTAGAGCGTGAGCGCGAGCCCGCGGTCGTCTTCGTCCACCCGGAACGGCACCTGGGCCGGGGCCGGCACCCGCAGGACCACCGAGCGCTCGCCCGGATACAACCGCATCGCCTGGGTCGTCCCGGTGGGGGGTGGCGTGCCGGCCGGAAGCGGCTGCACGTCGGCCGCATCCACCCAGGCCACCGACCGCGCCGACAGCTGGAGCCGTACCTGATCGTTCCAGCGGCCGCTCACCGGGGCGCGCGTGCCGGTGGGGAAGAACCAGTGGTAGGTCCCGTACGGCGCCGGCCGGCCGGCCAGCACGCTGTCGGTGCCCAGGTTCGCGGTGTCGTCGTTCACCACGGCGACCGTGGGGGAGCGCGGATCCAGGACGCCCACGCGAAGCGGCCAGCGCGCCCGCGCCGTGTCGGCGCCCTCGATGGCCTCGAGGACGACCCAGTCCGCCGTCTGACTGTCGACCGGGGCGGGCGCCAGCACCGGTCCGGGATCGGGTCCCCACCGGCCAATCCACCAGGCGGCATGGCGATCGCCCAGCGCGACGGACGGGGCCGCATCCCCGGTGCCGAAGGCGCGCTCGCCCCAGGGGAGCGCGCGTTCGGTGGCCGTAGGCACCAGGGGAACGATGGTCGAGTCGGCCAGAATCGCGTGCACGAGGGCGGTGGGGGAGGCGCGAACCGTCAGCGCCAGCCCTTCACCCATCCGGACCCAGCGGTCGCCGATGGGCGTGAACGAGGTGGTGTCGATCCAGGGGCCCGCGGCGGGCGGCACGAAGCGCGGAGGGAGCGGGGCGGCGAACCGGAGGGTGGCCTGCTCGGTGCCGGCCCGGGCCTCGAGGTCGAACCACGCGACCGTATCGTCGGGCAGCGGCACCCAGGCGATCCAGGTCCCCGCGGCGGTGACGGCGACCGGCGCGCCGTTCACGCTGAGCGTGGCGTCGCCGCGGCCCACCGAGCCGAACAGGAAGGTCGAGTCGCGGGCCCCGATCGGCCCGACCGCGCGCCAGCCCAGCGAGTCCGACGCCAGGGGCGGGTACATCACGGTCACGACGAGCGGGCCGGCCTCGGGCGCCGCCTCAGGCACAAGCGGGGGCCGGCCGGAGCCGGCACACCCCAGCAACACCAGGCCAAGGCCGCCGGAGCCGAGGGAGAGAACGCGCGGCCTCATAGGGCCCGGAAGCTACACATTGACAAGAACCTACGTCAATTTTCCGCTGGTTGACCGCCCCTCTCACGGCGTATACATTGGCCTCGCCTCTCACCCTCAGGCATCCTCGCCGGTGATCCGGTGCGACCATTGTGGCGCTGACAACGACGCCGTCTCCAAGTACTGCGGGGAGTGCGGCAGGCCCTTGGATCCCACCAAGCGCCCCGTGACCACCCCGCCGTTCCCGGCTCGCGCCTCGGACCAGCGGGTTTCCGGCGCGGTGTGCCCGCAGTGCGGCCAGCCGTTGTCGCACCACCGGGCCTCTCGCCCGCTGGAGCGGCCGCTCAACGTCACCCAGCTCGATGACGCGGGGCAGGTCCTTGGCCGTCACCAGCTGAAACGGGAAGAAACGTCCGTCGGCCGAGTGGACGCCGACATCACCTTCCCGGACGATCCGTTCGTCTCGCCCATCCACGCCCAGTTCAGCGTGCGGGGCGGCGAGGTTTACATCCGGGACCTCGGGAGCCGAAACGGCACCTGGTACTTCATTGATGGGCCGTACCTGATCCAGGACGGCGACTTGCTCCTGGTCGGGTCCCAGGTGATCCGGTTCCGTCGCCTGGGCTATCCCGGGCCCCAGCCCCCGGAGCAGGACCAGACCCGCCGGCTGGGGTCCTCCACGCCCGGCGCGGACATTGCAAGCCTGACCCAGCTTCGGGGCGACGGGAGTGCGCGGGACGTGCTGCACCTGTCGCCCGGACGGGACATCTCCATCGGCCGGGAGCGGGGGGACTGGGTGTTCCCCTACGACCTCTCGATGAGCGGGAAGCACGCCGAGGTCCTGTCGCGCGACGCGGATTTCGTGGTGGTGGATGCCGAGAGCCGGAACGGGGTGGGAGTGGCCGTGCGGGGCGAAATCCGCATCGCGCCCGGGGCCCGAATCCTGGTGGGAGACAAGATCCTGAGGATCGATTCGCCGTGAAGCTCTGTCCCACGTGCGGCACCGAGTACGCGGACGACCAGAAATTCTGCCCCAAGGACGGGACCGCCCTGCGGTCCACGACTCAGGGCAACCTGGTCGACAGCGTCATTGCCGACCGCTACCACATCGTCAAGAAGCTGGGCGAGGGTGGCATGGGGGCCGTGTACCTCGGCGAGCACGTGAAGATGGGCCGCAAGAGCGCCATCAAGGTGATGGCGTCCTCCATGGCGAGCGATCCCGAAGCCATCGCCCGGTTCAACCGCGAGGCGGCCAACGCCGCCCGGATCAACCACCCGAACGTCTGCGCCATCTACGATTTCGGCGAGACGCCGGACGGATTGATCTATCTCGCGATGGAGTTCATCGAGGGGGAGTCGCTGGGCGACGTGCTGGACAAGGAGGGCGTGCTGCCGCCGGCCCGCGCCGTCTCGATCCTCCGCCAGACGGCCGACGCGCTCCAGGCGGCTCACGATCTGGGCATCGTGCATCGGGATCTCAAGCCCGACAACATCATGTTGAGCAAGAGCCGCGGTGGGGCCGACGTCGTCAAGGTGGTGGACTTCGGCATCGCCAAGGCCATGAGCGGCGAAGAGGGCCAACAGGTCACCAAGACCGGACTCGTGGTCGGCACGCCGGAGTACATGAGTCCCGAGCAGCTGTCGGGCGACGTGCTGGACGGCCGGAGCGATCTCTACTCGCTGGCGCTGGTGTTCTACCGGCTGCTCACCGGGACCTTCCCGTTCCCGTCCGAGAGCGCTCAGGAAATGATGATCAAGCGGCTGACGGACGATCCGTTGCCGCTCGACGCGGCCCGCCCCGGCGTGGGCTACCCGCCGGCGCTCCAGCAGGTGATGGACCGCGCGCTCGCCCGGATGCCGAGAGACCGCTACCCCAGCGCCGTGCAGTTCGCCCACGACGCGGTCGCCGCGGCGGCCGGGTGGGACAGCGCGACGGCGGCCGCGCCGGCCGAGGGCGCGACCCAGATCATCGGCGCGGCGACGCTCGGGAGCGACGCCACCGTTCAGGTGGCCCCCACGGCGATCCGCGGCGCGGCCCCCCGGGGCGGCATGACGGCCCCGCCGCCGCGCCCCGGTCCCACACCCACCACGCCGCGGCCCATCACCACGCCCCCGGCGCCCCGAGCCCGAAAGCGGAGTCCGGTGCTGGCCATCGCGGCGGCATTGGTGGTCGTGGGGGGCGGCGCCACCGCCGCGGTCCTGTTGGGCGGTGGCGGCAACGGCGGCGCCGGCCCGGATAGCCTGGCGGCGGCGGACACCCAGGTGACCGCCGACACCGCCCAGCGGGTGGCGCGACCGCCAAATTCGCGTCCAGGCGGGAACTCCCCGGTCCGACCCGCAGGCGCGGAAACGACCACGGTCGCCACGCCCACCGTCGAGGATCTGGCGGCTGTCGCGGCCCAGATGCGGCAACTCGGCGGCGACATTCTCAGCGCCGCCACGCGGTCCGCGGCGATCAGAAGCGCCGAGGGACTGTCACAACGGGCGTCGCTCCCGGACACGCTCCGGGCGAAGGCCGCGCAGATCGCGGCTGAGGGCTATGAAGAAGCCGGCAACAACGCCGAAGCCTGCCGATGGAACGCCATGGCCATGACCCTCGACCCCGGCAACCGACTCTACGTGCAGGCGCGAAACAACCTTTTCGCGTGCCCTCAGTGAACCTCTTCGGCTCGAAGCGCCACGCCGTCCGCATCGCGGTCTTCGGGAAGACCGACCAGGGGCGCACCCGGGAGCACAATGAGGACTGCTTCCTGGTGGCCGACCTGACCGCGCGCCAGGCCTCGCTCCAGCCCGAGGTGCGGGAGCACACGGTGGGGGAGCGCGGCTCCCTGATCGTGGTGGCCGACGGGATGGGCGGCGCCGCCGCGGGCGAAGTGGCAAGCCAGATGGCCACCGAGACCATCTTCGACCACCTGGTCGCCACCTGGTGCCAGGACGACGAGCGCACCCCCCAGCAGTTCGCCTATCGGCTCAAGGAAGCGGTCGAGCACGCCAATCGTTCGATCCACGAGTACGCCCGCGAGCATCCCGAGGTGCGGGGAATGGGCACCACGACCACGCTCGCGGGCTTCCTGGACGACCACGTCTATCTGGCGCAGGTGGGCGACTCGCGGGCGTATCTGGTACGGGGCAGCCGGGCACTGCAACTCACCAAGGATCAGTCGCTCATGCAGCGGCTGGTGGACGCGGGCGAGCTGACCGAGGAGGAGGCCGAGAAGAGCGAGCGCAAGAACATCATCCTCCAGGCGCTCGGGCCCGACGCCAAGGTCCGGGTGGACCTCACCCACCAGGAGATCCGCCGGGGCGACACCCTGGTGCTGTGCTCGGACGGGCTGTCCGGCCAGGTGAAAAAGGACGAGATCGCCGCCGCCGTGTCCGAGCCATCCAAGGATCTCGCCGCCGCGTGTGCCGAGCTGATCGCGCTGGCCAACGAGCGGGGCGGCCCGGACAACATCACGGTGGTCGTGGCCCGCATCTCGGGTGACGGGCTCAAGGCCGCGCAGTCCGGCGACCAGGTGGGCCATCAGGTCTATCCCCTGCTCGACGGCGATTCCACCACGGAGCCCGTCCCGGTCTACAAGGGCAGCCCCCCGCCCGAACCCAAGGGTTCGGTGCAGGCATTGCTGGTGACCGCTCTCGCGGTGCTCGCCGCCGCCGCCGCCATCTTCCTGCTCACCTGATCGGCCGATGAAGCTCCAGCTCCGGGTGCTGGGCGGGGCGCGCGCGGGCGTCACCGGCGTGTTCTCGGCCGACGAGGTTTCGCTGGGCCGGCATCCGGAGTGCGCGTTCGTGTTCGACACCGAGGGCGACCTGGCCGTCTCGGGGCAGCACGCCGTGGTGGTGCGGCAGGGCGGGCACTGGATGGTGCGGGACCTGGACAGCCGGAACGGCACGCTGGTGAACGGGCACAAGATCCGGGGCGACACTCGGCTGGACGATACCGACCAGGTGCGGCTTGGCCCGGACGGCCCCGCGGTGGAAGTTCGATTCGTGCCCGATTCGACACCCGACCAGGCGCCGGCGCGCCCGGCGGCACCGGCGAGGCCGCCCCGGGCCACGGGCCCAGCCGCCGCCCCCGCCCGCCCCGCCCCGCCTGCCCCCGCGGCCCCGGCCGGCTCCCCCGCGAAGCTCGTGACCGCCCACCGCGGCCCCAGCACCACGCAGCGCATTCGGGTGGAGGTGGGCCGGCAGACCCGGCGCCTGCGCCTGCTCATCGGGCTCCTCGTGCTCACCATCGTGGGCGGGGGTGGATACCTGGTGTGGGACCGCCGGGCCCGCGAAGCCGAGCGCCTGCGGGAGCGGGCGGCGACCCAGGCGCGCATCGACTCGATCCTGCAGGCGTCGGAGGCCGCGCTGGCGCGGCTCAGGGGCGAGGTGGCCGGGCTGGGCGACGCGCTGCGGCGCTCCGGCGAGGAGATCGGCCGGCTGCAGGGCGAGCTGAGCGCGGCCGAGGCCTCGGGCCGGAGCGGCGACGCCGAGCGCCTGCGGGCCCAGATCGCGTCGCTCACCCAGGCCCTGAGCACCCAGCAGGTCGCCGCCGCGGTCGACTTCCGCGCCATCCATGAGGCGAACCACCGGGCGGTAGCGGTCGTGTGGGCCGAGTTCGCGCCCGGCGAGGTCACCACCGGGACCGGGTTCGCGGTCCGCGACGACGGGGTCCTGATCACCAACCGGCACGTGCTGCTCGGTCCCAACGGCGACCGCCGGCCGCGGCGGCTGGCCGTCCAGTTCACCAATTCGGCCCAGGTGTGGCCCGCCACGCTCCTGGGCGCCGCGCCGGGCGACGCCGACCTCGCCGCGATCCGGATCGAGCGGATCCGCGGACCGGTGCCGGCCATTCCGGTGCCGGACCCGGCGCCCGCCGTCCGCCCCGGCGACCCGGTCGCGACCATCGGCTTCCCCTTCGGCACCGATCTCCCGATGCGCGCCGGCACGGAGGACAACATCGTGCGGGCGACCCTCACCGCCGGCATCGTAAGCAAGGTGCTGCCCAACGAGATCCAGATCGACGGCTACGGCGCCCAGGGCGCGAGCGGCAGCCCCGTCTTCGACAAGGCGGGGCGGCTGATCGGCGTCCTCTCCTCCGGCGAGCCGGGCACCAACGGCCGCATCGTCTACCTGGTCCCTGTGAACTCGGTCACAGCCCTACTGCGGGTTTTGGGGCTATCTTCCCCAGGCTGAGCCGCGTCCCCAAGGAGCCTTCATGATTCGCCGTCCGGTTCGACTCGGGTTGCTCGCGCTTCCCGTGGTGGTGGCCTGCGACCTGGCCGTGCCCGTCTGGAGCACGGACCTGTTCTTCCCGGTGGACTATCCCGACGTCCAGCTCAGCGACTTCAGCGTGGCGGGACAGATTCCGCCGGTGGATCTCGCGTTCACCACGCCGCCGGCGCAGCAGGACATCACCGGGCTGCTGGAAGAACTCCTGTCCGACCGGGTGAACACGCTGACGGTCGAGATCATCACCCAGGCCGACGTGAACGTCACCGCCACCTTGACGCTCAGCATCGCGGCGTCCCAGGCGGCTCTGCTCGACCCCAACCAGTCCGTCACCATTCAGATCACGGCCGGCCAGGCGGTGGACACCGCCGTGGTGGAGGTGGACCCGTCGCTCCTGCGCGGCGCCGTTGCCCTGTACTACCAGACCGACGGCTCGATGCGCGGCGCCGCGGGCGGCACCTCCGTGACCGCCGGGGACGTCATCAAGATCGACGTGAACCTGCTGGCCAACTACCAGGTGAAGCGATGAGGTCGCCCATGCTTCGACTCGTCCTGCCCGCGCTCGCGTGGCTCGTCGTGCCGGCGGCCCTCACGGCCCAGCTCCCGCGCACCACGGCCCGGGCCCTGGGCCTCATGCAGAGCCAGACGGCCGCGGCCCGCGGCTACGAGGCCATCGCCTGGAACCCCGCCCTCCTGGCCATGCCGGGGCGGCCGGGCTTCTCGCTCAACCTCATACAGATCTCCGCCCAGGAGTGGAGCAACTCGTTCGACGCCGGAGACGTGTTCAACTATTCGGGCGACACGCTCACCACGGCCGACAAGGACACGATCCTGGCCAAGATCCCCGCCGGCCAGCCCTTCACCCTCGGCGCCGGCGTGGACGCTTCCGGCATCGCACTCACCATCGGCAACTTCGGATTCCTGATCGGCGCGGCGGGCGACGTGGAAGGCCGCGCCAGCCGCGACTTCGCCGAGCTGCTGCTGTACGGCAACGTGCAGCGGCGCGCCCCGGGCAGCGCCCCGTTCACGGCGGACAGCACCGGCGCCGCGGGCTGGGGCGGCGGCACCGCCGCGGTCGCCTACGGCCTGCCGATTCACACCCCCGTGGGCCACCTGGCGGTGGGAGCGACGCTCAAGCTCACCCAGGGGGTCATGATCGGCGGGGTCCGGGACCTGGGGTCCACGCTCCAGACCAACCCGTTCGTGGGCGAAGCGCGGGTCCACCTCCTCTATTCCAGCCCCGATTCGTCGCTGTTCAACGGCACCGGGCTGGGCGCCGACCTCGGCGTGGCGTACGAGCTGGCTTCGGGCATGCGGCTGGGGCTCGCCATCGAGAACGTGTTCTCGACCATGAGCTGGAAGGAGAGCAATCTCCTGTACGAGCGGCGGGAGTATCGCCTCGAGCAGCAGGGCGGCACCTACGCCGACAGCGTGATCTCCGAGATCGAGGCCTCACCCTTCGACCCGTCCGACCCGCTGCAGGCGGCGCTCCGGGACTCGGTCCTGGGCCGGGCGACGTTCCCCACCCGGGTGCGGGCCGGGGCCCAGCTCAAGCTGGGGCCGGTGCTGCTGGCGGGCGACGCGATGCTCCGGATCAAGCGCGGGCTCGTGCCGGGCGAGGCCCGGCGCATCAGCGCCGCGGCCGAGCTGCCGCTCTCGGTCGTCGCGCTCCGCGGCGGGCTGGCCACCGACCTGGAAACCGGAATCACGTTCGGCGGAGGGCTGGGACTCAAGTTCGGGCCGGTCAGGCTCGATACGGCGGCGAATTGGGCGCCCGGCGGAGATCGGCAGGGACTCTTCTTTGCAGTAGGACTCGGGATAATGAAGTAGGCGGCGGGTGACAGATTAGACGGCTAGACGGCTGACGGATAGACGGCTAGCCGTCTCCCCTGGTGACTACCCCCAAGATCCTTCCCCCTTTCGCCCCGGTGGCACTCGGTACGTTGCCAGGGCGGTTTCGCAGCGTGAGCCAGCCCAGCAGCGCAAACGCCACCGCCTCCTTCGCGTCCCCGTCGAAGAACAGGTCGTCGAACGAGCGGAGCGTTCGGGGTGCCAAGGCGCGCGCGAGCGCGCTCCGGAGCGCCGGGTTCCGCATGCCGCCCCCCGACCCGACTACCTCGCCCGCACCCGCGGGGAGCCACCGCGCGATCTGGTCCGCGATGGCCCGGACCGTGAGAGACAGGGCGGTGGCGACCGCGTCGGGACCGCTGCCCCCCGCCCGATCCAGGATGCGCCGCGCCAGGGACGCGCCGAACCGCTCCCGCCCGGTGCTCTTGGGCGGCGGGGCGGCGAAGAACGGATCGGCCAGGAGTTCGTCCACGAGCGCGGCGTCGGGCCGGCCGGCCCGCGCCAGCGCGCCGTCCACGTCGAACGGCTGATCCGGGTGAACCAGCCGGGCCACGGCATCCACCACGGCGACGCCCGGGCCGGTGTCGAAGGCGATGACCCGGTCGAGCCCGCCGCCCGCCGGCACCCACGTGACGTTGGCCATGCCGCCCACGTTGAGCAGGATGCGGTCCCGATCCGGCGCCCCGAACAGCAGCGCGTCCGCCACCGGCACGAGCGGCGCTCCCTGCCCGCCCGCCGCCACGTCCCGGCTGCGGAAATCACTCACCACCGTGATCCCCAGCGCCTCGGCGATGACCGCCGGGTCGCCCAGCTGCAGGGTGGCGATCCCCGGCTCGTGCCACACGGTCTGGCCGTGGGACGCCACGAACGCGACCTCGCGGGTGGCGACGCCCGCCGCCTCGAGCGCGGCGCGGGCGGCGGCGGCGAACCGCCGGCCCAGCTCGACGTGCAGCAACGCCACCTCGCGCATCCCGCCGCGCTCCATCAGGCCGGCCAGGCGGTCCCGGAAGGCCGGCTCGTAAGGGATGGTCCGAAAGGCCACGAGGGCGGCGGCGGGCCGGTCGCCGGTGAAGCGCACCAGGGCGGCGTCCACGCCGTCGAGCGACGTGCCCGCCATGAGCCCCAGGGCGAGATCGGTCACCCGACGACCGGAGGCGGGTCGCCGATCACGCGCCGGATCACGCCGCCGGCCTCGGCCAGGAGCCGCCGCGCGTCCGCCGCCTCCACGTTCCGGCGCGCCATCACGATGGCCAGCTTGACGCTCCCGCCCGCGGCCGCGAGCGTGGTGCGCGCCCGCCCGCGATCCACTCCGCAGACCTCCATCACGATCCGCTCGCCCCGGTCCTGCAGCTTGTCGCTCAGCGCCTGGAGGTCCACCATCAGGTTGCCGTAGGTCTTGCCCAGGCGGATCATGGCGCCGGTGGTGAGCGTATTGAGGACCAGCTTGGTGGCGGTGCCGGCCTTCATGCGGGTGGACCCGGTCACCGCCTCGGGCCCCACCCGGACGGCGATCACGCGGTCGCAGGTGTCGCGCAGCACGGCCGGCGGATCAGCGCAGGTCACCAACACGGTCGCGGCACCCAGCGTCTGGGCGCGGCCCAGGGCCGCCCGCACGTACGGCGTGGTGCCGCTCGCCGCGATGCCGATCACCACGTCCTTGGCCCCCACCCGGCGCTCGTCCATGACCGCGGCGCCCGCGTCCATGTCGTCCTCGGCGCCCTCCTGGCCGCGGACCAGCGACGCATAGCCGCCGGCGATGACCCCCACCACCATCTCGGGCGGGGTGCCGAACGTGGGCGGGCATTCGGACGCGTCCAGCACCCCCAGCCGGCCACTGGTGCCCGCCCCCACGTACACCAGGCGCCCACCCGCCCGGAACGCCTCCACCAGGAGGTCGATGACCGCGGCCAGGTCTTCCCGCGCCGCGTGCACCGCGGCCGGGACCGCCCGGTCCTCGGCGTTGAGCAGATCCACGATCGCGAGGGAGGACGCGACGTCGAGATCCGCAGTGCGGGGATTCCGGCGCTCGGTGAGCCGGGGATCGAGGAAATCGGGTGTGGTCATGGAGTCCGGTGGGTGCCGCGGGTAATTTCCCTGTGCGTCATCGTCCGGTCAACGAGAGTGTCGCCCATGCGCCGTTCGTTCGCCATTCGCCTGCTGCTCGCCGGGACCCTGATGTCCGCCGGGACCGCCTGCGCCGGCCCGTCCGCGCCGACGCCGGTGGCCGGCGTTCCCGGGAGCTGGCCCCTGTTCCGCGAGGTCACCTTCGCCACCGCCCCACGGGCCATGGTGGTGTCGGTGAGCCCCATCGCCACCGCCGTCGGGGTGGAGACGCTGCGCCGCGGCGGCAACGCGGTGGACGCCGCCGTCGCCATCGGGTTCGCCCTCGCGGTGGTGCATCCGGCCGCGGGCAACATCGGAGGCGGTGGGTTCATGGTCTTCCGGCTGGCGTCGGGGGAGACCGCGGCCATCGACTACCGGGAGACGGCCCCCGGGCTCGCGACGCCGGACATGTACCTGGACTCGGCCGGCAAGGTCACCGAGGCGTCCGTCACCGGGCACCGGGCCGCCGGCGTCCCGGGCAGCGTGGCGGGCCTGGCCGAGGCGCACCGGCGCTATGGCCGGCTCCCCTTCGCCGATGTGGTGGCGCCGGCCATCCGGCTGGCGCGCGCGGGCTTCGTGCTGGACGAGGACCGCGCGGGCGGCATCCAGGGAGACGCCGACCGCCTGGCGCGGTTCCCGGCCTCCGCCGCGCAGTTCCTGCCCGGCGGCCGGCCGCCCCGGGTGGGCGAGGTCCTGGTGCAGGCCGACCTGGGGCGCACCCTCCAGGCCATCGCCGACAGCGGTCCGCACGCCTTCTACGAGGGCGCGATCGCGGACCTCATCGTGGCCGAAATGGCGCGGGGCGGCGGCCTGATCTCCCGGGCCGACCTGGCGGCCTACCGGCCGCTCTGGCGCGAGCCGGTCTCGTTCGGCTATCGCGGCTACACGATCTACTCCATGCCCCCGTCCAGCTCGGGGGGCGTCACGCTGGCGCTGATCCTCAACATGCTCGAAGGCTACGACTCGCTGCCGGCCTTCGGGACGCCGGAGCACGTGCACCTCGTGTCGGAGGTGATGCGGCGGGCCTTCGCCGACCGCAATCACTACCTGGGAGACCCGGCGTTCGTCACCATGCCGGTCGAGACGCTGATCTCGCAGAAATACGCCGAGCACCGCGGCCTGGGCATCGCGGCCGACCGCGCCACTCCCTCGCCGGACGTCGGCCCCGGCATCACCGACGGCGAGCACACCACCCACTACTCGGTGGTGGACCTCGAGGGCAACGCGGTGAGCGTCACCACCACGATCAATTCGGGGTTCGGCAGCGGGGTGACGGT
>Ga0214473_10004060_pt1 | contig 17614 bp, 17 predicted proteins | sample RVTome_7_FD_203509 | JGI IMG/M metagenome (GOLD analysis project Ga0214473, IMG submission 203509) | Soil microbial communities from uranium-contaminated site in the Upper Colorado River Basin, Wyoming, United States - RVT98D197 | ecosystem: Environmental > Terrestrial > Soil > Contaminated >... | reverse complement strand
CGAAATATTCCGACGTCCCCATGGATTACGCGGATGCGACGCTGGTTGCCGTGGCCGAGGCACTCGGAATTCGGGACGTTTTGACGCTGGACCGCAGAGGTTTTTCCGTTTACCGGTATGCGTCGAGGGGGTCTTTCCGGATCTTTCCCGATAAGTAACAGGACGGCGGCGATGCAATCCAAGGCGGTACTGCGCGTCGGCACTTCGGGCTGGAACTATGGAGGCTGGAGAGGGATTTTTTACCCCGAGGATCTGAAGAGCGCTCATTATCTGGAATGGTACTCCCGGCACTTCGACACGACCGAGGTGAACTACTCCTACGCCTATTTCAACAACGACTTCCGTGGTTACGCCATCGACAACGCGCGGACGCTGTTGCGCCTGGCGACGGGGCGCCGACAAAGCGGCCGGAATACGTAAGAGGATCCGGTAATTCCCCCACCCCGATCGTCGAAGCGATCGCGGACTTCAGTCTCGATATGACGGATCGTTGGCGTTCCGCCAACATGCCCGCAGGAAATTCCGGCGCGCGCGTCCCGTCGGATTCCCCCCGCACTGCATCTCCAGGAAGTCGAAGGGGTTGCGTGTTAGAGTCGTCATCCGGCTCCATCGGCACCCGCCTTGGCATCTTAATTTGTAGACAGCAAGCCGCAGGAGGGAGCGAAAGACGACGGGTTTCCGAACGCCGCTGGTTGTACCGGTGAAGCGCTGGTCGTCGGCTGCGGTCTTCGCCATGAAACCGTGAGGCGTACGAACCTCTCTCGTTGCGAAAAAGGAGGCACAAGCAATGGCCAGAAGAGCGTCAGAGACTTTGCCCGTCCCGGAAGAACGCCTACCTGGGCTGCAATCCGTTCATACGATCAAATCGTATGCGGCCCGGAGCGCGACGTCGCCCCTCGTCCCGTTCTCCATCCCACGTCGCGAACCGGCGCCGCAGGATGTGCAGATCGAGATTCTGTACTGCGGGGTGTGCCACTCGGATCTGCACCAGGTGCGCAACGAGTGGCAGAACGCCATGCCCACGGTTTATCCCTGCGTGCCGGGTCACGAGATCGTCGGACGCGTGTCGAAAGCGGGGAACGAGGTCAAGAAGTTCAAAGAAGGCGACATTGCGGCCGTAGGGTGCATGGTGGACTCATGCCGTACCTGCGACAGTTGCCGGGGAGGACATGAGCAATATTGCGAAAAGCTCCCCGTCTTTACGTACAACAGCGAAGACAAGCACCTCGGAGGCGTCACGTATGGAGGCTATTCCGAGACCATTGTGGTGAACGAGGCGTTTGTGCTGAAGGTATCGGACAAGCTGAACCTTTCCGCGGCGGCGCCGCTGCTGTGCGCCGGAATCACGACCTATTCGCCCCTCCGTCACTGGAACGTCGGCCGAGGGCAGAAGGTTGGAGTCGTGGGACTCGGCGGACTCGGCCACATGGCGGTGAAGTTCGCCAACGCCTTCGGCGCCAATGTCGCGGTCTTCACGACCTCTTCGGACAAGACCGCGGACGCGCTGCGACTGGGAGCCCACGAAGTTGTGGTCTCAAAGAAAGAATCGGAAATGCAGCGGCATGTCGAAAGCTTCGACTTCATCCTGGATACGGTTTCCGGTACGCATGACGTAAGCGCCTACCTCAACCTGCTGAAACGGGACGGAACCCTGACGCTTTTAGGGGCGCCGGAAAAACCGCTGCCGGTCGGAGTCTTCAGCCTGCTGTTCAGGCGCCGCCGGCTTGCCGGCTCCATCATCGGCGGCATCCGGGAGACGCAGGAGATGCTGGATTTCTGCTCCGAACACGGCATCACGGCCGACGTCGAGCTCATCGGGATTCATCGGATCAACGAGGCGTACGAACGCCTGCTCAAGGGCGACGTGAAATACCGGTTCGTCATCGACATGGCTTCGCTGCGGTAGGAAGCGCACCGCGGCAGCGAAAGTGCAAAGGGAAACAGGAGGTAAGGCGTCGGCCGGGAATTCCTTCCCCGGAACCGCCGCAACGCGGGAAGCCGGGTTCCTCGATACGGCGTTGCGGCTGGCGGAATCATCGCCCTGCGATCGGAGGACATTCAAGCGTGCCGCCAGGGATCATGGGAAGTCGAACCCGGATTTCGCCGTAAAGGTCGGGATGCCGCGCTACGCTGGCGGCGAGGAAGGCTGTAAAACTCAGTTGGTCTGCTCTCGGTTGGGGACTCTCTTGACAAGAACGAACGATCGTGCTATTAATTTATCCATGTCCAAAGGTGCTGAAAAGAGAATGACCATTCTGGAAACGGGTCTTGACCTGGCCAGCAGGGTGGGGCTTGAGGCAGTGACGATCGGCTCCTTGGCGAAGGCGACGGGGATGTCCAAGAGCGGACTTTTTGCCCATTTCCAATCGAAGGAAAACCTCCAGATCGAGCTGCTCAGGCATGCGGGTGAGATGTTTGCGAGGGACGTGGTGGCTCCGGCGTTGCGCGTCGCTTCCGGCGAGCAGAGAATACGGGCCCTGGTCGCGAACTGGATATGCTATGCCCGAAGCCTGGCCGGTGGGTGCATTTTCGTCACGGCGAGCTCCGACTTCAAGGATCGCCCTGGAAAGGTCAGGAATTTCCTGCTTTCGCAACAGGTGTCGTGGATCGATTGTCTGCGGCGCGTCGCCTGGTCCGCCGTGGTGGCGGGTGATTTCCGCAGCGACATTGATTGCGACCAGTTCGCCTTCGGGCTCTACTCGCTCCTCCTGGGGTTCCACCTCTACGACACGCTTCTTGACAGCGCGGACACGGACAAACGCCAGGAGGTTGCCCTCGATCAGTTGCTGAAGTCGTATCGGCAAACTGCCGCCGCGGGAAAATCGAGGCGGGAGGAATCGGGACTCCCGGCGTAACCATTCAGGAATCATGTCAGGAGGGGGTATGGCGAATCGACCGCATGTTGCATACAGACATAGCACGAACGTTCGTTCAAGAAATGGACGCGAATTGGCACTACGCCAGGCTTTCAAGGCGCTGTCGTTATGCGCTCCCCGCCTGACGGGGTGGTTCGTCGAGAAGCTCTTCTTCACTCCGGGGTCGTACGTCCCTTCGACGGAAGAGCGGCGTCGGCTTGAGCAGGCGGAGCCGTTCCAGGTCCGGGTCCACGGCCGGAAGATCTGCGGGTGGCGGTGGGGCGCTGGACCGGGCGTGCTGCTGGTTCACGGGTGGAGCGGCCGCGGGATCCAGCTCCACCGGTACATCGACCCACTCGTCCGGGCCGACCGTGCGGCGGTCGCGATCGACGGGCCGGCCCACGGGGAGTCGGAGGGCCGAAGCACAAGCTATTTCGAATTCACCGACGTCATACGAACCTTGATCGCCCCGGACCGCGGTCTTCGCATCCAGGGGGCCGTCGCACATTCATTCGGCGCGGCGGCGGTCGTCAACGCCCTTGCCCACCAGAAGGTGGCCGTGAAGACGGTGCTTCTTGCGCCTGCCCTCCAGCTGCGGAAGATGCTCTTCGGCGCGCTTGAGCGGCACGGGATTTCGCCGCGGGTCTATGAAGCGACTATCGCCGCCTACGAAACGCGTTTCGGGTATAGCCTGGAACGGGACGATCCGCACCGGCGCTTGGGCGATCTGCGCTCCCCGGTACTCGTGGTCCACGACCGGGACGACCCCGTGATCGCGCACGTGGATTCGGAGGCGCTGTGCGCACGATTCGGACAGTTGACGCTCAAGACGACGTCCGGCCTGGGACACCGGAAGATCATGGCGGATCCAGACGTCGTGGAGGCGGGTGTGTCGCACCTGCTGCAGGACAAGGGCGAAGCGCACGGCCGCACGTTCAGGCAACGTGGAACCGAAACGTCCACCCCCCTTTGGGGAATCGGGAGGCAACGTCATGTCACACGATGAGAACATATTGAGAACCTACCGCGATGGGGGCGCCGACGAGCGGATGGAAATATTTCTTGCGTATCCCGGCCTTAGGGCCCGGTTCGATGAGATCGAGCGGGAAGAGGAGCTCGGATCTCCGCCCGTGAAGGCGTCAAAAGGGAAAAACCGGTCCTGGCGCTTGTGGTGCTCGATGCGGGAGGCTTGAGGGTAAGCCCGACCTATCCTTGTTCCGCCGGGTCGACGATTCTCAACTCGCGGAAGTAGCTCCGGTAAAATCCCCTGTCCCGGGTTAGGAGGCGGTCGCACTGTGTCAAGGCATGGGAGCCGATGAGGAAGTCGGCGACGACCCGCTCACGCCTGCCTCCCCGAGAACGGTACAGGCGCCAAGAGGCGGACGCTCTCAGCGCTGCCTTCTCCTGGATGGCCGAGAAGGTCACGCAGATCGTGCGCATGGCGTCCAGGAAGGGCCCGTCTTCGGGAAAGGCCACGGCGGTTTCCGCCCAGACGGCCTCGCACGCGACGAGCGCTCCCTCGCGAAGGCAGCGGCGCAGTGCCTCTGCAGAGCGAACCCCATGCGTCGCATCGGCGCCGAAGACGTCGAGGAGGATGTTCGTGTCGACAGCGGTGATCACGCCCGCCCCCGGAGCGACCGGATCATCTCGTCCGTCTTCATGCCTCTCCGCAGGCATCCGAATACCCGTCCCACGGGGTCCTCGCCGCTCACTTTCACGGCCACCAGCTTCCCGCCTTCATCCTGGAAGTCCAGTCTCGTCCCGGGCAGGATGCCCAACTTCTCGCGCAAAGGCTTGGGAATCGTGACCTGCCCCCGTTCCGCCACGGTCGCCTTCATCCGAAATCCTCCCTGAATACGTACTTAAATAGTATGATTTCATATTCGTGATGGCGAGTCAAGGCGCGAGAGGCCGATCGTCGATGAAAATGAACCACACCTTCCTGCTCAAAGAGGGCTTTTGGGTTGCCGAAGGGGAATATTTCGATGAGAACGGGAATGTGTATTCCGCTGTCGGGCAATCGGAAACCACGCACCAGGAAAAGGTTTGGATCAACGAAGTGATCATGAAAGTTTTCTTTGACGAGCCGGTGGCGATCGCCAACAGGTACGAGATCGAGCCGTTCGGAACAGGAAATACCTCCACACGCTGGAAGTCCAGCAACCGGATCCTTGGGAACCTGAAGGGCCACTTCGTCATTGTAGGGGATTCGATCCTGTCCCTGTTCCGGTCGGAAGGCGGAAGATATTCCGGGACCGAATGGCTGCAGAAGGTCGATGAAGGAACCTATCGGAGCCTGCGGGTCCTGCTCGATGGCGACAGGACGCTTTCCTCATGGGCGATGGAGCTGCGAAAGGCTGGCTGACTACGGGCCCCAGTAGACCGGCCGGTTTTTGAAAGTGAAATAGGTGCCGGGAGGATGTCGCCCGGCAGGCCGGTCAGTCATAGAAGCGGGCAGCGAGGAAAAGCGCGACCTTGCGGAGCGCGGATTCAGGCTTGCGTCCTTACTCCGCGGAGAGGTCTATTGTGAAACCCTCTCTTCGATGAAAGTCCGGCCGGGGGCCGGGGTGGGCCAACGCCCAGTAGCTTGTCTTGCCCTTTATGGTCTTGATGACGGCGCTGACGGCAACCTTCAGGGCCTTGTCTGGCGGGATGATCTTCTCGATGTCCAGGTCCAGGGAAAACCTGAGGACCTCCGGTTTCTTCAGAAGATCGAACGGAAGGGACCTGAAGGCTGGCTCCTCCCGCATGCCCTCCCTGTACGACGTGAAGCGATAGACGTTCCAGTGCCCTGCCGGCGAGAGGTTGAATTCCCAATAGCGCTCGGAATCGTTTACGCCGAGAAAGAACTCCAAACAGGTTTCCTCCGAGAGGCGGTTCTTCCTTCCCGATGACTCCCTCGGCGCCGGGATCGCGAGATCCGACAGATTGCCCAGTAGGGCGTAGCCGATGGATAATGCATTCCCACGCCGCTCGATCGTGCCTGTGATTCTTATATCGTGCCTATTTCCCTCTCCACGGAACGGTTTCAGGGAAAAGCTCTGAGGATTCATCTTGCCCCGCCCTTCACGGCTTGTACCGGAGGTGCCGGGCCCGCCGCTTCGCGAATGCCCGCTCCTCGCGCCCCCACGCCGCCGCGAGGTCGCGCCACCCCTGGCCACCCTCCAGCGCCTCGCGTTCGCGGGCCGAGCCGCACAGAAGGTCGAAGGCGGGAACGTCCTTCACGAACTCATAGGGCTCGGTCCGCCATCGAAAATGCCCGGGATCCTGGGCGCGGGCCGCGGCGACACAGGCCACGCCGGTGCGGAAGGGACGAAATATCTCTCGGTTATCGACGACGACTTCGACGCCGTGGCAGAGCGCCCCGGCATGCTTGTCCCAGGTCGGCACAAAGCCGGCCGGCCGGAACCGTACCCCCGGCAGATGCGAAGCTGCAAGCTCCTCCTCCAGCCTGCCGGCATCGAGCCACGGCGCCCCGAACAATTCGAACGGCCGCGTGGTGCCGCGGCCCTCGCTTAAGTTCGTGCCCTCGAGAAGGCACATCCCGGGATAAACGAGCGCCGTCTCCGGTGTCGGCATGTTGGGCGACGGAAAGAGCCACGGAAGCCCGGTGTCGCGCTGGTGCATCCCCCGCCGCCAGCCGCGGCAGGGAATTACCGTGAGCGCAAGGTCGAGACCCCGCTCCTCCCGGTACAACCCGGCCAGCTCGCCGACGGTGAGGCCGTGGCGGACCGCCACGTTGTGCACGCCGCAGAAGCTCTCGAAGCCGGGGCGAAGCGCCGGCCCTTCCACGGCGCGCCCCCCGATCGGGTTCGGCCGGTCGAGGACGAAGAAGGGGAGCTTCGCGCGGGCCGCGGCCTCCATGCAGAAGAGCATGGTGGCCTGGTACGTGTAGTAGCGCGCGCCGACGTCCTGGATGTCGAAGACCAGTGCATCGAGTCCGCGCAATTGCCGGTTGTCGGGCCGAAGCGACTCGGCGCTGCTTCCGTACAGCGAGTGGACCGGCACCCCGGTCCGCCGGTCAGGCTCGTCCCCCACGGCAGCCATGTACTGCGTGTCGCCGCGGACGCCGTGTTCCGGGCCGAAGAGAGCGGCGAGCCGGACGCCCCGCGCCGCATGGAGCAGGTCCGCGGCATGACGCAGCCGCCTGTCCATCGACGTGGGGTTGCAGATCAGCCCCACGGCAAGCCCCCGCAGGGGGGCGAAGCGCTCCTCGACGAGCACGTCGAGTCCGGAGGCGATCCTCTCCGTGCGGCTCCCGGCTGCAGTTCCCATGATCGAGGAAGATACCACGTCTCCCGCGGCGTGAACGGCTCGTGGCGTTCCTACTGGACCTTCGTGAACTTCGTCTTCGGGGCGCCGCAGATCGGGCACTTGTCCGGCGCGTGGCCGTACACCGTATTGCCGCAGACATCGCAGACGAAGATGTCCTGTTTGGCAAGGTCCTTTCCCTTTTTCTGGCTCTCGAGCGCCTTCGAATAGAGATCGTGGTGGATCTTCTCCACGGCCAGCGCGTTCCGGAAGGAAGCCGCCGCGGCGGCGTTCTTTTCCGCTTCCGCCTCGGAAAGGAATCCCGGGTACATCTTCTGGAATTCGTACCCTTCCCCGTTGATGGCGGACTGGAGGTTTGCCGCCGTGTCCTTGACGCCCCCCATCACGCGAAAATGGGCGTGGGCGTGCACCGTTTCCGCAGCGGCCGCCGCGCGGAACAGCTTCGCGATCTGGGGATATCCCTCCGACTCCGCCTTCTGAGCGAAAGCCAGGTACATCCGGTTGGCCTGGCTCTCGCCCGCGAACGCCTCTTTCAGATTCTTCTCCGTCGCCATTTTTTCCTCCTTTTCATGGTCGTGTCTGCACCCGGACATGGATCTTGGGATTTCGATTGGAAGGCCGGCGTTGGTCCTAGCGTACAGGAAGTAGGAAAGACGCGCAATCAATCGACATCGCCCCATAAAAAAATCATTATTGCGCTGAACGTCCTGCTGTGCGAAGCATTAGTGGTGCCTGTCGCCAGGTGCGGGAATCGCTTCCCGCAGGCCGCGAATCCAATGAGAAGACTTCAAGGAGGACGGTATGAAGCGGGAATTGCCCGCCATCGGCAAGGTATCCTCGGAAATATTCGACGAGATCATCCTCCCCCGGTTGGGCCGGAAACACCCGGAGATCCTGGTGGGTCCCCGGCACGGGGTGGACGTGGGGGTCGTCGACCTGGGGAACGGACAGGTGATGGTGACGACGACCGATCCGATTTTCGTGGTGCCCCCCTACGGGTGGGAACGTTCCGGCTGGTTCGCCGTCCACATCCTGGCTTCGGATGCGGTCACGTCGGGAATCCGGCCGCGTTATATCACCATGGATCTGAATCTTCCCCTGTCCATCACCCGGGAGAGCTTCGAAGCGTTGTGGTCGGTGATGCACCGGGAGTGCGAGAAAATCGGCATGGCCATCCTGTCCGGACACACCGGCCGCTACGAAGGGTGCGAATATCCCATGATCGGCGGCGCCACCGTGATCGGCATCGGGCCCAAAGACCGGTATGTCACCCCCGAAATGGCGCGGCCGGGGGATGTCGTCATCATCACCAAGGGGGCGGCCATCGAGGCGGCCGGGTTGTTCGCCGTCACCTTTCCCCGGCGGGTGGCGGAACGATACGGGGAGGCGGCGGCGCGGGAGGCCGAGGAAATCTTCTGGCAGATGTCCGTCGTGGAAGATGCCCTCACCGCGGTCGAAGCGGGGGTGAGGGAAAACGGCGTCACCGCCATGCACGATGCCACCGAGTGCGGCGTTTGGGGCGGCCTGTTCGAGGTCGCCCAGGCGTCGGGAGTCGGCATGACGATCGACAAGGACAAGATCATCGTTCAGGACGCCGTGCGGAAAGTGTGCGACCTGTTCGGCATCGACCCGTATTCGTCGATCAGCGAGGGGACGCTCATCATCACCTGCCGGCCGCACAGGGCAAAGGAAGTGGTCCGGCGATTGAGCGACAAGGGAATCCCGGCCGGCATGGCGGGGGAGATCGTGGAATCGCGGCAGGGAATGCGGTTTTTTGAAAACGGGACGTCGCAGGAACTGATTCATCCCAAAGTGGATCCCTTTTGGGGCGCCTTCGGGAAGGCGGCGTCACAGGGCGGCTGAATGGGCGATCGAATCTCTCCCCGCCGGTGGCGGCTTTACGTCATCACCGACGAGCGGCTGGGCCGGGGCCGGTCCCATCTCCAGATCGCGGAAGCCGCCCTTAGGGGCGGAGCCGACGTCATTCAGCTTCGGGATAAGGAGGCCTCCAGCGGCCGGCTTTTCCGGGCGGCGCTGGAGCTGCGGAAGCTCACCCGCGATGCGAAGGTTCCTTTCATCGTGAACGACCGCCTCGACGTCGCACTGGCCGCCGACGCCGACGGGGTCCATGTGGGGCAAGTGGACCTGCCGGCTTCCGTGGTCCGCAGGATCCTGGGGCCCGGCAAGATCCTGGGGGTCTCGGCGGAGACTGTGGAGGAGGCCATGACGGCGGAAAAGGACGGAGCGGACTACCTGGGGGTGGGTCCGGTTTTCGAGGCCAGGGGGACCAAGGCGGATGCCGGGGAGCCGCTGGGCCTCGAACTCATCGCGCAAGTCCGCCTTCGTTGCCGGCTCCCGATCGTCGCGATCGGAGGGATCCATGCCGAAAACGCCCGGAAGGTGCGGGAAGCGGGGGCGGATGCCGTGGCCGTGATTTCCGCGGTCGTGGCGGCGGAGGATATCGCGCAGGCCGCCAGGCGGTTGAAGCACCGGCTCTGCGCCGCGGAAGAAGACCCCGGAAAATGAAAAAAGCGCTTACCATCGCCGGCTCCGACAGCGGGGGAGGGGCCGGCATTCAGGCGGACCTGAAGACCTTCATGGCCTTCGGTGTCTACGGGATGTCCGCCGTCACCGCCCTCACCGCCCAGAATACCGAGGGCGTGCAGGGGATTTTCGACATCTCGCCTGAGTTCGTCCGGGAGCAGATCCAAAGCGTCATGACCGATATCGGCGCCGATGCCGTCAAGACCGGCATGCTGTCCAACGCGGCCATCGTCCGGACGGTGGCGGACGCGGTCCGCGATTTCCGGATCGCCAACCTGGTCGTGGACCCGGTGATGGTCGCCAAGAGCGGCGATTCCCTGCTGGCGCCGGAAGCCCGGCAGGCGGTCCGGGAGGAGCTGCTGCCCCTTGCCACGATCATCACTCCGAACATTTTCGAGGCCGAAATGCTTCTGGATCGCAGGATCGAAGGCCTGGACGCCATGCGGGCGGCGGCGCAGGAGCTGAAAACCTTCGGGTGTCCCTGGGTGGTCTTGAAGGGAGGGCACCTGGACATTGAAGGCGAGTCGATCGACGTGCTCTGCGGCGGCGGGGAGCTCCATTTCCTGCGGTCGCCACGGTTGGATTCCAGAAATACCCACGGTACCGGCTGTACCTTCGCCTCCGCCATCGCCGCCGGGCTGGCCAACAGGCGGACGCCGCCGGAGGCCGTCCGCCTGGCCAAGGAGTACGTTACCGAGGCGATCCGAAACGGCCTTTCGATGGGAAGCGGTCGCGGCCCCACGAACCATCTGACCGGCGTCCGCAGCAGGTGGTGACGCCCCATTCCTCGTCGAGATTACGCCGCGGCCCGGTACGCGTTGGCGAAGACGGTCTTCGCGAACTCCTCCAGGGTCGTAGGCGTCGTGTTCTCCGCGTTCCGTCCCTGGGTGGGGCGGATCCTCCCCGCGTTGAAGCCGCGCTCCATCTCGAGCATCGCCTCGACGACGCTCCGGGACATCCCCATCCCGATCATCGCCTTGCGCGCTTCCTCCTCGGGAAACTGGACGTACTTGAGCCCCGGGTTCCCGATCGCCTCGCCGAGGATGCGGGTGGCCTCGGACATCGTCAGGTCCCGGGGACCGAGCAGGTAGCGGACCGAACGGCCGTTGAAGGTCCCCTCGAGGAGCAGCCGGGCCGCCGCATCCGCGATGTCCTTTGTGGCGACCATGGGAATCGGCACGTCGGGCCGCACGGGGCTCCCGTTAACTCCCTGCGTCCGGATGACGGGGATGCTCCAGAGGTGGTTCTCCATGAAATAGGCCGGCCGCAGGTGTACCACGCCGGCTTCCCTGAGCGTTTCGAATTTCGTTTCCAGGTCGTGCAGGCCCAGGATCGGGCCCGTCCCCTCGGACAGGTGCGCTCCGACGCTGCTCAAAGTCACGACGCACGGCACGCGGGCCTTGGAAAGGGCCGACAGGAGGGAATCTCCGACCCGGTTCTGATACCCACGGATGTCGGGGGCGTCGTGTTTCGGGGGGATCAGGACGAAAGCTCCCCGGACCCCCGCGAAGGCCTTCGCGAGAAAGGCCTCGTCCCCGAGGTCGCCCGGCCACGACTCCGCTCCTTTCGAGGCCAGGGGCCCGAGGCGGACCCGCTCCCTCCCGATGACGCGAACCGGTTCGCCTGCGCCCAGAAGACTTTCGGCGATCCTGGAACCGACGTTGCCTGTCGCTCCGCAGATAACGAACGGCGATTTCATCGTCTTCCTCCTCTTCTCGCTTCGCGGATTTCCTGATATAAGATTCCCCCCGCCGAAGGGGAGATCCGGGGCCGGGGACGGAAGTTCACCCTTTCTCGCACCACTCCCTGGCGTTCAGGAAAAACTTGAGCCACGGGGAGGCCTTCAACGATCGCTTCCACTCCCCGGGCATCCACGCCCACTGCCAGGTGAGAAACGTCCGTTCGGGATGGGGCATGATCGCCAGGTGCCGGCCGTCGGGGGAGCAAAGCGCCGCGATCCCGTTCGCCGACCCGTTCGGGTTGAACGGGTACCGCATCGTCACTTCCCGCCGGTCGTCGACGTACCGGACCGGGGCGAGCGACAGGGACTCCACTTTCTTCAGGATCTTCCTGTCGGGGAAGAACGCCCTTCCCTCCCCGTGGGCGACCCAGATCCCAAGGGACGAGCCGGCCATCCCCTTGAGCAGGATCGAGGGGCTCGGGAAGATCCGGACGGCGGAGAACCGCGACTCGAACCGGCCCGAAAGATTGTGGATGAATCTCGGCTGGCGCCTGTCTTCGATGCCGGCCCAGGGGATCCAGCCCAGGAGCGCCACGAGCTGGCACCCGTTGCAGACGCCCAGGGAAAACGTGTCGGCCCGGTCGTGGAACCTTTGGAACTGCTCGAACACGCTCCTGTTGAAACGGATCACCCCGGCCCAGCCCTTCGCGGAGTCGAGGACGTCCGCGTAGCTGAACCCCCCGACGAAGGCCATCCCCCGGAACCGGTCCAGGTCGACCTTCCCCTCGAGAAAATCGGTCATCGTCACGTCCCAAGCGGTAAACCCCGCCTGGTGGAACGCAGACGCCATCTCCCGGTCGCTGTTGCTCCCCTCTTCCCGGACGACGGCGACGGCGGGCTTGTTCCTTTTCCGCAGGATGGCCGGGGAAGCGGCTTCGGGGGTGAAGGAGAGCTTGTACGATGGTCCCGGTCGGTCGTGGAGGTTCCGCTTCTCCTGGGCGACGCAACCCGGGTTCGCCTGGAGCCTCTCCAGCCGGTGGCTTGTCTCCTCCCAGATGCTCCTTAAGGTCCGCATGTCCTCGCCGAGGACGATCCTGCCGTCCGCCTTTACCTTGATCCGCTTTCCCGCCGTCGTTGCGCCGAGTACACGGAAGGGGAGCCTTGCTTTTTCCAGCCGGGCGAGGAGGTTCTTCTCGTCTTTCGGGAGGTATTCGATCACCATCCCGGGCTCTTCGGAGAAAAGGAAGGGGAGGGGGTCGGCGCCTCCCGTCGATACCTCCAGCCCGCAGTTTCCCGCAAACGCCATCTCCAGGAGCGTGGTGACGAGCCCTCCGTCGCTGCGGTCGTGCCCGGAAAGGACAAGCTCCTTCCCGATCAGTTCCTGGACGGCGTTGAAGGCCCGCTTCAGCAGCTTCGGGTCGTCCACGTCGGGGGATTCGTCACCGACCTGGCCGTAAACCTGCGCGAGCGCCGACCCGCCGAGGCGGTTTTTCCCGTTGCCGAGGTCGAGGAACAGGAGCCTGCTCTTTCCCGGCTGCTTGATGTCGGGCGTCACCACCTTCGTGATGTCCGGGCATGGAGCATAGGCCGAGATCACCAGCGTCCCTGGGGATTTGACCGTCTGGGCCGTCTCCCCGGAGCCGACCTTGGCCGCCATGGAGAGGCTGTCCTTCCCTCCGTCGATCGCGATGCCGAGCTCGATCAGGATTTCCCGCAGCGCGACCGCCGCGTCGTAGAGCCTCGCCCCCTCGCCGGAGAGCTTCGCGGCCCACATCCAGTTCCCGGAGCATTTGACGTCTTCGAGCCGGCGGATCTTCGCCCATACGAGGTTGGTCAGCGCCTCCGCCACGGTGAGCCGGGCCATCGCGGCCGGGTCGATAAGGGTCTTGACCGGCTGCTCGCCGATCGCAATCGCCGCCCCGGTATGCCCGAAGTGGCTCTGGGCGATCACGGCGACGTCGGAGACGGTGAGCTGCAGCGGTCCCGCGCACTGCTGCCGGGCGACAAGCCCCGTGACGCTGCGGTCGACCTTGTTCGTGAGGAACCGCTTCGACCCGACGGAGACGAGGCGCAGGACCCGGTCCAGCGCGCCGCGGATGCTCACGTTGCGGGGAAGCGCAAGGGGCGAAAGCGCGGGCGCGATGCGATCGAGCCGGAACGTCTTCTGCGGCATGTCGCCCAGGACCTTTTCCAGGTCGAGGTCCACCGGCGTGCTCCCGTCGCGCTCGTCGTGCAGGACGATCCGGCCGTCCCCGGAGATCCGCCCGATGAAGGCGCAGGGGACCTTCTCCCTGCGGCACAGCGCCTCGAACGTTTCCCTGCTTCCGGGCCGGATGAGGAGAGCGTTCTGCTCCTGATATTCGGCGCCCCACAGCTCGAGGGCGGAGAGGGTGTCGTCGCCGCTCTGGATCTTCCGGACCTCGATCCGCGCTCCCGCCGGGTAGATGATCTCCTTGACCACGTTGCAGTTCCCGCCCGCGCCCTGGTCGTGGATGCTGACGATCGGATTGCCGTCCCCCATCTCGACGCAGGCGCGGATGACGCGGTTCACCTTCTGCTCCATCTCGGCGTCGCCGCGTTGGACGGCGTTGAAGTCGAGCTCCGCGACGTTTTCTCCCTGGATCATGCTGGAGGCGGCCCCTCCACCCATGCCGATCCGGTAGGCGGGCCCCCCGATCTTCGTGACGAGCATTCCCGTCTCGGGCGCACCCTTTTCGACGTGCCGGGAGTCCATCTGCCCGATCCCGCCCGTGAACATGATCGGCTTGATCCACTCCCTGCGCTCCCCGTCCGGCAGCCGGAGGCCGAAGGCGCGGGTGAAGCCCTGGATGACCGGCTCTCCGAACTTGTTCCCGTAGTCGGAGGCTCCGTTGGACGCGTTGATCTCGATGGAAAGGGGGGACGCGAGGTTGCCCGGGTAGGCAAAGGAAGGGTCCTCCCAGGGGAGCCGGTAGCCGGGGATCCGCAGGTTCCCGACGCAGTAGGCGGCCGTCCCCGCGACGACGAGTCCTCCGCGCCCCGTGGCCTGGACGTCCCGGATCCTCCCTCCCGTTCCCGTTTCCGCTCCGGGGAAGGGGGCGACGCCGCTCGGGAAGTTGTGCGTCTCCGCCGTGAAGATGAGGTGATAGGCGGGGCCGGCCTCCATCATCCGGGAGCACGTTCCCGGATGTTCGGGAAGAAGCGTCCGGATCCGGTACCCCCGGATCGCGCTCGAGTTGTCCTTGAAGGCGATCACGCTGTTGGCCGGGTTCGCCTTCAGGGGGTCCTTGACGATCCGCATGAGCGGTTCCGGGATTTTCTTCCCGTCGACGATCAGCTTCCCCCGGAAGAACCAGTGGCGCGAGTGCTCGCTGTTGGATTGGGAGAGGTCGAAGCACTCCACGTCGGTGGGATTGCGCTTGAGATCCTTGGCGAAAAGGTCGAAGTAATACTCGATGTCCCAGGCGTCCAGCCCCAGCCCCAGCTCCGCATTGATCCTTTGAAGCGCCGGGATCCCCTCCTCGATCAGGGGGACGGTGCGGACGCCTTCCGGGCGGATCCCCGTCTCGAAGGTCGAAAGAGGCGCGGAGTAGGGGCACTCCGTCATCCGGTCGTGGACCTTTGACAGAAACGGATCGATCCGGTCCCCGGCGGGCTCACGGTCCGCGACAAGCCGGTACCGCCTCGACCGCTCGATCCGCCGGATCTTGTCGAGGCCGCACGCTCGGCAGACGGAAACGGCGTTCGTGGACCACGCCGTGGTGAAGTTCATCCTCGGGCCCACTTCGAGGACCCGGTCCCCACGGAATAAGGTTTCGGGGGCAAACCGGTCCGGCTCGAACGTCTCGGCCAGGAGCCACCGCAGTGTTTCGATCTCCGCGTCGTTCAGGGGCTCCGACGCCTCGATGTTGAAGCAGTACTCCGTCTCGATCCGCCGGACGCGCGGGGACACGTTCTTCCGGGCGAAGGCAAGAAGATCCTCCGCCTTCGTCTCGGAGAGCGCGGGATTCCTATAGAAATGGAGCATTCTCATCGCATGACCCACATGGTCCTGGGATCCAGATCCTGCAATCCTACCGGGGAATCGGGAAGTTCTCAAGGGCCGGACGCCGCGCCGGGAAGGAATCCGTCCGGCCGAATTCATTTGACCGGCGGAAGATGATGTGATTTGCTGTTGGGAAGTTAGAATGGCTTAAGAGCCACCGAAAAGGTGAAATCCGGGAAACCGGATGGCACAAAGTCACCTGCCCGTTTTCCGGGTGGAGGGGCTGCCGAAGTGGCGATCACGTGTCCTGTGGAGCCCACCTTTTTGGAGGTGGGTTTTTTTATTGCGGACTTGAAGATTCCGCCACCCACAACCCAACTTCCATGTGCGCCAGGGGGAAAAGATGATTCGAAAAACAGGGTTCCTGGTCTCGCTCCTGACGGTAGCAACGCTTATGGCGTCATGCTCCCCGAAAATCTACGGCAGGCTCGATCTCGTCGACGCCACCCTGAGGCCGGTCGCGACGGACAATGCGCAGGGGACGGTGATCAACATGATGAACACCACCGCTCCGCTGGAAAAGGCTTCCCACGCGGCGGTCGTCGACGCCAAAGGGGAATACACGTCGGCAAAGGACGCCATCGTCCCGGGGATGTACAAGGTCGAGGCGAGCCGGATCGGCTACATAACGGAAACGCAGAACGCCGAGATCGGGCGGTTCACGCGGAAGAAGGTCGAATTCAAGCTGAAGAAAATCGACGAGGGGAAGCGCAGGGCGATCGAGGGCGCGGCCTCGGACGAGGACAAGATCATCAACCCCGGCGAGGTGAACCTGCAGCCTCCCTCGTTGTAAGGGCGTAACAGCCGATACGATATCCAGGAGGAACCGGCGATGCTGAAGCAGGCGATAAAGGCGGTTTTCGTACTTTCGATGTCCTTCTGGCTCCTGGCGGGTTGCGAGGGCGGGAAGCCGGAGAAGGCGGTGGAGAAAGCGCCGGCGGCGGAGAATGCGGCGAAGCAGGCGGTCGCGACCCCTGTGCCCGCCGGGGAGAAGATCGAAATCGAAGTCCAGGCGCTCCTGGAAGGCGAACCGGCCGCGGAGGCGAAAATTACCGCGAACGGGGCCGAGCTCGGGAAGACGGATGAAAAGGGTACCTTCCTGGGAAGCCTTCAGAAGAAGCCCGGCGAAGAAGTCGAGATCGGCGTGACGAAAGAGGCTCCCGGGCTCATCGTGGTCCCCTGGAAAGAATCGTTCGTGGTGAAGCTCCCCAAGGAAGGCAAGGTGGAGCGGTACTCCTTCAAGGCGGACCTTAAGGCTTCGATGTACGCCATCGTCGCAGTCACCGAGAAGGGGAAACCGGTCGCGGGAGCGAACGTCGCAGTCAAGGGAAAGAAGGCCGGGACGACGGACGAGAACGGCGAGTTCCGCTACGAATACAAAACGACGCCGAAGAAGGGCACCGAGTTTTCCGTGAGCAAGCCGGGATTTGCCCCCTGGGGCGCCAGGGTCGGGAAGCTCAAGCCCGGCCAGAGGATCGAGGCGGCGCTTTCAAGGCAGGCCGTCATCATCGTTTCGTGCCTGACCGACGAATACGGCCGCTCCCGCGGGGTTGCCGGCGTCGCCGTATCCGTGGACGGGGAAACCTTGGGGAAGACGGACGCCAAGGGGGCCTTGACCTATAAGCACCCGGGCAAGCCGGGGAAGAAAGTCCGGCTGGCCCTCTCCGTGCCCGGGTACATCCCGGCGAAGTGGGAGACCCAGGTGGCGCTGCAAGGCGAAGTCAAGATCCAGCGGTTCTTCTATTCCGCCGCCCCCCGGGCGATCCGCACGGGGATCTACGGCTTCGTGAGCAATACCCCGGGCGCGGATCTCCAGGACTTCGTCGCGCGGACGGAGGAGGCGGTCTCGGCCCAGCTCTTCCGATATTCCGCCTTCCGCGAGGTCCCCGCCGCGACGCTCCAGGCCGCCATGAAGAAGGCCAGGCTCCCCGTCGAGAAGGCGACGACCAAGGGATGGCGGAACACCCCGCTTGCGGACTCGGTCGACATGATCGTCCTGGGGAGCGTGGCCAGGGACGACAAGGGGTATCTGGTCGAGACCCGGTTCTACGGCGCGGGCGGCAAGCCGGTACTGTCTCTCATCGAGCGGATTAAGGACGCGGGCGCCATCGCCGCCGGGGCGAAGGAAATCGCCGAGAACGCGGTCGAGCGATTCCCCTTCGAAGGGACCGTCGTCGCCTCCGAAGAGGACCGTTACCGGATCAACCTGGGGAAGGCCGGTCACAGGATCGGCAAGGG
>Ga0214473_10004059_pt1 | contig 17617 bp, 14 predicted proteins | sample RVTome_7_FD_203509 | JGI IMG/M metagenome (GOLD analysis project Ga0214473, IMG submission 203509) | Soil microbial communities from uranium-contaminated site in the Upper Colorado River Basin, Wyoming, United States - RVT98D197 | ecosystem: Environmental > Terrestrial > Soil > Contaminated >... | reverse complement strand
GAACTGAGCCATCGCGAAGGACCTCATTTTCCACCTCCGTAAACGTTGTTCCGCCGCCGAACCCACCCGCGCGCCGACGCGGCGCAGCAGTCAATTGGGAAGACTCGCCCGGCCCGAACACCCAAACATTCGTTTCAGCGTAAAGAAAACCTTCGGCCGGCTGTATTCTAGCCGGCCATCCGGGATCGGCAACCTCGGAGATTCGGCGGCCCTGCTCGCCGTCTTGCGCCGGTGTTCATCAGCGCCCCGCCTCATCCGGCGGGTCGGCTGGATCGGCCACATGCCCGCGCTGAGGCTCGGAGCGGTAGTCCATGCCCATCTCCGGCGGCTGGCCGTAGAGCTCGGGGTGCTGGTAGGTGCCCTTCTCCAAGCCCTGCTTCTCGATCTCGACGGGCGCGCCGTACTCCCGCACCCAGCGGTCGATCCGCAGCGCGTTCACGCGCCCTGACACCTTCGCCCTGGGCGCGGCGCCTGCTCGCCGCCGGGATTGTCCAGCCAGCCACGGCTCTTCGAATGCGCTGCTTCACCCGCTGAGAGCAACGGGCGGATCAAGATCGCTATCATTAGCTACCGCGGGGGCGCCTCGCGCACCTTCTGCACCGCCGGGAGCAGCAGGCCGATCAGAACTGCAATAATTGCGATCACCACCAGGCCCGGGGGCCGGTCTTCCGAGTCCGCGAATCGCCCTGTGCTGGCGACGATCGTCCCGTCGCTGAACTCGATGGAATCGCGCCACGAGAAGCGCATCTCGCTCGCGCGCTCGCCGCCCGCCTCGGCGGCGGCGGCCCAGGTCACGACGGCGACCAGCAGGTCACCGTCGGTGGTTTCGAACACAGCCACGCCCTCGCCGATCAGTGTCCCTTCCACGTCGCCGGGACGAAACGTGCCCTCTCCGCGGGCCGTGTACTCTCCGATGTGTGGTTCTGTTCCGCGGAGAGTGAATGGGGTCGTCTTGTCGGGTGAGAAATCCACGGTGCCTTCGAAGTTGTCCCGCTGTTCGGCGAGTTGCGGCTCGGACGGGCTGAGGACGCAACCGGCGGGAACGATTTGAAAGAACATTGACACTGTGAAGAGCGTGTACCGAATGACAGTCCTGAAGTCTCGCATCGTATTCCTTTCTCGTTTAGTAGCCACTACGGAAGGTTGCGTTCTCGGCCGCGCCAGCGGCAGAGCACCTGGATCGACGCTAGCCCGGCCCGATGGCGATGAAGTCGAAGTCTTGGTCAAACCAATCATTGTTCGCCACGTTCCTGGTGCGAGGGCCCAGACGGCGCGCGGGCAAGCCGTCGCCACAATTGCGCGTTATTGCGCGCCTTTCACGCCACAAGACGACCCCTGCGGCGGTCGCCCACAGCGGCTATAATCGGCGCTCAAAACGCTTGCGATCCATTCGGCCGGCCCGAACACCCAAAACCTGTCTTCAGCGCATAAAAAACCTTCGGCCGCTCGTATTCTAGCCGCCCATCCGGGATCGGCAACCTCGGAGATTCGCCAGCCCTGCTCGCCGTCCTGCGGCGGTGTTCATCAGCGCCCGCCCTCGTCCGCCGGGTGGGCTGGATCGGCCGCATGCCCGCGCTGAGGCTCGGAGCGGTAGTCCATGCCCAACTCCGGCGGCTGGCCGTAGAGATCGGGGTGCTGGTAGGTGCCCTTCTCCAGGTTCCGGCTTTCCCGTGCCTGCTTTGTCGCGCGGCGGGCGGTGTAGCCGTCGCCGTCACCCGGGCCCGGCCGGGACGTCGGTGAGAGAAACGACCTCGAAGACAATCTGCCGCGGCATGACGGTTGCTCCCTACTATGGCTAATACGAGAAATTCGCGTTCGCGTCGGTCGAGCCGAGACTGCCGGGGGCGGAGAAACCGGCCACGGCCGGGCTGGCCGGGGCGCGCCGGTCGATGATCGGCCCATAGACGTTGTTGGCGGCGATGATCCAGTCGATGTCGTTGCCCGAGCAGATGTTCCTGATGATGATGTTGCCGGAGAACTCGACCTCGATGCCGCGGTCGGCGCCGGTGCAGGTGTTGCCCTCGAGGCGATTGTCGGTGCTGGTGGCGCGGATGCCCGCGCCGACGCCCCCGCCAAAGCCGTTGGTCGAGCAGGTGTTGGAGCGGATCACGCAACTGACGGAGCACCGGATGCCGTCGAGGTTGTTGAACTGGGCGGTACAGTCGGCGACCGTGCTGCCGTCTGAGGCGCTGATGCCATCGCCGCCGTTGGCGGACGCCGTGCAGTTCGAGACCGTGGAGCCGAGGCCGGTGCTGATGCCGGTGCCGGTGTTCTGGTACGCCGAGCAGTTCGAGACCGTGCTGCCGCTGTTGGTGGCGATGCCGTTGGCAAGGTTGCGGAACGCCGAGCAGTTCGAGACCGTGCAGCCAATGCTGGTGGCGATTCCGTTGCTGGAGTTCTCGTTCGCCGAGCAGTTCGAGACCGTGCAGCCGTTGCCGGTGTTGATGCCGATGCCGGTGTTGTTGTACGCCGAGCAGTTCGAGACCGTGCCGCCGGTGCCGCTGATGATGCCGGTGCCGGTGTTGTTGTACGCCGAGCAGTTCGAGACCGTGCTGCCGAAACTGGTGGCGATGCCGTTGCCGGTGTTCTGGTACGCCGAGCAGTTCGAGACCGTGCAGCCGATGTTGGCGAAGATGCCGTTGCTGGTGTTCTGATACGCCGAGCAGTTCGAGACCGTGCAGCCGGTGCCGACGCTGATTCCGTTGCCGCCGTTGCCGCTGGCGAGCAGCTCGGCCACGCGGCAGTTGGTCGCCGTAACGGTCACCAGGTCGACGCCTTCATCGCCCCAGGAGCGGATCGAGCCGTTGACCACCGCGATGTTCCTCAGGCCGGCCACGGTGACGCTCACCCCGTCCAGCGAGCCGGCGACGCCCCGGAGGTCAAAGCCGTTGAGGTCGAGCGTGACGCCGTTGGCGGCGATCTCGATGCCGTGCTTGCCCACCACGCCGGTGATATTGCCCGTGAGGTAGTACGAGCCGGGCTCCCTGATCTTGAAGAGACTGTCCGCATCACCCGGCGTGTTGGTCGCGTTGATCGCGATCCGCGGGTCGACGCACTGGAGGAAGTCCGTCGAGTCCAGCCCGTCGAGCAGGTCGGCGTTCAGGGCGAACAGGGCGTTGGGGGCGGCGGTCAGCTCCTGACGCGGCGAAAGCGGCGTGCCGTTGACGCTGATCTCCAGCCAGCGGGCCTGGCCGTCGAAGGCCGTCGGCCCGAACTCGCCGTTGGCGTTGAGCTGCGCCGTGAACAGCCCAGCGGCGACTGGCACGCTGGGCAGCAGCACCGGGTCGCCGACCTGGGCGCCGCCAACGGCGGCGTCGAACAGACGGAACTCCAGGTCGAAGTTCCCATTGGCCGGCTTACCACCATCGGTCAGCCGGCCCTGATACGTGAACGCCGTGCCGAGCGGTGCCTGGGCAGCCGCAACCGACGCGAACACCAGGGCTGCGGCGACGGCACACATCGTTCTGGATTTGCTAGTCATAGTCTCGCTCCTTTCCTGAAAGTATTTCCTCTCCTGAAACGGTCCGCATGACGGACCCTACGCGCTGCAATCACGACTCGATCGCCCGTTCAAGCCGCTGGTCTGCGCCTTTAGCGTGGCGTCGCTTCGGGCAAGGCCGCGGGCGACGGACGCTCGGGGGCGGCGCGGTCGGTATCGGGGCGGTAGTCCATGCCCATCTCCGGCGGCTGGCCATAGAGCTCGGGGTGCTGGTACTTACCGCGCTCGGGGTCCTGCTTGTCGACCTCAACCGGCGCGCCGCGCTGCTGCACCCAGCGGTCGTTGCGAACGGCCTTGACCTCCCACGAAACCCTGGCCCCGGGCGCGCCGCCCGCGATGCGGAACGAGCACGGGGGCGCCAAGTCGTCCGGCCCGGCGTTCGCGCCCTCGGCCAGAGCGTCCGCGCTGATCTCCAGGGCCACGTGCAGCATGGGCATGGGCGCACCGACGGCCGTGAGCACGTAGCTCGGGTCCTTGTTCACTTTGGCGAAGTAGGAGGGCAACTCCACCACCACCTCGCCGGCGCCGTCGAGCGTCACCGTGCCACGGTAGAAGTTGATGACCTCGGGCGACTCGACCGAGTAGTGCAGCAGGTACTTATTCTCCGGGTCGTCGGGGTGGTCGATGCGGAAGGACTTGGCGCCGCTGGCGCCAAAGTCGCCGCCAGCGTAGACGGCATACGCCGACCGGTTCTGGCTCGACGCCGCCCCGTAGACACCGTAGTTCGGGCCCGTCGCCGCCAAGTTGGTCCCCTGAAGCCCACGCCCCCCGAAGCCGTCGGTCTCGAAATCTCCACCCCATTCCGCTCCGGCGCCGTCGTTCAAGCCGATCACCGCCGCTTGGCCCCCGTTGCTGCGTGCGTACACGCCGACCGAGCGCTCCCCTTTGCTGGCATAGCCATAGACGGCCGTGCCGTCGATGCTGCCATTCTCGAACCGCCCGCCGTAGGTAATGCCGGTGGCGGCGGTGGCTTCCCCGAAGATGCCGCGGCCGGACGTGCTGTCGCTCTCGAACCGCCCGCCGAACGTGGTACCGGAGGCAGCGTAGGCTGAGCCGAAAACGCCAATGCCGGAGCTGCTTGCGCTCTGCCCGGCCACGCCGTAGTTGGCGCCGCTGACGGCGGTGGCAGTGCCCAGGACGCCCAGGCCGGTCGTGCTGGCGCTTTGTCCGAACACACCGTAGTTGGCGCCGCTAGTGGCGGCGGCAAGACCGAAGACGGCACGCCCCAGCGTGCTGGCGCTCCGCCCATACACGCCGATGTTAGGACCGGAGACGGCGGTGGCCTCACCGTAGACGCCGAGCCCGTCCGTGCTGGCGCAGTGCCCATACACGCCGTAGGTAGTGCCGGTGGCGGCGCTGGCCTCGCCGAAGACGCCGCGCCCGGACGTGCTGTCGCTCTGGAACCGCCCGCCGTAGGTGCTGCCGCTGGCGGCGGTGGCCAAGCCGAGCACGCCGCGACCCGTCGTGCTGTCGCTCTGAAACCACCCGCCGTAGTTGACGCCGCTGGCGGCGGCGGCCAAACCATAGACGCCGTACCCGTTCGTGCTGTCGCTGTGGAACCACCCGCCGTAGTTGACGCCGCTGCCGGCGGTCGCCGACCCGTAGACGCCGATCCCGGACGTGCTGGCGCTCCGCCCGTACACGCCGTAGGTGTCGCCGGTGGCGGCGGTGGCCGAGGCGTAAACGCCGCGCCCGCCCGTGCTGTCGCTCTGGAACTGCCCGCCGTAGGCGCCGCCGCTAGCCGCCCTCGCCACACCGGCGACGCCGCGCCCCTGCGCGCTGTCGCTCTGGCCGAACACGCCATAGTTGACGGTGGCGGCGGCGGTCGCCGAGCCGAAGACGGCCGTAACGCCGTTGGTCGTGGAGGTGTTGTCGCCGCGGATAATGTGGGCGCTCGTGCCGCTCAGCGTGAGCGGCACGGGGATGGATTGGAGAAACGCCGTCGAGTCCAGTCCGTCGAGCCGGTCGGCGTTCAGGGCGAACAGGGCGTTGGGCGTGGCCGTTAGCGCCTGGCGCGGGCCGAGCGTCGTGAAGGCTCCGCCGCCAGCCGGGCTGCGCAGAGCGATCTGGAGCCAGCGCGCTTCGCCGTTGAAGGCGCTGACGCCGAACTCGTTGTTGGCGTTGAGTGGCACCGTGAACAGCCCAGCCACGACGTTGACGTTGTTGACGGGCACCAGCGCGCCGATCTGATTGCCAGCGCTCGCGTCGTCCCACAGCGTGAACTGAAAGTCGGCCGTGTTGCTGAGCGGCTTGCCGCTGCTCGCCAGCCGACCCTGATACGTGAACGCCGTACCTAGCGGCCCGTCCTCCTGAGCGCGGACGGAGCGTGAGCCCGCCATGCACACCGCCACGGCCCCGATCACGATGAATTGGATTCGCTTCGTCGTCTTCATGCTCATGCCTCCTTCGCGGAATGCCTCGCCGAACTGAGATTCGCAGAGAAACCGCCCGACCGCAGGCGCGGCCGCCCGCCGTGGACTCCGATCAAAAACCACGCCGCGCGATCGCGTTCCGCGGCGCAGAGCGGCGATCGTGCGGAAGACAGGAGAGCCAGCCGTCACGTTGCGGCTGTGGCCCGAACACTCTCCGGTCATGATGCTAGGCGCGGCGCGGGAGCGTTTCCACACGGGGTGTGCTTTTCTCTATAATCGCGCGGCCCCGGCAACGTGATGCCTCCCAGCCCATGGCTGTACGTCTAACGGTGCTCGGCTCCGGCACGTCGCATGGCATCCCCATGATCGGCTGCGACTGCGCCGTGTGTACGTCGGCCGACCCGCGCGACTGCCGCACGCGCACCAGCGCGCTGTTCAGCTACGACGGCCACAGCGTGCTGGTCGATACCAGCCCCGAGCTGCGCTTCCAATGTCTGGCCTACAACGTACGCCGCGTCGATGCGATCCTGCTCACCCATCACCACGCCGACCACGTGTGCGGCCTCGACGACGTGCGCCGGTTCAACTGGTTGCAGAAGGCGGCGCTGCCCCTCTACGGCAACGCGCACACGCTGGCGCGCGTACGACAGATGTTTACGTATGCCTTCACGGATGACCCGGACTATCCGAGTGCCAAGCCGGCCCTCGTGCCGATGGCGATCGACGCCCCCTTCGAGTTGTTCGGGCGAAAGGTCCTCCCGATTCCGTACCTGCACGGATCGCTGCCGGTGCTCGGCTTCCGCATCGGCCGGGTGGCCTACTGCCCGGATTGCAGCGCGATCCCCGATGCATCACGGCCGCTGCTGGCCGACCTCGACGTCCTCATTCTGGACGCGCTGCGCCGCCGACCACACCCGACGCACTTCAATCTCGACCAGGCCGTCGCCGAGGCGCAGCGCATCGGCGCCCGGCGAACGTATTTCACGCACATTGCCCACGAGCTGGCCCACGTCCCGACCAACGCCGAGTTACCGGCGGGGATGGAACTGGCCTATGACGGCCTCGTGTGCGATGCGGAGGACTGACGAACGGCTCCGGGAAAAAGGTGCCAGGAACCTTTCTGAGCGCTGTTTCCTGCGCTGAAAACTACACTCCCGAGGGTTCCTGGCACCTTTTTCAACGGGCTCCTAGGGCGGGGTCGGAAGCAGCTCAATAACGTCGAGGCCGAGGCGTAAGCGGTTCGCCGGCTGCGTGCTGAGCGCCGCAGTTTGTGTGGTCGGCGCCACGGCGCGCAGCGCGAGCGTGTGCGCGCCGGCGTCGAGATCCGCAGCGCCCAGCTCGACGCGCGCGATCCTGGGCTGCTCCGCGAACGTGTCGAATGTCGGCCCCAGCGGCCGGTCGTCCAGAAGCGCTTGAAAGCGCCCCCCCGCAGGCCCGCAAGTCACCACCAGCTCTACCCGCCGCGAGCCGGCATCTTTCGGCGGCGGCAACGCGAACTTCACAACGTCACCGACGCTTTCGAGCTCGATCACCCGCTGGGCTCCGCCGGACCACTCGCGCACGCCATCTTCGACACTAATCGTCGCGCGGCCGGCCGAGAGGATCTCCAAGTCCTCGCCCTCCGGCCCGCGCGGACGCTCCGGCAAATCCTCGAGCACCCAGCAGTCGAGCATCGCCTTCGGCGTACAGCGGACGGTCACACGATTGTCGCCCGCACGCAGCCGGAACACGCCGACGGTATACAGGCCAGCGGCGGCGCGGCGATAGACGACCGTGCCGGCCGTGCGGCCGGCCTCGTCTTCGACGTCAATCCGCTCGAACGCGCGGCGCGGGTGGACGCGCAGCTTGAGCCGCACCGTCCGGTCGTGCTCGGAGGGGATGAGAATCGTAACCGGCCGACCGGTCGCGACGTTGGCGGCCTGCGCACCAGAGAATTCGACGCCGCCGGCGTACTTCTCCGGAAGTACATTGCCCCAGCCCGCGCCGACGACGTGGCCTTCGATCTCCACCGCGCCGGGAATGCGCAGCCCGGGCACCGTCAGGTCCGCCAGTGTCAACGGCTTGAAAGAGTCTCCCGCTTCGCGCTCGCCATACCAATATACCATGGTGCCATAGTAGGTATCCGGTGCTGGCCCGCGCGGTAAACCGTCGATTGTGAAAAGTACAGACTGGCGAAAGTCAATACAGTCGCTGATGTGCCACCGATAGGCGGAGTTCTTCCCATACGCCCCGACGCGCGTCGCGCCGTGGAGTGCATAGATGTGCGCAGGCAGCTCCCCCGCGTCGCCGAAGGATTGCGCGGCGCCGGTGCCGAAGTACGACGGGGACTTTTCGCCGTCGATCCAGACTCTGTCGTCGCCCACGCCCCAGCCGGCCGCCCGCGGGCAATCGATGTTCAGCACGCAGCCGACGAGCCGGCCCGCCCCGACGCCGCGGAAAATCGTGTAATCGCGCCCCGCACAGGGGTCCTCTTTGCGGAACCCCGCGTGAAACCGCAGGCCTTCCGCCGGCGGCCGCGTGCGGTCGACGCGCGCCAGCAGCATCAACCCGATCTTCTCGTTACCGAGGTTCTCGATCTCAACCCGCGCCACGTCGTGGTACGGCATGGGAAAGTAGCAGTACATGAAGCGGTTCTCATTCACGGCTTCCCCCACGACCGGCGCCCCCGTCTCCGCGCCGGCCACCGGGATGTCCTGGCCGATCTCGCCGGGCATGCTGGTCCGCTTGTCTGTCCCGAGCACCAGGCTGTTGTAAAACTGTACGTCGAACCCCGACCCGAAGAAGTCGATCAGCGGGGCCTCGACCCTCGGCCGCGGTTCACGGTCGAGGTACACGCGCAGCACGCAGCGATGCAGCGCGTACACCTCGGGGGGCAAGCGGCGATCCGTCAGTGCGACGTACAGGGCCCGGATCACGCCGCCGCCCGCGAACGTCTCAATCTGGAGCTTCTCGCCCTTGGCGAGCTTCTGGAAGTCGCCCACGGGCGGCGCGGCGCGCTGGCCGAACAGTTGCTCGTCGGAAAACCCCTCTCGCAATGTGCGGCTCACCTGCTCCAGAACGGCTTTCGCCTCGTCGCTCAGCGCTGGCCGAAATGGCTCGACCTGCGTTCCCGCCGGCAGCGCAACATAGCTGATTTGATTGGGCGACGTGCTACCTCGCACCATAACCCTGCCACCGCGCCCGTAGCCGATCGGAAAGTAGCAATTATGCCCGCCGCCCGGCGTGACGTAGCACAGCGGCTCGTCGAACGGCGGCAGCGCCTTGTTGAAGAGGTCCGCCAACGGGGCGTCGATGACGGTGGCACCATCCAAAACGATGCGAAGCTGCCCCTCCGGCTTGGCCAACCAGATGCGGGTGATCGCGCCGGGCCCATCCATTTCGGCCAGGACCTCCCAGCCGTCCGGCTCGCTGCGCAGGAATCGCCCGCCCTCGCTGCTGGCATTCCCGCCTGGCCGGCTGCCCCCGGCAAACATCCCCGTCCGCTCCCCGTCCGGCGGCGTCATCAGACGGTCCAGGTCGATCACCCGCCGCAGCAAATCTGCCTGCGTAACCCGCGTCTGCGCGCCGGCGGACGCGGCCAGCGTCGCCAGCGCCACCAGCCCCACCAGCGCCAGCGCTCGCCTCCGGCTGATCCGATTGGCGCAGGCCCAAGGCAAGGCCGCGCCGACCCTATACATTGAACTTAACGGTGATAAAGTCACCGTCCTGCACGACATAGCTCCGGGGCTCCTGCCGAATCTTACCCGCGGCCTTGGCCTCGCGAATCGTGCCGGCGGCGCGAAGATCGGCAAAGGCAATCGCCTCGGCGCGGATGAAGCCCCGCGCCATGTCCGTATGAACCTTCCCCGCCGCCTCGACCGCGGTCGTGCCCTTGGGCACGGGCCACGCCCGGACCTCGTCGGCGGTGCCGCCCGTCAGAAAGCTGATCATGCCCAGCGCGTCGAAGCACGCCCGCACGATCCGGTCCCGGGCCAGCGCGGGAATGCCGTACTCGGCCATGAACGGACCGCGCTCCGCCGGCTCAAGCTGAAGCAGGTCGGCTTCCAGGGGGGCGCACAGCGCGATCGTCGCGTAGGCGTGCGGATCGCGAAACGGGGGTGGCGCACCGGCCAGACTCTCGTCGACGTTGATGACGACGACCTCGGGTTTCTGTGTGAGAAACCCGAAGCTCCGCAGGAACTTCTGTTCCTCGCCCGGTTGGACCACGTCCCGCAGCGGCTTCTCGCCCTCGAGGGCATCCTGGCAGCGTTTCAGCAGCGCCAGCTCGTGCTTAAGCTGTTCCACGTCCTTGGTGGGCTTGGTCACCGCCTTTTCGAGCTTCTCCAGCCGACCGGCACAGAGCGTCAGGTCCGCCAAGAGCATCTCCTCGCGCATCTGACGCAAATCCCGCTCCGGGTCAACCCGGTCGCCGTGCAGCGGCACCGCATCCGACGTGAACGCCCGGAGCACCACGAGCAGCGCATCCGATTGGCGCAAGGTTGGCAGGTGCTTGGCCAGCCCCGCCTCCTGCGTATCCCCCTCAGCACTGCCGGGCAAATCCACGAAGTCCATCGTGGCCTCGACCTTCTTCCGGGGCTTGAACAGCTCCGCGAGAAAGTCAAGCCGCGGTTCGGGAATATGCACGGCGGCGAGATTCTCCTCGGCCGGCTTCAGATGGTCGCGGGGGACGCCCGAGACGGCGATGAACAGGGCCGTCTTGCCCGAATACGGAAAGCCGACGATGGCCACGCGCATGCCCGGCTCCCCAGCCGATGGCCCGCCGGCCCGGGCCGTCATTTGCGGACGTAGCCGGCGCACCCAGTGTTACTGAGTGTTGTGCCACGCGGTGTCCGATATATGATAGTGAGACAGTTGGGGCGTGCATAGGCTGATGGCAGAGCCGCGGGCCGCTGGTCCGCGCGGCCTTTTCGAGCTATGGTGCCAGGCATGAATCGCGGCAAGCTGTTTCCCGGTCTTCTGGTCGTGTTCCTCAGCGCGTGCAACGTCAGCGTCCCCGACGCCGTCCCCCCCGACTTGCAGGACGTCACCCGTATTCGGGACAATGCCGACCTGACCGCCCAGCAGAAGCGCGCCCAGCTCGCGGACCTCGGCCTCTCGACGACGCTCATCAACGCCGTGCTCCAGGATGAGCGGCTGGGCAACCAGTACGGCGGCGACTTGCGCACCGCGTACGAGAAGGTCACCGACGGCCGTCTGAACGCCCTGACCCCTGACGAAGTGCAGATCTACGCCGACGAGGCGAGCGACACCGACTCCGGCTTCACGTACGACCTGACCGACGAGGAGGCTCAGGCGATCGTGAGCTTCTTCAAAAACAATCGCATCGCGACGCAAGATGACGTGTCGGCCTTTCTCGACGACCCGGCCAAGAGCGTGAACATTTCGAAGGATATTCCCGAGAACTCGCTGCGCGACCTGTTCGTGGACTTCGACACGAGCAAGCTGATCGAGAAGCTCCCGTAGGCCCGCCCCATCCGCACGCCGGCACGCCACGTGCCGGTAACTCGTCTCGCCCGCACGTGTTCGTTCATGGCCGGCGTCCTTGCCCGCCACACCGGGCGCGCCTGTAATATCGTTAGGGGCGAGCTGGACGACGCGAGCCGGTTGGGCGGCCCGCGACGACGCCGTGCGCGGCCAGGTGCGATGTGTTCGCCGGAATCGTGGAGACCGTCGGCAAGGTCGTGGCGCTGGACGCCAGCCCACGCCAGACTCGGCACGGCGCGCTGGCCCACGGGCTGGAGGTCGCCGTGCCGGAACTGCTCGACGACCTGCCAACCGGCGCCAGCGTCGCCATCAACGGCGTATGCCTGACGCTCGCCGGGCGTCAGGCCGCGGCGGCGACGTTCGACGTCATCCCCGAGACCTGGCGGAACACGAACCTGCACGCGCTTCGCGTCGGCGACGGCGTCAACGTCGAACGCTCCCTCCGCCTGGGCGACCGCCTCGAAGGACACTTCGTCCAGGGGCACGTCGACGGCGTCGGACGGGTCGAACGCATCGAACGCGGCGGCGGCGAATGGAAGCTCTGGATCGCCGTCGAGCCGCACGTGCAGCCATACCTCCTCCGCAAGGGCTCCATCGCGGTCGACGGTACGAGCCTGACCATCGTGGACGTGCGCCACCGCGCTTTTTCGGTCGCCCTGATTCCGACGACGCTCGAGCGCACCATGCTCGCGCGGCGCGCGCCCGGCGACCTCGTGAACATCGAGACGGATGTTCTCGCCCGGCTGGTCATCAGCCGCCTGGCCGCCCTGGGTGTTTCCACGGACGCGCACGTGGCCACAGTGGGACTCACCCTCGAGGAATTGCAGGCCCGGGGGTTCACGTGATGCCGGAGCGCCGCCCCAACGCCGACACACGGCCGCTCATCGGCATCACGATGGGCGACCCGCTCGGCATTGGCCCCGAGGTGCTCGTCAAGGCACTCACCGACCCGGACCTGCGTCGCGACGCCCGCTACGTCATCTTCGGCCTCCACGACGCCCTCAGCGTCGCCGCCGATCAGGCCGAGATTAATCCCTACTGGTGGCGGGAGCCGTACGAGTTCGGCGCCCGCGTCGCCAGCGGCGTCCTGGTCGCCGATTTCGACGACATGCCCTACCTGCGCCTCAACGGCGAGCGCGAGCCGGAGGCCCTGGCCGGCACGGCGTCCTTCCGCTTCGTCGAGGAGGCCATCCGCAATTTGAAAGACGGACTCCTCGACGCCCTCGTGACCGGGCCGATCTGCAAAGAAAGCTGGCGGCTGGCCGGCTACCGCATCATCGGCCACACCGAGCTGCTCGCCGAGCGCTTCGCGACGCGCCGCCTCACGATGGCGTTCGTCGCCGACGAATTACGCGTCGCGCTGGCCAGCGCGCACGTGCCGCTCTTCGAGCTGCGGAACCACTTCACCATCGGCCTGGTCCACCAGCCCATCGACCTGCTCGATCGCGCGCTGCGCGACTGGTTCGGCCTGGAGGACCCGCACATCGGCGTGCTCGGCCTGAATCCGCACGCCGGCGAAGGCGGCCTGCTGGGCGACGAAGAGCAACGGATCATCGAGCCGGCGATCGCCATGGCCTGCAACGCCGGCATCCGCGCGAGCGGCCCGCTGCCGCCGGATACCGCGTTTACGCCGCACGTCGCACAGGACTTTGACGGCCTCGTCGCGATGTACCATGACCAGGGTCTCATCCCGGTCAAAATGCGGGCCTTTCACCGTGCCGCGCAGGTCACGCTTGGCCTGCCGGTCATTCGTACCAGCCCCGACCACGGCACCGCGTTCGACATCGCCGGCCGCGGCCGCGCCAGCCCCGACAGCATGCGGGCCGCGATTCGCCTGGCGATCCAACTGGCCCGCACGCGCCAGTCGCAGCGCGCCGCCGCCGTCGGTGCCTAACGTAGCGGCCGGTCTCCGTGCCGGCCGTCGCATTCACAGCCCCGCCGTCAGCCGCTTCAGCCACGCCACGACAAATAGCGCCACAAAGTTCAGCGCAATCGAGTAGCCAATCGCCGCCTTCCACCACACCGACCCCGCCCGCCGTGCCCCCAGGGCCGCCAGCAGCATCAGGATCGGCAGGAAGTCCAGCGCATACCGTTGCGCGTTGGTCTGCGCAAAGCCATTGACGAAGTAAAACGCCCCGTGCAGCAGCGGGAGCAGAATCGACGCCCATGCCGCCCACACCAGCGGCCGCTGCCAACGCGCCAGAAGCGCGAAGAATACGAACGGACTGCCAAACGTCAGCGACGTCCCCCACGGGTCCGTTTCCTTCACGTCCAGCAGCGTCGGCGACGTAAAGTCAATGTGGAAACCCTGCAAGAACAGATACGTGAGATTGAACGGAACGTACGCCGGATGGAACAGGCCGTACTTCGCGACCCGCGCCGCCAGCGGCCCCGTCAGCGGCAGGTACCCGTACCCGGCGTCAAACGGATCGTCAAACCGCAGCCAGTTAAGCAGCAGGTAGGCCCCGATGCACACCCCCAGCGGCAGCGCAAACGCCACGCCTTGCCCGAGTTTCGCCCAGCCGGCCTTGTCCTTGTGCTTCAGCCACAACGCCACGGCGAGGAAGACCACGGAGTAGATACAAAGCTGCCGGGACAGATACGCCAGCCCGCAACAGAGGCCGACGAGCACCGCGCGTCCGCGCCCCAGCGCCTCGTAGATGGCCAGCAGCAGACAGCTCGTCGCGACAATGTGGGCGAAGTGCCAGGTCTCGTACGCTTGAAAGTGCGACGTGGTGTACGCCGTGCCGAGGAAGAACGCCGCCAACAGCCACCGCCGCAGTTCGCCCTCCATCTCCAGCCTCCGCAGAATCCCCCGCAGCACGAACACGTTGAGCGCCGTCAGCGCCAGGCTCACGACCGTCGTACGCGTCTGCTCCCCGAACACCGCGACCAGCGGCGTAATGAGCACCGCCGGCAGCGGCGGAAACACGACGTAGTGCTTGCCCCGATACGTGGCCACATCCCCAAAGGCCTCGTCGATGTCCAGCCGCCCGCGGAGAAACGCCTGCGCCTGATGCAGGTAGTGCTTATGGACGCCGGACTCCGCCCACAACCGCGGCCACACATCGACCCCCGCGACCAGCGCCAGCGCAGCCAGAATCAGTATCCGCCCGTAGCGTCCCACGCCGGCAATGTACCAGCGCCCCGCGCGCGGCGCAAGGCCGTGACCGGCGGCCGCGGTGCACCGCCATTTGCCAGTCGACCTCCGCGCGATTGGGTGCGGCCCGCCGGGTGCCACCGCCGCCGTGACGAATCACGTTCCCCGGCCTCGGCCCGGATGGTACAATAGGCGCCATCGGCGGTGCAGGGGCCTGGACAATGCCAATCCGTCCCGCCGCGACTGAGCTTTCCGGGGCGACGACGCCGGTGCGATACTGGTGCGTGACTGCTGTGCAAAGCTGGCGCACGCCCTGCCGCCGAGGTCGACTGAGCAGGGCAGTTCAAACGCGGCTCACCCCTGCATTGCAACTCCCGTGGGCTGCGAAGGAGGACTGGACATGTTGCTGAGGCTGAGACCGCTTTGCGTGGGCCTGATTGTACCGGTTGCACTTCCGGCCCTGGCGGCATGTCCGCCGCAGTGGCTCTATGGGCCGAGCCAAGGGCTGACCGGCGTCGACGACAGCGTCTTGGCCGTAACTACTTGGGATCCAGATGGTCCGGCCGGCCAGCCGGAGCTGCTGGTGGCAGGCGGCTCGTTCAAAGTCGCTGGTCATATCGAGGCGAACTACATTGCGGCCTGGGATGGCCGGGAGTGGCGGCCGATGGGAACCGGGATGAATTACTCGGTGCGCGCCCTCACGGTCTACAAGGGTGATCTCATCGCGGGAGGCTCGTTCACCACCGCGGGCGGGGAGGCGTGCTACTCGATTGCCCGCTGGGACGGACAGCGGTGGTGGCCGCTGGGAAGGGGGATGAACGACGCCGTATATGCCCTGACGGTCCACAACGGCGAGCTGATCGCCGGAGGCTAATTTGCCGAAGCCGGTGGACAGCGTTGCGATTACATTGCCCGCTGGGACGGCCAGGAGTGGCGAGCGCTGGGGGCCGGGATGAACTCGCTGGTCTTCGACTTGGTGGGCTGCAACGGCGAGCTCATCGCGGGGGGTTATTTCAGGACTGCCGGCGGGCAGCCGTGCAGCCGCATTGCAAGCTGGGACGGCCAGGAGTGGGGCGCGCTGGGAACCGGGATGAACGGCTCGGTGTACGCCCTCACGGTTTACAACGCCGAGCTCATCGCGGGGGGCGGTTTCACCAGCGCGGGCGGGCAAGCGTGCAACTACATTGCCCGCTGGGACGGACAGGAGTGGCGCCCGCTCGGAAGCGGGATGGGCGGCGTGTACCCTGGCGTGTTCGGCCTGACGGTCCGCAACGCGGAAGTCATGGCGGGCGGCTGGTTCACCTCTGCTGGCGGGCAGCCGTGCAATCACATTGCCGGTTGGGACGGCCGGGAGTGGCGCCCGCTCGGAAGCGGCGTGGACGGCACGTCGGTCGCGCTGGCGGTATACAATAGCGATCTCATTGCCGGGGGCAGTTTCACCACCGCCGGTGGGCAGCCGCGTAAGTGCATTGCCCGCTGGGACGGCCAGCAGTGGCGAGCGCTGGGGGCCGGGATGAACTCGCTGGTCTTCGACTTGGTGGGCTGCAACGGCGAGCTCATCGCGGGGGGCGCTTTTACGACCGCCGGCGGGCAACCGTGCAACTACATTGCGCGCTGGGACGCCGGGCAGTGGCGTCCGCTGGAAAGTGGGATGAGCGGTGGTTACAAACCCTGCGTGTCGGCGCTGAGCATCTACAACGACGAGCTCATCGCGGGGGGCGACTTCACCACGGCAGGCGGCCAAGCGTGCAACTACATCGCCCGCTGGGATGGTCAGCAGTGGCGGCCGCTGGCGACCGGGATGGGCCCCCGGTACAGTTGCGTGTACGCCCTGACGGTCTACAATGATCAGCTCATCGCGGGGGGCGATTTTACCACGGCAGGCGGCCAGACCTGCAACTACATCGCCCGTTGGGACGGTCAGCAGTGGCGTCCGCTGGAAAGCGGGATGAACGATGGGGTGGCGGCCTTGACGGTCTACGACGGCGAGCTCATCGCCGGGGGCTGGTTCACGGCTGCCGGAGGGCAACCGTGCAACTGCATCGCCCGCTGGGACGGGCAGGTGTGGCGACCGCTAGAGCGGTTTTAATTGATTTGTAGCGTGTAGCCGCAGGGTCGAAAGAAGTTGGCGGCGACGGAGGGGGTCACGCGAGACAAGACGCTCGGCAGGCCGCTCCTGAGTGCGTCGAGGGTGCGCGTCGCGGAGATCCACTGAGCTGGTGGGATCTGGCTCAACGCCAGCGAAAGGGGATGCAGTGCCGGCGAGGACGGCGGCTGATAGACCCACGCCGCCTGCGCGTTGCGAACGAGTCCCGCCACGCGCGGGCCTTTGTGGCTCGACAGGTGGTCGAGAATGACCAGGCCGGCCGGTCGCAGCGTCGGCGTGAGCACGGGCTCGACGAACGCCTGGAACGCCAGGCCATGCACCGCGCCGTCCAGCTCCAGCGAGCCGCGGATGCCGCGGAGAGCCAGCGCGCTGATCCGCGTGGTCGTCTTCCAAGGTCCGGGTGGAACGGAATCGACGACTCGCTGGCCGCGAGCCGCGCGCCCGCGCAGGCGGGTCAGGTTCGTCGTCGCCCAGGTTTCGTCGATCAAGACCAGCCGCTCGGGATCGAGCCCGACCTGCCGCGCTCGCCAGAGCGCGCGACGTGCGGCCACGTCGGGACGGTCGTGGCCAGATTCTACTTGACATTCGTTCAAGCGTGGGTTATACTTCTCTTCGGCACAGTGCGAGAAGGTGAACCCATGAAAGCGACGATGGACGCGAAAACGGCGAGCATGAAGGCGGTCGGATATCTGCGAGTTTCGACCGAAGGACAGGCGACGGAAGGCGTGAGCTTGGACGCACAGAAGGCCCGGATTCGGGCATGGTGCGACACGAACGGATACACGCTCGCGAACGTGCATACCGACGCCGGGCTGAGCGGGAAGCGGGCCGACAACCGACCGGGACTGCAAGCGGCTCTCGGCGAAGTGTGCAAAACGGGCGGTGCTCTGGTGGTCTATTCGCTCTCGCGGCTCGCCCGGAGCACGAAGGACGCAATCAGCATCGCCGACCGGCTCCACAAAGCGGACACGGACCTTGTAAGCCTGACGGAGCGGATTGACACGACTTCGGCGGCGGGAAAGATGGTCTTTCGGATGCTCGCCGTGCTCGCCGAG
>Ga0214473_10004058_pt1 | contig 17623 bp, 21 predicted proteins | sample RVTome_7_FD_203509 | JGI IMG/M metagenome (GOLD analysis project Ga0214473, IMG submission 203509) | Soil microbial communities from uranium-contaminated site in the Upper Colorado River Basin, Wyoming, United States - RVT98D197 | ecosystem: Environmental > Terrestrial > Soil > Contaminated >... | reverse complement strand
CTGCCGCCCGGCCGCGGGCGCGGCTCGTCGGTCGGCTCGATCGTCTGCTACCTGACCGGCCTCTCGCACGTCGACCCGGTCTCCGCAGGGCTCTCGCTCGGCCGGTTCCTGAACGACGAGATGCGCGGCGTGCCCGACATCGACCTCGACTTCCCGCGCGACATCCGCGAGAAGCTGATCGTCCGCGTCACCGAGCGCTACGGCCGCGAGCACGCCGCGCTCGTCGCGTCGTTCGCGACGTACCGCTCGCGCGGCGCGATCCGCGACGTCGGCAAGGCGCTCGGCCTCCCGCACGCCGAGCTCGAGCGGCTCGCGAAGATCACCGAGGGCTGGAACGCGAAGAAGGTCGCGCAGGACCTCGCGACGCTCCCCGACGCGAAGCGGAAGCTCCTCTCGCCGCGCTGGCGGGCGTTCGTCGAGTGCTGCGCGGAGATCGCGGGCCTCCCGCGCCACATCTCGCAGCACCCGGGCGGGATGATCATCTCGTCGCGCCCGCTCGTCGAGCTCGTCCCGGTGCAGCCCGCTGCGATGGCCGGTCGCCAACTCTGCCAGTGGGACAAGGACTCCTGCTCCGACGCGGGCTTCATGAAGATCGACCTGCTCGGGCTCGGGATGCTCTCCGCGGTCGAGGAGTGCGTGAGCGAGGTCGCGCGCGTGAGCGGCGAGTCGATCGACCTCTCGCGGATCCGGCTCGACGACCCCGCCGTCTACGACGACATCCAGCGCGCGGACACGGTCGGCACGTTCCAGATCGAGAGCCGCGCGCAGATGCAGAGCCTCCTGCGCACGCGGCCGGAGAACCTCGACGACCTCACCGTGCAGGTCGCACTCGTCCGTCCGGGGCCGATTCAGGGGAAGGCGGTGCACCCGTACGTCAAGAACCGCGAGCTCCTGCGCGCGGACCCGACGCACAAGCCGACCTACGACCACCCGCTGCTCGAAGAGCCGCTCCGCGAGACGTACGGCGCGATCGTCTTCCAGGAGCAGGTGCTCCACGTCGCGATGGCGCTCGCCGGCTTCAGCGTGGGGGAGGCGGAGGGCCTGCGCCGAGCGATGAGCCGCAAGCGCTCGCAGGAGGCGCTCGAGGCGTTCCGTGCGCGCTTCCTCGAGGGCGCGCTCGCCAACGGCGTCGACCGGGAGACCGCGGACAAGGTCTACGACAAGCTGACCGGCTTCTCCGGGTTCGGCTTCCCGAAGTCGCACGCCGCGGCGTTCGGGCTGCTCGCCTACCAGTCGGCCTGGCTGCGCCACTACCACCCGACCGAGTTCCTCTGCTCGCTTCTGAACGCGCAGCCGATGGGCTTCTACCCGCCCTCGACGCTCGTCCGCGACGCGCAGCGGAAGGGCGTCGAGGTGCGCCCGCCCGACGTGAACCGCTCGCGCGCGAAGTGCGCGAACGAGGACGGCGCCGTGCGTCTCGGGATCGAGGAGGTCGCACACGTGGGCGAAAACGACGCGCGCGCGCTCGTCGAGGAGCGCGACCGGCAGGGGTTGTTCCGCGACGTCCGCGACCTCGCGCAGCGGACCGAGCTCGGCCGCGACGAACTGGAGGCGCTCGTCCAGTCCGGCGCGTGCGACTGCCTCGGCGAGAGCCGCCGCACGCTGCTCTGGGAGCTCGGCCTCGTCCCGCGCGCGCAGACCGTCCCCGGCTCGGGGGGCGAGGAGCACCAGCTCGCGCTCCCGCTCGATCCGACCGTGGAGACGCCCGAGCTCGCGAAGCAGACGCGCTGGGAGCGGATGCTCGCCGACTACCGCCTGACGAGCGTCTCCGTCGGCGTCCACCCGCTCGAGCTACTCCGCCCGCACCTGCCCGCCGGAACGCTCTCCTCACGCGAGCTGCGCGAGCAGCCGCACCGCACGCGCGTCGCGGTCGCGGGCATGGCGATCGCGAGGCAGCGGCCTTCGACCGCGAAGGGGATCGTCTTCATGCTGCTCGAGGACGAGTTCGGCCAGGTGAACCTGATCGTGCCGCCGCAGGTGTACGACCGTCACCGCGCGATCGTGCGCGGCGAGCCGCTGATCCGCGCCGCAGGGCGCTTCGAGAAGATCGGGCGGAACCAGAACGTGCTCGTCGACCGCCTCGAGACGCTCGGCCCGCTCGCGCGGCGCGTGTCCGGCGAGCCCGCCGTCAACGACGCGCTCCCCGACGCACACCACTTCGGGCACCGCTGAGTCTCTGGAACCCAGCGGCGAGCCGCTAGTCGTCGTCCTCCTCCTCTTCCTCGTCGAGCTCGAGCGCGAACTGCGGGAAGCGCCGCAGCACCGCGAAGTCGAACGCCGCTGCGTACTCCTCCGCCGCCTTGTCGTCGAGCGTCTCGGCGTACGTGTCGCGGAGCTCGACGAGGGTCTCGCTGCCTTCGGCGAGGAGCTCCTGCAGATCGCCGAAGCGCTCCTCCGCCTCTCCGCGTCCTGCCCGCCGGTAGTCGTCCTCCGCGTCCTCGACCCGCTCGAACAGGTCGGCGTTGTCCTGCTCGAAGAGATCGAGCTGACGATCGATCAACTCGCCGAAGCGGCGGCGGAAGATCACGCGAGCTCCGAGTACAGGTCGAGGTGCGCCTGGGCCGAGGCCGCCCAGGTCAGCGTCTCGCGGGCTCGGCGGGCGCCCTCGCGCGCGACGGCGAGCGCCTGCGGGTCGTCGAGGAGCTCGCGCGCGGCCTCGGTCAACGCGTCGATGTCCCCTGCCGGAACGACGCGGCCCGCGCCGAAGCGCCGCACGGGCTCACCGAGCCCGCCGACGTCGTAGCAGACCGCCGGCACACCGGCCCCGAGCGCCTGCATGAGCGCCGCGCTCTGGTCGAGCTCGGGGAGATACGGAAAGAGCGCGACCGTGCCCTCGCCGAGCGCTCGGTCAAGCTCGGCCTGCGGCAGGTAGCCGAGGCGCCACTCAACGCGCTCGCCGCGCGCGTCGACGGGCTCGCTCGGATCGCCCGCGACGAGCAGCCGCGCATCCTCGATCCGACGCACGACCTCGAGCGCGTCCGGCAGCCCCTTGTAGGGCCGGATCACGCCGGCGAAGAGCAGCGTGCGCCCGTCGTCCGCCCGCTCGACGTTCGCGGCCGCGATCGGCAGCGGGATGACTCGCGCTTCGACTCCGAGCTCCGCGAGCCGCTCCCGGCCGCGCTCGCTGTGCACGACGACCCGGTCGAAGCGCCGGAGCAGCCGGCGCCACAGCTCGAGCTTCGACACGGTGCGGCGCGGCAGCAGGTCGTGCGCCGTAAAGACCGACGGCGAGCGCAGGCGAAGCAGCCGCTCGTCGAGCTGCGGAGCGGACAGCCACTGCACGTGGACGACGTCCGCCGGGCGCCGCCGGAGGCGCAGCATCCCGAGCGGGTGCTCGAGCGCCTTCACGGGAACGCGCAGCCTCGAGCGGCGGAACGCGCGCGAGCTCAGCGGGTAGAAGAGCTCGTTGCGCCGATACCCGACAGGTGCCGGAAGCTCGGCGAAGCGGAAGCGCGACGTGACGAGCTCGACGTCCGCGCCGGCCGCCGCGAGCGCCGTGGCGAGGTCGTGGTCGTAGTACGGCGTGTAGGCCGGCGGGTCCGCGAGGACGACGCGCACCCCGAATACGCTAGTCCGCGTGCTGATCCGGAGTTGGAACCTCTTCCACGGGCGCACCGTCCCGTCGGGCAGAAAGCGCCACTTCGAGCGGATGGTCAAGCTCGTCTGCGAGAGCGGTCCCGCGATCGTGGCGCTGCAGGAGCTCGCCGCCGGCACGGTCCCGCGACTCGAGGCCTGGTCGGGCTACGCGGCGTTCGGCGACGTCGCCGCGCCGGCGCGGCTTCCGCGCAACCTCGGGATCCTGCTCACCGACCTCGACCCGAACCGGCTTCGCTCGGCGGTGGAAGGGCAGGCGAACGCGATCCTCGTCGCGCGCAGCCTCGAGGTGACCGACCACCGGTCGATCGTGCTCAATCCGCGCGCCTTCCGCAAGCGCGTCGCCGAGGACCTCGGGCTCGGCGTCGTCGCCCGACTCGCGTGGGCGCGCGAGCGGCGGATCTGCCAGGCGCTGCGCGTGCGCCTCGAGGATGGCCGGACCGTCGTCGTCGGGAACCTGCACGCGACGAGCTTCCGCGACGACAAGCGCGTCGCCGACGCCGAGCTGCTCCGCGCCGCGGCCTTCGTGGACGGACTCGCGGACCCCGAAGAGCCCGTGGTGCTCGCGGGCGACTTCAACGTCACCGTCGTCACGTCGCCGACCCTGCGGGCGCTCGGCACGTCCGAGTGGGGGTTCTCGCCGGCGGGCCCCGGCCTCGACCACGTCCTCGTCCGCGGGCTGATGCCTCGGGGTCCCGAGCGGCAGTGGCCCGAAGATCTCCGCCGGCACGGGGACGTCCTCTTGTCCGATCATGCGCCCGTGGAGCTCGAGGTGCGATGACGTTCGACGAGGCGCGCGCCCAGTTCCCGGTGCTCGAGCGGTACGCGTACCTGAACGCAGGGACGTTCGGGCCGATGTCGCGCGCGGTCGCCGGCGCGATCGCCGCGGAGCAGCAGCGCGCGCTCGAGGAGGGCCGCATCAGCCGCGAGGTCTTCGTCCGCTTCCTCGAGGACCGGCCGCGCGTGCGCGAAGGGTTCGCGCAGGTGCTCGGCGTCCCCGCCGAGAACGTCGCGCTGACGACCTCGACGACGGAGGGTTGCAACGTCGTGCTGAACGGGCTCGCGCTTGGGCCCGGCGACGAGATCGTCACGACGGACTCGGAGCACTTCGGCCTGATCGGCCCGCTCGCGGTGAGTCCCGCGACCGTGCGCGTCGCGCGCATCCGCGACCGCCCGGCGGCGGAGGCCTTCGACACGATCCTCGCCGAGGTCGGCCCGCGCACGAAGCTCATCGCGCTGTCGGAAGTCCTCTGGATCACCGGCCATCGCCTCCCGTGGCGCGAGCTCCGCGAGGCGACCGGCGTCCCGGTGCTCGTCGACGGAGCGCAGTCCGCAGGCGCCATCCCGGTCGACGCGTCCGAGGCGGACTACTACACCGTCTCGGCGCAGAAGTGGCTGTGCGGCCCCGACCTGACGGGCGCGCTCTCCGTGCGCGACCCCGACTCGTTGCGCCTGGCACAGCCGAGCTACCTGTCGCAGCGCGAGTACGACCTCGCCGAGGCGACGTTCGAGCCGCGGGAGGGCGCCGACCGCTTCGACACGCACTTCACGCCGCTCGCGGTCACCGCCGGACTGCTCGCGGCTTTCGAGCTGCACCCCGAGTGGCGCTTCGAGCGCGGCGCGCAGGCGTCCGCGCGCTGCCGCGAGCTCCTCGCCGAGCGCGTCGAGGTCGTGACCGAGCCGGGCCACGCGAACCTCGTCTCGTTCCGCACCGAGCGTCCGGAAGCGACCGTCGCGCAGCTCGCCGAGAACGGCGTGATCGTCCGCGATCTCCCGGGCACCGGGCTCGTGCGCGTGTCGTGCGGCTGGTGGACGAGCGACGAGGACCTCGACCGGCTCGTCGAAGCTCTCTAGGCCTCTAGGCTGCGCCGGCCTGCGTGCGGAGCCCGAGCTCGGACGCGATCGGGCGCATCGCCTCGGTGACGAACGCGATGTGCTCGTCGAGGTCGACGCCGAGCGCCTCCGCGCCCTTGATCACGTCGTCGCGGTTCACGCCCGACGCGAACGACGGCTGCTTCAGCTTCTTGCGCACGGACTTCGGCTCCAAGGTGTCGATCCCGTCGGGTCGAACGAGTCCGCACGCATGGATGAAGCCGGAGAGCTCGTCGCAGGCGAAGAGCGTCAGCTTGAGCGGCGTGTCGCGCGGGAGCGACAGGTGCTCCGCGTGGGAGAGGACGGTCTCGATCAGCTCCTCGGGGTAGCCCTGCTCCCGCAGGATCGCCGCGCCGTCCTGCGGGTGCTTGTCGAGGGTGGGGTGGATCTCGTAGTCGAAGTCGTGCAGCAGGGCCGCCGCGCGCCAGAACTCCTCGTCCTCCCCGCGCTTCCGCGCGTAGGCGCCGACCGAGGCCTCGACCGCGAGCGCGTGCCGCCTCAGAGCCTCGCTCTGCGTGTACTCGGTCAGCGTCTGCCAGGCGCGTTCGCGGGTCACGTCCACAAGGGCGCTATCCTAGCCCGCTTCCCATGGCCCACACCCTTGCCGAGCCCGTGACCGAAGCCTTCGTGATCGAGGGCGGACACCCCCTGAACGGGCGCGTGCGGGCCGCCGGGAACAAGAACGGCGCGCTGCCGATTCTCGCGGCGACGCTGCTCGCGTCCGAGCCCGTCACGCTCACGAACGTCCCGCGGATCCGCGATGTCGAGTCGATGGTCGAGCTGCTCGACGACCTCGGCGCGGACGTGGAGTGGATCGGCCGGAACGAGGTGACCGTCGACGGAACGCACGTGACGAAGACGGACGTCGACCCCGACCTCGCAACGCGCATCCGCGCCTCCTTCCTCGTGGCGGGCCCGCTGATCGCGCGCTTCGGCCGCGCGGTCCTCCCGCCGCCGGGCGGCGACGTGATCGGCCGCCGCCGGCTCGACGTCCACATCCACGCGCTCGAGCAGCTGGGCGCGACGGTGACGATCGACCGTGCGTTCGTGTTTCACGCGGACGGCCTGCGCGGGAAGCACGTGTTCCTCGACGAGGCGAGCGTGATGGGGACCGAGAACGCGATCATGGCCGCGGTGCTCGCGGAGGGCGAGACCGTGATCGGCAATGCCGCGTGCGAGCCGCACGTCCAGGACCTCTGCAGGTTTCTCGTGTCCCTCGGTGCGCAGATCGAAGGGATCGAGTCGAACGTGCTCCGCATTCACGGCGTCGAGAGCCTCGGCGGCGGGGAGTACCGGATCGCGCCGGAGCACATCGAGGTCGCGAGCTTCATCGGACTCGCCGCGGTCACCGGCGGCGACCTCTGGATCGACGACGTCGCTCCCGAGGACCTCGTGCCGATCCTCCCGCACCTCGCGCGGCTCGGCGTGCGTGTCGAGATCGACGGCACGAGCGTCCATGTGCCACCGGGCCAGGACCTCGTCGTGCAGGACGATCTCGGCGACCAGATCCCGAAGATCGAGGACGGCCCGTGGCCCGCATTCCCCGCCGACCTGACGTCGATCGCGCTCGCGGTCGCGACGCAGGCGAAGGGAACGATCCTCATCTTCGAGAAGATGTTCGAGAACCGGCTCTTCTTCGTCGACAAGCTCGTCGGGATGGGAGCCCGGATCATCCTCTGCGACCCGCACCGCGCCGTCGTGACGGGGCCCGCGAAGCTCTACGGTGAGCGGATGGACAGCCCGGACATCCGAGCCGGGATGGCAATGCTGATCGCGAGCCTCTGCGCGGACGGCACCTCGACAATCGGCAACGTCGGGCAGATCGACCGCGGCTACGAGCGGATCGACGAGCGCCTGCGCGCACTCGGCGCGCGGATCGAGCGCGTCGCCGACTAACGCGAAGCCAGCGCCAGCGCGACGGCTGCGCCCACGTCGAGCACGCCGTAGCCGAGCCTCGGGTTCCAGCGGCCCCCGCCGGACGCCGTGCCCTTCAGGTAGTCGGCGACGTCACGCGCGGTGAGCGCGGGGTTTGCCGCCCAGACGAGCGCCGCCGCGCCCGCGACCTGGGGCGCCGCGTACGACGTACCGCTCCCGAACGCGTAGACCCCCTCGCGCGAGCCGGGAAGCTCGACACGCGGGTAGTCGCGTGGTGAGCTGAGCGCGGACACCGCGCCAAGCACCGCCTTGCCCGGCGCGACGAGGGATAGGTGCGTCCCGGTGATCGAGAAGGCCGCCCGCGTTCCGTCGGGTGTCGATGCGCCCACGGCCAGCCCACGGCCGCCGCGCCCGCGCGAGCGCACCGGCTGCAGGAGGGCCGCCGGGTAGTGGACCGGGTTTCCGTGTCGGAAGTCGTTGCCGATCGCCGCGACGAGCAGCGCGCCGCGCGCGGCGGCGTAGTCGATCGCGAGGCGCTCGGTCGTCGAGGTCGACGGCCCGCCGAACGACAGGTTGACCACGCGCGCGCCGTGATCGACGGCGTAGATGATTGCCTCGGCCTCGTCGATGTCGGTGAGCGCGCGGCGTCCGGTCGAGGCCTTGACCACGAGCAGGTTCGCCTCGCCGCCGAAGCCCGCGATCCCCTCGCCGTTCGTCGAGGAGCCTGCCGCGAGCGAGGCGACGAAGGTGCCGTGGCCGACGACGTCCGCGACGTCTGCCTGGCGCGTGCGGATGTCGAACGCGAGCGGCGACTTCGCCGCAAGATCCGGAGCGCCGACGTCCGCGCCCGTGTCGATCACCGCAACCGTGATCGCGCTCGCCGCGCGGAGGACGCTCTCCGGAACCGTGTCGGCGTGGGTCGCCGCGTACTGCCACTCGAATGCGCCGAGCAGGTTCGCCTGCGCGAGGCCGGGCTCGGCGGCAGGAGTCCGGCTCGCCGGACGCTCGAGGAACGAAATCGCGGGCGACCGGGCGAGCAGCTCAGCAACCCCCTTCGAGCAAGAGAGCTCGGCAACGCGGATGCGATGCAGGGCGCGAAGCACGCGGCAGCCGGCCAGCGCGACGGCCGAGTCGAAAGCGGCCTTCGTCGAGTAGCCGACCGCGATCGGCCCGCGAATCGCGGGTCCGCGGTCCGACGTGGCCGCCACGGCGACGGGGGCAACGAGGAGCACGATCGAAACCGCGCATCCGAGCACGGCAAGGCGCAACACCGGGGGCATCACGCCGCACCGTAGGCCCGGGCGGGGCGCTTCGCGCCCCTCGAACGGGTCAGTCCCACCATGGGCGCTGCGGTAGCCTCCTCGCGATGACGGCGACCGAGCGCGAAGGGGAGGCGCAGAGCGGCGTGCGCGTCACCGTTGACGGAAGCGGCACGGCAGCGGTCGGCACCGGGCTGCCCATCCTCGACCACCTGCTCGGGCTGCTCGCCGTCCACGGGAGCTTCGACGTCCAGCTCGAGGTGGCCCCGGGGGATGCAGTGCTCGAAGCCGCCTCCGCGGGCCGGGCGCTGGGTCGCGCGCTCGCGGAGCCGCTTCGCGCCGGGCGCCGCCACGGCACGGCGGCGATCCCGGCGGACGAAGCCCTCGCGCACGTTGCGCTCGAGGCGTCGGGCCGTCCACTCCTCGTTTCGAACGTCGACCTCTCCGACGCGGGCGTCGCCGGGCTCGACACCGACATCGTCGCCCGCTTCCTCGAAGGCCTGACCGAGGGCGCCGAGCTGACGCTCCATGTCCGCCTGCTCGAAGGCCGCGACACGCAGCACGTGCTCGACGCGATCTTCAAGGCCCTCGGCGTCGCGCTGGCGCAGGCGTGCCGCCCGCGACCGCGAAAGGAGTAACCGATGGCCGAGAAGGCCGTTGTGCACACCGACAACGCCCCCGCACCCTTGCAGGGGGCGCCCTACTCGCAAGCGGTCCGCTACGGCGACCTCGTGTTCGTCGCGGGCCAGGTCGCGCTGTCGCCCGGACATGGCGCGCTCGTCGGCGACTCGATCGAGGAGCAGACGGAGCGGGTCTGCAAGAACCTCGAGGCGATCCTCGACGCGGCGGGGAGCAGCTTCGCGCAGGTGCTGAACACGACGATCTACCTCACCGACTTCGCCGACTACTCCCGCGTGAACGAGGTGTACGGCCGCTACGTCGGCGACAAGCCGCCCGCGCGCGCGACCGTGCAGGTCACGGCGCTCCCAGCGGGCGCCAGGGTCGAGATCGCGGTGGTCGCGCACGTCTAAGAGTCGGTCGCCGGTCTCCGCGTTCGCCCACTCGCTCGGCCTCGACGCGTACCTCGTCGGAGGCGCCGTGCGCGACGAGCTGCTCGGGCGACCGGCGAAGGACCAGGACTTCGTCGTCCCCGGCGTGGGCTACGAAGAGCTGCGGGAGGCTCTCGCGCCGCACGGGCGGGTGGAGGACCTGGAGGTCGCGGGCCGCCGCGTTGGGTTGAGGCTCTACCCGAACGACCGCGCGCTCCGCTCGCTGGCGCCGGCCGGAATCGAGTTCGCGCCGCCGCGCACCGAGCGCTCGACGGGGCCGGGCCGACACGACTTCGAGATCGTCGCCTCGCCCGAGATCTCGCTCCAGCAGGACATGGCGCGCCGCGACTTCACGATCAACGCGATCGCGAAGCGCCTCGAGACGGGCGAGCTCCTGGACCCCTTCGGCGGGCAGGACGACCTGCGTGCGCGCGTGCTGCGGACGGTCTCGCCGGACAGCTTCCGCGAGGACCCGCTGCGGCTCGTGCGCGGGCTCCGGTTCGTCTCCGAGCACGACCTCGACCCGGACGAGCAGACGGTTGCGCAGATGCGCGAGAACGCGGACTCGGTGGGGCTCGTCTCGGCCGAGCGGGTCGGGGGCGGGCTCAGCGCGGACGGCATGGGGGAGCTCTCGAAGCTGCTGCTCGGCACGCACCCGGCCAAGGCGCTCCGGCTCGCCGCCGAGACGGATGTCCTCGGCGAGCTGCTCCCGGAGCTCCAGGCGGACGACTTCGCGGTCGTCCAGGCCACCGCTGACGCGGGCGACCCCCTCGCTGTGCGTCTCGCCGCGCTCCTGCGTGAGCTCGACGCGGAAACGACACGAGCGGTCCTGCGGCGTCTGCGCTACCCGACGCGGCTCGTTCGGCGCGTCGCCCGGGCAGTCGAGGGCCGGCGCGACCCCGTGCCGGACGCGGAGCCCCTCGCTGCGCGGCGCACGCTTGCGCGTTACGGCGAGGAGACGGCGCTGGACGTCGCGCGAGTCAGGCTCGCCGCCGGCGACGACGCGGCGCGGACGTGGCTCGGCGCGCTCGAGGGGGCGAGCGGCGCGCCGCATCGCGTTGCGGACCTCGCGATCGACGGCGGCGACCTGCGCGAGCTCGGGCTCGCCGAGGGACCCCGCGTCGGCGAGGTACTCGCGACGCTCCTCGAGCGCGTCGTCGACGACCCGTCGCTGAACGCGCGCGATCGGCTGATCGAGCAGGCGAAGGAGCTCGTGTGACCGTCTTCCGCTGGGACTGCGGAGCCGCGTACCGGGTCGTGTTCTCGACGCGTGTCGGCGGGGTCAGCGAAGGGCCGTTCGCGTCGCTGAACCTCGGCAGGCTCACCCTCGATCGTGAGGAGAACGTCGAGGAGAACCGTCGGCGGCTCTGCGCGGAGGTCGGCGCGGACGTCGCGACGCTGGCGCTCAACCGCCAGCGGCACTCGGCGACCGTCAACCGCGCGCGGGCGGGCGCGCGCGGCGAGCCCGGCGACGGCCTCTGGAGCGACGAGCCCGGCGTCCCGATGCTGAAGCTCACCGCCGACTGCATCCCGATCGCGCTCGCGCGGGAGGACCGCGCGGCCCTCGCCGTGCTGCACGCGGGCTGGCGCGGACTGCTGGAGGGGATCGTCGACGCCGGCGCCACCGCGCTCGGCGGGACCCTGCGCGCCGCCGTCGGTCCGGCAATCGGACCCTGCTGCTACGAGGTCGGCCCGGAGGTGGCCGAACCGTTTCGCCGACGCTTCGGCGCCGACGTCGTGACCGGCCGCAAGCTCGACCTCTGGACCGCGGCGGAGCGCGCGTTGCGGGAGGCGGGCGTCGGGACGGTCGAGCGGTTCGACCTCTGCACGTCGTGCAACCCCGAGCAGTTCTTCTCACACCGGCGCGACGCGGGCGTGACCGGCCGCCAGGGTGTGATCGGCGTTGTCGCCGGCTGAGGAGATCCGGGCGCGCTACGACGCGATCTGCGCGGAGGCGGGCGCCGGCGTCACGGTGGTCGCGGCGACGAAGGACGTCTCGCTCGAGGAGCTCGGCGTCCTCGCCGCTGCGGGCATCGAGGTCGTCGGGGAGAACCGAGCGCAGGATCTCGAGGCGAAGCACGAAAGGTACGGCGATGCCTTCCGCTGGCACTTCATCGGCCACCTCCAGAGCCGAAAGGCGCGGGTCGTGAACGCCTGCTGCGAGCTCTGCCACTCCCTGTCGTCGGAGTCCGCGGCGCAGCGGCTGAAGATTCCCGCACTCGTGGAGGTCAACCTGTCCGGCGAGCCGACGAAGTCGGGCGTCGCCCCCGAGGAGCTGGAGCGCTTCCTCGGGCTCTACCCGGACGTGCGCGGGCTGATGACCATGCCGCCCGCGACCGACGACCCCGAGACCTCGCGTCGGTACTTCAGGCGTCTGCGCGAGCTGGCCGAGTCCCACGGCCTGAAGGAGCTCTCCATGGGCACGAGCCAGGACTGGCGGGTCGCCGTCGACGAGGGAGCAACCCTTGTGCGCATCGGGTCGGCGCTCTACGGCTGACGCGGAGCCGGGGCTTTGCCCCGGCGGGAGCACCACGGGTTCCCCCGTGTTCCCGACGCTTTACCATTCCAGCTGATGGGCTTCGCCGACATCTGGAACCGCACGCTCGTCTACTTCGGGATCGCCGAGGAAGAGGACTGGGACGAGGACGGCTACGTGACGGAGGAGGAGCTCGAGCGGACGTACTCCGACCGGCCGAACGTCCGCAGGCTCGCGCCGCGGCGACGCCAGGAGTCGTTCGACGACTGGACCGACCCCGGCGAGGAGCCGGCCGCGACCCCGATGCGGCCGAGGCTCCGCGCCGCCGACGGGCCGGGCTCTGTGCGCATGCACCTGGTCATCCCGCGGAGCTTCAACGACGCGCAGCAGATCGCCGACCGCTTCAAGCAGGACATCCCGGTGATCCTCAACCTCCAGAGCTCCGACCAGGAGCTCTCGAAACGGCTGATCGACTTCGCGAGCGGACTGACCTACGCGCTCGACGGGGGGATGCAGCGGGTCGCCGACAAGGTCTTCCTGCTCACCCCGCGAAACGTCGAGGTCTCCGCCGAGGAGCGCGCCCGTCTGCTCGAGCGCGGCGGCTTCTTCAACCAGGCCTAGCCCGTTCCGCCAAACCTCCTAGGAGAACCGCACCTCGCGGCGAATCCTGGCCCCGATGGGCGACACTGCCAGCTCCATGTTGCTCTGCGACGCCGTCGGCACGGTTAAGAACTTCCTGAACGTCTTCATCGGCGTCTACATCCTCGTCATCCTGATCTACATCATCACGAGCTGGATCAGGCTGCCGTACTCGCCGACCCTCAACCGGATCCAGCGGTTCCTCTACGACGTGTGCAACCCGTACCTGCGCCTCTTCCGGCGGGTCGTGCCGCCTCTCGGGCCGCTCGATCTCTCACCGATGCTCGCGGTCATCGCGCTGCTCGTCGTCCAGCAGCTCCTGAACGCGATCCTCGACCGACTGTAAGGAGGGCACCCATGGGACTCTCGCCCGTCGAGATCAAGCACATCCGGCTCGAGCGCGCGCTCTTCGGCTACAAGCGCACGTTCGTCGACGACACGCTCCAGGAGATCGCGGAGAGCTACGAGGACGTCTGGCGCGACCGCGCCGACCTCGCCGACAAGGTCGAGCACCTCGAGCACGAGCTCGTCCGCTTCCGCGAGCTCGAGGCGCTGCTCCGCACGACGCTCGTCTCTGCAGAGCGGGCGTCGCAGGAGCTGAAGGAGCAGGCGCGCAAGGAGTCGGAGCTCGTGCTGACCGAGGCGCACGCGGAGGCCCGCGCGGTCACACGCCGCGCGCACGCCGAGCGCGAGCACCTGACCGCCGAGGCGCGGCGGATCCGCTCGCTGCTCCGCTCTGCGCTCGAGGCCCTCGACGTCGAGGACGCCGAGCCGACCGAGGAGCGCGAGGCCGCCTAGCATCCCACTGTGGCGTCGACTCGGCTTCGGCTCCGCGTCGTCCCCGGCGCTGCGAAGCCCGGCGTCGTCGGCCGCTACGGGGACGCCTGGAAGGTGCGCGTGGGCGCGGCTCCCGAGCGTGGCGCGGCGAACGCGGCGGTCGTCGACCTGGTCGCCCGGACGCTCGGCGTCCACCCCCGGGCGGTCAGGCTCGTTTCCGGTCGCGGCTCGCGTGACAAGATTGTGGAAGTGGAGGGCCTCCCGCCCGACGAGACGGAGGCGCGCCTCGCCTCGGCAGAGAGAAAGGACGCATGAGCTCGATCGACACCACCCGCTTCCGTGACGCACTGCTCGCCGAGCGGAAGCGCATCGCGGCGGCGCTGGAGAACCTACGGAACGAAAACGCCGGCAACACCGAGGAAGACAACGACGAGGCGCTTGACCAGCACCTCGCAGACGCCGCGACGGCGCTGCACGACCGCGAGCTGGACGAGGGGCTCACCGAGAACGAGGAGGACCTGCTGAGCGCGATCGACGCCGCTCTCCGGCGGATCGAGGACGGGACGTACGGAATCTGCACGAACTGCGGCAAGCCGATCGGGGAGGAGCGGCTCGAGGCGCTGCCGTGGACCGACCTCTGCATCGACTGCGCGAAGCTCCGATGACCGAGCCTGCGCCGAGGCCTCCTGTCGACGTGCGGGTCGGCTCGTCGACAGACGGGCTCGCGCCCGTGTCCGTCGCAGAGCGCTCACTCGCCGCGGGCACGCACGAGTGGGTCGGCCTCGCGGCGGTCTCGGGAGCGGCCGTCGTCGCCGACCAGATCACGAAGCGCATCGTCGCCGGCACGCTCGAGCTCGGCGAGTCGCGGCATGTCGCCGGACCGCTCGACTTGCACCACGTGCAGAACTCCGGGATCGCATTCGGGCTCTTCCCCGAGGCGACGACGATCGTGATCGTGCTGACCTCGATGGTGATCGCTTGGCTCCTCGTCGTCTTCGCGCGGTCGGGCGCGCGCCACCCCGTGATGCCGGTCGGGCTCGGGCTCGTCGTGGGCGGCAGCCTCTCGAACCTCGCCGACCGTGTACGGCTCGGGCACGTCACGGACTTTCTGGACCTCAACTTCTGGCCGGCGTTCAACCTCGCCGACACCTTCATCGTCGTCGGTGTCGCCCTCCTGCTCGGCGCCGCGTTGATCTCCGATCGTCCGGAAACGCGTCCCCGCTGACGCCGCCGGCGAGCGGCTCGACCGCTTCCTCGCATCGCTCGAGGAGCTCGGGTCGCGCGCGGACGCGGAGCGGCTGCTCGCCGCCCGCGGAGCGGTCACGGTCGACGGCGAGCGGCGCCCGAAGAGCTACCGGGTGCAGGAGGGCGAGGAGGTCGCGTTCGAGGTGCCCGAGCGGGCGGTGGTCGAGGCGACGGTCCAGGCGACCCCCGAGCTTCGGATCGCATTCGAGGACGAGCACCTGCTCGTGGTCGACAAGCCGGCCGGCCTCGTCGTCCATCCCGGCGCGGGACACGCGGCGGGCACGCTGGCGGACGCGCTCGTCGCCCACGGCGCGGCGGGCGGGGAGAAGGGCCGGCTCGGCATCGTGCACCGGCTCGACCGGGACACGTCGGGCCTGCTCGTGGTCGCACGCTCGGACGAGGCGTTCGAGCGGCTCGAGCAACTCGTGCGGGCGCGGGGGCTCGAACGCGAGTACCTCGCGCTCGTGCGAGGGCAGCCGCGGTCGCGCTCGGGCCGGATCGAGGCTCCGATCGGACGGGACCGCCGCGACGCGACGCGCCAGTCGCTCGACACCGAGACGCCGCGCGAAGCGGTGACGCACTTCGAGCTCGAGGAACGACTGCCGCGCCACGCGCTGCTGCGGGTGCGACTGGAGACAGGCCGGATGCACCAGATCCGCGTGCACCTCGCGGCGATCAACCTTCCGGTGGCCGGCGACGCGGTCTACGGGATCTCGGGCGAGCTCGGGCTCGAGCGCCAGTTCCTGCACGCCGCGCGGCTCGCCTTCGACCACCCGCTCACCGGCGAGCGCGTCGACGTGACGTCGCCGCTGCCGCCGGACCTCGCCGCCGCGCTCGAGCGCGCACGTTAGTCCGCGGTCTTCCCGCGCTTGGCTTCGTACAGGCGCTCGTCGGCGAGGCGGAAGAGCGCGTTCGAGGAGACCGCGTCCTGCGGGTACGAAGCGAGGCCGGCGCTGAGGGCGAACCCCGGCGGCAGCCTCCCGGAGGCCGCCTCCTCGTCGACGAGGTCGTGCAGCCGCGCGAGGAACCGGCCGCCCGTCTCGAGGTCGCTCTCGATCAGGCACACCCCGAACTCGTCCCCGCCGAGGCGGCCGGCCAGGTCCGACCCGCGGAGCGACTCCGTGAGGAGCCCGGCCACACGCCGGAGCACGCGGTCGCCCTCCGGGTGCCCGAGCATGTCGTTGATCGACTTGAACGCGTCCACGTCGACGTAGACGATCGTGAGCCCGCGCTCGTAGCGCCGTGCGCGGTAGAGCTCGTCCTCGACGGCCGCGGCGAACGCCGCGTGGTTCAGCAGCTCGGTGAGCGGGTCCCGCCGCGCCTGGTCGGCGAGCTCGGCGGTCGCGCGGTCGAAGTAGGCCACGACGCACTCGGCGACGAGCATGTCGAGGCTGTCGTTCAGGCGGCGCTCGGCCTCGAGCACCTCGCTCCCCGTCAGGCCGGCGGCGCGCGTCGAGAGGAACCGCCAGAGGACGCGGCGGAGGACGAGCAGCTCGGTGACGATCTCGCGCGGCGCGAACCCGAGCGCCTCCCGCTCGCGCGCGTGGTCTCGGACGAGCCCGGCGAGCGGCCCGCCGCGGCGCATCCGGCCCGGCTGGGGGTCCGCAAGCTCCTTCGAGAGCTCGACGATGAAGGTCGGCATGTCCCCGAGCTGGCCGACCTGGCCGAGCCGCTGGAGCGAGGGGACGGCGTCGTCTCGCAGGCCCTCCTCGACGACCTCGAGCGCGAGGTCCCACGAGGCGTCACGGATCTGCCCCGCCAGGGTGCTGAGCGGCTCGGACACGAGGCCAGAATACGGCCGATCCGGGCGGCTCCCGCTAGCATTCGCCGCTCCACTCCTTCGACCCGGCGGGGCGACTCGGGTGGCGGTGCCGGGACGACGGATCCCCGGTTCCAGCCGAGCCCGCCGGTGGCAGTGCAATCGAAACCGCGAAACGGAGGCTATGCCACCATGTCCGTCGTCAGCATGAAAGAGCTCCTCGAGGCCGGGGTCCACTTCGGCCACCAGACGAGGCGCTGGAACCCCAAGATGCGCCGCTTCATCTTCACGGAGCGGGGCGGCATCTACATCATCGACCTCCAGCAGACGCAGCAGCTGCTCGAGGAGGCGCACGACTTCGCGAAGAACATCGCGACGCGCAACGGCACGGTCATCTTCGTCGGCACGAAGAAGCAGGCGCAGGATGCTGTGGAGAACCACGCGAAGCGCGTCGGCATGCCGTACGTCAACCACCGTTGGCTCGGCGGGCTGCTCACGAACTGGCGCACGATCCACAGCCGGATCGACCGGCTGCACGAGCTGCGCCGCCTCAAGGAGGAGGGCCAGCTGGAGCTGCTCCCACCGAAGGAGCGGATCGAGCTGCTCGGCCAGCTCGAGAAACTCGACGCGAACCTCGGCGGCGTCGCCGACATGAAGCGCCAGCCCGACGCGGTGTTCATCCTCGACCTGCGCAAGGAGCAGCTCGCCGTCAGCGAGGCGCGCAGGCTGAACATCCCGCTGATCGCACTCGTCGACACGAACTGCGACCCCGACGAGGCCGACTTCGTCATCCCGGGCAACGACGACGCGATCCGCTCGTGCGAGCTCGTGGCGCGCGTGATCGCCGACGGGATCGCCGCCGGCAGGACGGGCGTGACCGAGCAGGAGCTCAGCCGGCAGGCGGCGGAGCTGCCGGAGCCACAGACGGAGGCTGAGGCCGAGCCGGAGCCCGCCCGGGAGGACGAGCAGGTCTCACAGAAGGAGGAGCCGGTCGCCGAAGAGGTGACCACGTGACGACGATCTCGGCCACGCTCGTCAAGGAGCTCCGCGAGATGACCGGCGCGGGGATCATGGCCGC
>Ga0214473_10004057_pt1 | contig 17626 bp, 14 predicted proteins | sample RVTome_7_FD_203509 | JGI IMG/M metagenome (GOLD analysis project Ga0214473, IMG submission 203509) | Soil microbial communities from uranium-contaminated site in the Upper Colorado River Basin, Wyoming, United States - RVT98D197 | ecosystem: Environmental > Terrestrial > Soil > Contaminated >... | reverse complement strand
CCTTCTGGTAGGAGGTGACGGCCGCGTCCACTTCGCCCTTGGCGGCCTTGGCGTCGCCGAGACCGACGTAGGCGTCGGCGTAGAACGGCCGGATCTCGAGTGCCTTGGCGTACGCCTCGATGGCCTGATCGAAGAGGCGCCGCGGCGCCGTGAGGAAGAGGTCGCCCAGGGCCTTGTACGGCTCCGGGTAGGTCGGATCGAGCTGGGTGGAGGCGCGGAACTGCGCGGCGGCCTTCCAGCGGTTCCCCAGGGTCTGGTGAATCGCCCCCAGCGTGTACTGGGCGACCACGAACTGGGGATCGATCTCTATCGCTTTCCCGAGGAGATCGAGGGCCGCTTCGTTGCCCTCCTGGCTCGCTCGGTACGAGGCCTGACGGCCCCGAACGAAGGCGTCGAAGGCCCGCACGGACATCGTCGGGCTCGCCCACTTCTGCACGCGCGAGGCCTCGCTGTCGGTCGTGCCGAGCTTGAGGGCGCGGATATAGGCCAGCGGGAGGCCGCGCAGCCGCTCCATGAGCGCGCCCTCCGGCACGCTGATCGCGTCGAGCGCGACCCGCTCACCGCGCTCCCCCTTCATCTCCACGTAGCGCGGCTGGATGGCGAGGTCGCTCCCCGCGCGGCGCACCTCGCCGTACACGGCGACGTCGGCGCCGAGCGCCCGGGCCGCCGCGAGGGCCGCCTGATCGTCCCAGGACTCCGGGCGGGCCACCTGCCTGAGGCGCTCGCGATCGATCTGGACGAACGAGGGGATCTGGCCGAAGCCCAGCATCAGCGACTCGGCCACCCCCTCGCCGATCCATTGCTCGTCCCGTGTCAGGTCCACCGTCGCGTAGGGCAAGACCAGGATCGTCCGCGGCTTGGGGGCGGCGTCCCCGCCGATGGCCGGGAGCAGTGAAAGCAGCGATGCGACGAGGACGGTCAACCTAGGTCGGACTTGGGCTGTCATCCCCCGGCCCCCCCTTTCAGGCGTTCGCCTCTGAACCGCGCCAGCATCCGGCTCACGACTCCCATGCCGACCCGCCTGAGGGCGACCTCGGGAATCAGCATGACCGCCACCATCCCCACCAGCCACGGCCAGAGCTCGAAGGTCAGGCGGGAGCGGCGCCGGTTCTGGACGAACGCCTGCTTCGGCTCCGCCAGGACACCCCCGCCCGTCATCTCCGAGATCTCGCGCAGCAGCGCCTCGTCCACCCCGAGGTCCCTGAACTCCTGTCCATACGGTACCACCAACCCCGCGAGCTGGGAGCCGACCATCTGCTCCGCCCGCCGCTGGGCCATGCCGACGAGGTAGACGCCTTCCTGCGCGGCCGGGAATCGGCCGCGGTAGCGGCCGGGGCCGATCTGCTCCAGCTCGACCACGGTGCGCTGCTTGTTCGGCGAGACGACTCCGACCTGGGAGTCGAGGAAGTTGATGAACTCCCCCTTGGTGTCGATGGCATCCACCAGCACCTCGCCCACGTCGTCGGCCCGCGAGACGGTGGCAACCGTGTCGCTGCGCGTCCCCGTGCGCAGCGTCCACCGGATGACCTGGGACCAGAACTTGTTGAACTGTGGCCAGCGCACCCAGAGCACGCCCCACTTGGCCTTGGCGTCCGAGGTGAAGGCGACGGAGCGGCCGAGGCCGTAGCGCCACGCCGCGAGCAAGGGATCCTCCTGGTGCGTCATGAGCACCAGGTCCGCGGTCCCCTTCAGGGTGGTCGCCACGTAGCCGCCGAGGGGCGGCGCCTCCTTCCAGTCGATGTCCTGGATCGCCTCGTGGGCGGGAGCGGCGAGCACCGGCTTGAAGGGCTGCTCGACGAGCGACGCCTTCGAGGCGAGCTGGGTCTCGAGGGTGAAGATGCGCGGGATGGTCGCGTCGTCCTCGGTGTAGTAGAAGCGGCCGCGGCCCCACTTGGCGATGTCCACCATCAGGGGGACGTCGGCGTCCTTGCCGATCGCGACCGTGGACACCGTGATCTTGTCCTTGGTCATGCGGCGCAGGAGCCCTGAGAAATCCCCGCGCGTCATCTGGCCGTCGGAGAGGAAGATCACGTGCTTGAGCAGGGCGGGCCGGTCGTAGAGGACCTGGTAGGACTCCTTGATCGCCGGGTAGCCGTCGGTGCCGCCCCCCGCCTTGATGGTGGAGATCGCGCGGTGGATGGCCTGCTTGTCGCGCGCGGGGCGGAGCGGCGAGTCCCAGATGAACTCGGTGTCCCAGCTCATGACGCCGACCTCGTTGCGGTCGTCGAGCAGGTCCACGACGAGGTGGGACGCCTCCTTGGCGATGTCGAGCTTCGTGACCTTCTCGTCGCCCGTCGTCATCGCCATCGAGCCCGAGCGGTCGATGGAGAGCACCACGGCCAGGCTCGGGATCTCGAGCTTCTGCTTGACCTCCATCGTGACGGGCAGGGCTTCCTCGATGGGGGTCCGGTAGTAGCCGCCGAGGCCGAAGCTCTCCTCGCCGCCGAGCATGACGAGGCCGCCGCCTTGCTCGCGGACGTACTCGCGGATGTTCTCCATCTGCTTCTTCGTCATCTTGAGCGAGGACACGTTGGACAGGACGATCCCGTCGTACTTCCCGAGGCCCGCCACGTCCTTGGGGAGCTTGTCCGGCTCGACCACGGTGACGTCCACGTGCTGGGAGCGGAGGGCGGCGGCGAGCGCCTGTGCCTGCTCGCGGCTCTTTTCGGCGAGGAGCAGCTGGGGCCGGCCGCGCACGACGACGGTCCCCACCGCCCGGTTGTTCTCCTCGATGGTGTCTCCGTCGACCTCGATGGCCGCCTGGTAGACGTGGATGCCGCTCTGCTCGAGCGACTGGCGGTAGGTGTAGACGTTCTTGCCGGCGCTGAGCCGGATCACCTGGGAGCCGAGGAACTCCCCGTTGCGGAACAGCGCGAGCCGCCCCTGGGTGTCCGCCTGGCTCCACGCCACCACCTTCGCCTGGAAGGGCTCGCCGAACTTGACCTCCTGAGGGAGGACCATCGACTCGACGACGACCTCCTGGGGGAAGGTCAACGGCGCAGGCACGTAGTAGATGTCCGCCCCCGCGTCCTTGGCGGCCTGGGCGACGGCCAGGGTGTTCCCCACGTTCTGCCGCCCGTCGGTCAGCAGCACGAAGCGGTTGGCCTGACCGGTGGGCGCGCTGGCGAGCGCGAGCTGGACCGCCTGGCCGAGGTTCGTGGCCCGCCCCCCGACCGTCGCCTGCGGCCGGTCGAGCTTGTTGACGGCGCGCAGCGGCTGGTCCACCACGGCCTCCTCGCCGAACACGATGAGCCCGGCCTGATCGCCCTGGTGCATCGCGGCCATCGACTGGGCGGCGAAGCGATACGAGTTCTCGCGCGCGGCCAGGCTCACGCTGTCGGAGACGTCGAGCAGGAAGATGACGTTGAGCCGGTCCACCCAGCGCGGCACGGTCGGCTTCAACAACGCGATGAACAGGACGGCGGTGAGCGCGCAGCGGAGCCCGAGCGCCCAGCGGTCACCGACGCCCTGCGGGAGGCCGAGGCGGCCGCCCGTCTGGCGGCGCCAGTAGAGGAGGCCCTCGACCCCGAGCAGGAGCGCGGCGAGCAGCACGAAGAACGGCCAGAGCTCGCGCTGGATGGGGACGGCCGGCGGCTCCGGCCGCGTCCCCTCGACGAACGCGGGGAGGGGGCGCGGGGCCAGATCCGACTCCTCCGCGCTCACCAGGTTGACGGCCACGCGCGTCTCCCCGCGCGAGGTCGTCACCGTGTAGACGCCGACCTCGTCCGTCTCCGCGAAGCTCGCCACGCCCCGCGTCACCTGCGCCTGCACGCGCCGGCCGGCCGGCGTCGTCACGGTCGCCGTCGTGACGCCGTGCTCGACGGGAAGCAGGATGGGCTGGCCCGTCATGAGCGAGAGGCTCGCCTGGTCGAGCCCGGCGGGATGCAGCCACCGGAGGCTCTTCGAGAGCATCAGCGGGAAGGCGACGCGCAGCGGGAAATCGGACTTGAACAGGTCGAAGCCGAAGAAGACGGCCTTGCGCTCCCGCTCCTCGAGCGTGTAGATGAGCGGCCCGCCCACCGCCTCCACCAGCGTCTTGCCCGCCGCGAGCGGGCGCACCCGCATCGCCTCCTCGATGGCGACCTTCGCGAAGTCGAGCTGGCGCATGATCGGATGCGCCCGGTCCCAGTCCATGACGACCGGGTTCTCCAGGCGGCCCAGCACCTCGAGCGGCACGTCCGGGGGCACCGTGTTGACGAGCACGAAGCGGCCGTTGCCGATCCGCGGCGGGCTCACGTTGTCGACGACGACGACGTCGAAGCTGTCCATGCCGCCCTGGTACTCCTCGGGCTTCTTCACCTCGAGCTTCACCTGAGGATCGCTCCGGAGCGCCTTCTCCAGAAACAGGTTGCCCGGGCTGACGAGGAGCACGGCAATCTCGCGCGGCGGCGGCAACACCGCGTAGGCGACGTTGTCGGAGGCGAGGTCGTCGGAGATGTTGAGGCGCAAGCGGACGATGCCCCCGCCGGGGTCGGTGAACGGGACCGCGACGGCGCGGCGCACCTCCGGCTCGAGGGTCAGCGTCTTCTCGGCGAGCGGCTCGCCGTCGAGCGTGAGCGTCAGCGAGAAGGTCTGCGGCTCCGGCGAGAAGTTCGCCATCGACATGAACGCCTGGGAGTTGTAGGTGCCGAAGTAGCTGCGCCGCACGGCGAGGCTGGTGATGCCGACGTTGTTGGAGCGCCGCCCGACACCGCTCCACTGGACCCGCACGTCGTCGCCCTGCGCCTTGATGGCCTCCGGATGGGCGCCGTCGGTGAAGACGTGGATCTCCGCGCGCGCGTCCTGTCCCACGAGCGCGCGCGCCGTGCGGATCCCCTCGCCGAGCCGGTTTGGCAGATCGTGCCCCTGCATGCCGCGGATGACGGAGCCGACGTGGGCGTGATCGCGCGTGAAGGGGACGAGCACGCGCGGCTGCACGCCGGCCTCGATGACCATGACCTCGGCGCCCTCGCCGAGCCGCCCGAGCAGGCCGAGGACCTCGCGCTGGGCCTGGACGAAGCGCGAGGGCGAGACGTCGCCGGCCTTCATGGAGGCGGAGCTGTCCATGACGATGACCACGCGCTTGTTGCCGTGCCCCGTCACGGTGACGGCCGGCCGGGCCAGGGCCACCGCGAGGGCGAGCAGCGCGAGGATCTGGAGGATGAGGAGCGGGTCCCGCTGGAGGCGCTGGAAGAACGTCGAGGCCTCGCGGTCCCGCAAGGCCGGATCCCAGAGCAGGAGGCTCGACACCGTTCTCTCCCGGCGCCGCACCTTGAGGAAGTAGAGCAGCAGCAGGGGGACGGACAGCCCCGCGAGCAGCAGGGCGAGCGGGCTCAGGAAGCTCATGAGAGCAGGAGGCCCTTGAGCTGTCTCAGGACGAACTCCTCCACCGGCGTGTCGGTCACCACCCGGTGGTAGCTGATCTCCCGGCGGAGACAGAACTGCTCGGCGCGCTCCAGGAAGTCCCGCAGCCGCTGGCGGTAGACGCGGAGCGCCTCGCCGTCCAGGGTGAGGTCCCGGAGCGCGCCCGTCTCGGCGTCGACCAGCCGCAGGTCGCCGCCGAAGGTCGGGTTCATCTCCTCGGCCGCGAGGAGGTGGATGACATGGACGTCGAAGCGCCGCTCGAGCAAGGCCTTGAGACCGCGCTCGTAGCCCGCCTCGTCCATGAGATCGGAGACGACGACGGCGAGTCCGGCCTCGCGCGCCCGCAGGGCGTACTGGGCGAGGCCCTCATTGAGGGACGTGCCCCCGCCCGCGCGCAGCCGCCGCAGGAAGTCCATGAGGGGCAGCACCTGACCCCGCCCGCGGGCGGGGCTCCATCCTTCCGCCACGCGGTCGCGCAGCACGCTGACCCCGACGCGCTCCAGGTTGACGAGCCCGACGAAGCCCAGGGCGAGCGCGAGCTTGGCGCCGTAGGCGAGCTTCGCCGGCTCGCCGAAGGCCATCGACGCCGAGGCGTCGAGCAGCACGTGGAGGCAGAGGTCTTCCTCGTCCACGAAGAGCTTGAGGTAGAGGCGGTCGAGGCGCCCGTAGATGTTCCAGTCGACGTAGCGCATGTCGTCGCCGGCGCCGTACGGACGGTAGTCCGAGAACTCGACGCTGATGCCCTTGCGGGGGCTCTTGCGCTCCCCCTTGACGCGCCCCCGGAAGGTGCGCCGCGAGATCAGCGCGAGGCGCTCGATCTGCGCGAGGAACTCGGGCGACAGCAGCTCCTGGCCGGGCCGGACGGTCGTCGCCACGCGGCTATTTCTCGTCCAGAGACTGGAAGTACTCCTTCACCTGCGTCTGGAAGTCGCGCGGCACCTGCTCCCGGGCGATGGATTCCTCCATCATCTTCCGGTACTGGCCGAGCACACCAAGATACTGCAGTCGCGAGGCCATGTTGGCTCCGCGCCCGACCATGTTCGTGTCGAGCCCGTCCTTCCTGCCCGAGCGAGACTGCCCCTCGACCCCCACATCATAGGGGTTGCCGCGCAGACGCTGGGTCGGGTCCCCCTTGGCGCTCGGACTCTTTCCCTTGCCGGGCAGCAGGCCCTCGCCCTCGGGGAAATCGCTCTCGTCGCCGGGCCCGCCTCCTCGCCCGGGGCCGCGGTCGCGGCCGCGCTGGCGGTCGTTCTCGCGGCCGCCGCGCAGACTCTTGCCGTCGCGCCCCTTGTCCTCCCTCGCCCGCATCTTGGACAGCGCCCGCTCCATCGCCTCGAGCGCCTTATCGGTCTGGCCCCCCTCGAGCGCCTCCATGCCCTCGGAGACGTCGCCGCTCCAGTTCTCGCCACCGCCGCCCTTGCGGCCCAGCCGCTCCATCTCGTTCAGGAGCTCGCGGAGCTTCTCGGGCGAGACCTTGTTCGGGTCGAGGCCGCCCCGGAGCGCCTTGGCCCGCTGGAAGATGACCTTGGTCTGGCGCTGGGTATAGTCCTGCTGCAGGTCGGGCAGGCGATCCACCTGCTCGAGCATCCGGATGCGCTCGTCGCCCTTCTTCAGGAACGAGTTGAAGTCGGGGGCCTGGGACCCGAGCGAGGTGTCCTTGAAGAGGGCCGAGAGGTCGCCCGGCTGGCTCGGCCCGCCCGCGCCCGTGCGCGGCACGAGGTTGCGCTCGAGGAGGTCGGCGCGCTGGATGGGGTCGCGCCGGGCCGCGGCCGGCCGCTGCGATGCCTGGAGCTCGCCGGCCCGGTCCTTGGGCTTCTCCGCCTCCTCTTCCCTGGACACGGCGAAGTTGGGCAGGCGCCCCTGCGGCAGAGGCAGCGGTGGGGCGAGGCTCAAGGCGAGCCCCAGCACGAGCGGCAGCGGGATGAACTTCGCCTCCCGGGGCAGGAGACGGGGAATGATCGGGCGCCGCTCCAGGCGCTCGGCACGGGCGACGGCATCGGCGACCAGGGCCTCGACCACGGGCGCGCGGTCCGGCCGCGTCCCCCATTCGAGCGCGGTGGCGATGCGATCCTGCAGGCCGTAGCCTCGATCGGCGAGGCGGGCAACCTCGCCCGGGGTCAGCCTCAGGAGGAGGCCGTACAGCGCCCCGACCAGGAACCCCACACAGAACGCGATCCCGGCGGCGGGAATGGCGAGCGGGCCCAGGAGCTCACGCAGCAGGAGGGGCACGAGCGCCACGAGGGCGCCCGCGAACAGCCCGCGGAGCCCGTAGAACTCCGCGCGCCGCAGACGAATCTGCCTGGCCACATCCGAGACCAGCCGCTCCAGGACGATCGGATCGGGCATCTGGTTCTCCTCGCCGGCGTGAGCGTCACCCTCGACTATCTGAGAAACACCTCTCTCTGCGACCCACTCATGCTCTGCGCCTCATCGACGAGCTGCGTGATCAGCCGGTCCACGTCGATGCCCTCGGCCTCGCCTTCGAAGTTGAGGATGAGCCGGTGGCGGAGCGCGGGCAACGCGATCGCGCGGAGGTCCTCGACGCTGACGTTGAAGCGGCCCTCGGAGAGGGCGAGCACCTTGGCGCCGAGGACGAGGGCCTGCGCGCCCCGCGGGCTCGCGCCGTAGCGGATGAAGCGCCGCGCCAGCTCGGGCGCGCGCTCCCACTGGGAGTGCGTCGCGAGGACGATGAGCGAGGCCAGATCCCGCACGTGCGACGCGATGGGGATCTCGCGCACCAGCGCCCGGTAAGCGAGCACCTGCGGCCCCGTCATCACGCGGCGCACCTCGACTTCACGGACATGGGTGGTCCGCTCGATGATCTCGGTCAGCTCCTCGAGGGCCGGATACTGCACCCGCAGCTTGAACAGAAAGCGGTCGAGCTGCGCCTCCGGCAACGGATAGGTGCCCTCCATCTCGATCGGGTTCTGGGTGGCGAGGACGAAGAAGGGGGAGGGCAGCGGGTTGGCGGTGCCCGAGACGGTGACGCTCCCCTCCTGCATGCCCTCGAGCAGCGCGGACTGCGTCTTGGGCGTCGCGCGGTTGACTTCGTCGGCGAGCAGGATGTGGCCGAAGATGGGGCCGCGCTGGAACTGGAAGTGCTTCCTCCCGGCGGCGTCCTCCACGATCATGTTGGTGCCGATGATGTCGCCCGGCATGAGGTCGGGCGTGAACTGGATGCGCGAGAACGTGAGATCCAGGCTCTCCGCGAGCGTCTTGATCAGCAGCGTCTTGCCGAGGCCCGGGACCCCTTCGAGGAGGACATGCCCCCCCGCGAGGAGCCCGATCAGCACGTGGGTGATGACCTCGTTGTGCCCCACGATGACCTTGCGGACCTCGGAGCGGAGGGACTGGAACGCTGCGATGAACTCCTGAACCCGCTGTTCTTGGGTCCGGGCCGAGTCGGAAGGCTGCGCCATGCACGGCTCCTTTCCCTTCGAGCCGCCGACAGCGGCATGAAGTGCAATTCATCATAGGGGTGGCCCGGGGCTGCGTCAACTGATTGCGCCCGTCCTGGGCGCGCTCGGCATCGGACGAGGCGCCGGCGAGCCGGCGCGTCTGCGCGTGGGCGCCCGGCGGCGATCGGGCTAGGCGCCGCGGAGGGCAGGAGTGAGCTGCGCGTACACGGTGAGATAGCCGTCCAGCTCGCGGCCGGGCTCGAACCGGGTGGTGACGCGCGCGCGGCCCGCCTCGCCGAGCCGCCGCCGCAGCTCCGGATCGCCGAGGAGCCGATCGGCCTGCGCGGCGAGCGCCTCCGGAGTATCGAAGAGCAGCCCCGTCACGCCGTCCTCGACGAGCGAGCGGTTCCCTTCGATGTTGGAGGCGAGCACGGCGCGTCCCAGCGCGAGGGCCTCCAGCACGGCGTTCGGCATGCCTCCCTCGGAGGCAGAGCAGTTGAGCACGAGGTCGGAGGCCTCGAAGAGCCCGCGCATCCGAGCGTGCGGCACCGCGCCGAGATAGCGCGCCCACGGACGCGCCGCGATGCCGCTCAGCAGCGCCTCTCCCTCGTCTCGGTCGAGGATCGGCCCCACGTAGAGTAGCTCGAGGCCGGCATGGCGCGGCGCCACGGCGTCGAGAGCCGCGAGGGGCAGCCGCGGGTTCTTCACGCCGCGGATGCCCGCGGGGAAGAGCACGACGGGACCCGGCCCCGCGGGGCCGGCGGGCGCCCCCCCGTCGGCCGCCGGCGGCGGGAAGGCGACGCTCTGGGGCACGACCGCGATGGGCGTGACGAGATCGGGGAGCGCGCTCGCGATCCGCAGCGCGATCGACTCGTCGAAGACGGTGATGAGCGCGGCGCCCTCGAGCACCCGCCGGACGATCTCGGTCCGGTCGGGATCGAACAGGTCCTGGTTGGCGTCCGTCCCCGTGATGGTGACGAGCAATGGGATCGCGGCGGCCCGCGCCAGGCGCAGGGCGAGCGGGCCGGCCCGGTAGGCGTGGAAGGCGTGGATGAGCGCCGGCGCGTGCTCCGCCATCTCCGCCGCCACCGCCCCCTCGGGCGCGACCGCGAGGTCCCACACCCGCACGTCCACGCCACGGGCGCGCATGCCCTGGGCGATGCGCGCGACGGTGATCGCGTTGCCGCGCACGGATGGGAACGCGAAGGGCGTGAGGAGCGCGACCGGAGGGGGCACGGCGCCGGGCCGCTACGCGTCGGTCGGCGCGCCGGAGAGCCACTCCCTGGCGCGGCGACGGCCCCGCGGCAGGGGGCCGCGGGAACACCCCGCGCGCGCCCCAACTGTGTTAAGGTTTGGTTGCGACGGCCGCCTCACGCGAAGGAGAGACGGATGGGAGACAAGGACCTGGCGTGCCCGGAATGCATGGACCTGCTCGCCGACTACGTGGACGGCGTCCTTCCACGCGACAAGGCCGAGCTGCTGGAATGGCATATCGAGGGCTGCGCTCCGTGCGTGGCCTTCGTCAAAACGTACAAGGGAACGGTGGACGCCGCCCGGCGCCTGCGCCAGACGACGCTCCCTCCCGAGCTCCGCGAGCGGCTGATCGCCTTCCTGCAGCGACCCGACGTCCGCTAGCCGAACCGGGACGAGGCGGCGGCCCCGTCCCGCCGGCGCTTCGTCGTGAGCGCCGGGCTAGCCGGCGCTGATCCCGATCCGGGAAGTCACCTCGCCGATCTCCCAGCACGCCTCTCCTCGACGCTCGAATGCCTCGTGAACCGCCGCGGCCCGGTCGGGGGACACCGCGAAGAGCAGCCCGCCCGAGGTTTCCGACTCGAAGAGCAGCCCGGCCAGGGCCGGGGACAGCGATGCATCGAGGGCGAGCTGTCCGCGCGCGCCGAACGTGGCGTCGACGTGGCGGCGGTTCCGCTTCATGCCGCCGCTCCAGTGTCCCTTCTCCGCGAGGGCGAGGGCACCCGCCAGCAGAGGAAGATCCCTCGTCCTGATCGCGATCCCCGCTGCCGAGGCATCGACCATCTCCCCGGCGTGGCCGAGGAGCCCGAAGCCCGTGATGTCCGTGGCGCCGCTCGCTCCCACCTCCAGCGCGACCTCGGCAGCGACCCGGTTGAGCCTCAGCATGCTCCGCACCGCCCCCTCGAGCACCTCGGGCTCCGCCGCCCCGTCCTTGGCGGCGGTCGCGATCACGCCGGTGCCGAGCGCTTTGGAGAGGAACAGCTTCTGCCCGGGGCGGAGCCCGCCCTTCAACAGGATGCGCTTGGGATGCACGCGCCCGGTCACGCAGAGGCCGTACTTCGGCTCGGCGTCCACCACCGTGTGCCCGCCCGCGATCACCCCACCGGCCTCCCTGACCTTGTCGGCGCCGCCGCGGAAGATGGCCCCGATGATCTCCTTGGGCATCTCGCGCGGGAAGGCCGCGACGTTGAGCGCGAACAGCACCTGCCCGCCCATGGCGTAGACATCGGACATGGAATTGGCGGCGGCGATGGCGCCGTAGGTGTACGGATCGTCGACGATGGGCGGGAAGAAATCGACCGTCTCCACGATGGCGAAGTCGTCGCTCACCCGGTACACCGCGGCGTCGTCGCTCTTCCCGAGCCCGACGAGGAGGTCGGGATGGGTGTGCTCCTCGAGCCCGGCCAGCACGTCCCGGAGATCTCCAGGACCCATCTTGGACGCTCAGCCGGCGCAGGCCGCGTAGCTGGTCAGCCGGATGTCCTTGCCGCTGACGGGATCGGTGATCCTGGCGTCCATGGGAGAGGATTCCCCGCCTAGACGGCCTCGGCCTCGACGAAGGCGCGGAAGGCCTCGGCCAGCGGCGAGCGGCTCCGCTCTCTGTGAGTGGCGAGGTGAAAGGAGCGGGTGACCTTGAGGTCCTCGACGCGCAGGCACCAGAGGAGGCCGCTCTTGCACTCCTCCTCCACGGCGCGCTTGGAGAGGACGGACAGGCCCACGCCGGCCTTGACCGCCTGCTTGATCGCCTGGGTCGAGCCCATTTCCCCGACGATGCGGAACGCGCCGAGATCCGTCTGAGCCTCGCCGAGGGCGCGCTCGAGAGCGGCGCGGGTGCCCGATCCCCGCTCGCGGAGCAGGAGCGGCTCCGCGCGAAGGTCCTCGAGGGTCACCTGCCTCCGCCCGTGCCAGGGGTGACCGGCGGGGACGACGACGACGACGTCGTCGGGCCAGAGCTCCCGATACTCCACGCCGCGGTGCGGGAGACGGGCTCCCACCACGCCGAGCTCGGCGCGGCCGTCGGCGACCCAGTCGACGACGGTCTGGCTGTCGCCGATCAAGACCGTGATCGAGATGTCGGGGAACTTCTCCTTGAAGCGGCCGATCATGGCCGGGAGGATGTACTCGCCCGGAATGGTGCTGGCGGCGACGGTCAGCTCGCCGCTCATCCGCCCGAGAAAACCGTCCATGGCCTGGCGGGCTTCGCGCGAGAGCGCCAGCATGCGCTGGGCGTGAGAGAGCAGGAGCTGGCCGGCGCGCGTGACGGCGGCGCCGCGGCCGAGCCGGTCGAGGAGCCGCACACCCAGCTCGACCTCGAGCGTCCGGATATGCTCGGAGACCGTCGGCTGGGTCAGGAACAGCGCCTCCGCCGCCCGGGAGAACGATCCGAGCTCGGCCACCTTGACGAATATCTCGAGCTGCCTGAGATCCACGCGCCCGAGTATAGGGGGCGGGACTCGCCCTGTCTAGCGCGCGCCCGGTCCTGGGCCAATCGGCTTCGTCATGGCTCGCGACTTGACCCAGGACCAGGCCAAGCCGACCCACGACCTCCGCGGCCCTGCCTCCACCTGAAATGCCGAGGGGCCCCTCCGGGGCCCCTCGAGTCGATCGCCGCGCGATCCGCCCGCCGTCAGTGGCAGCCGCAACCGCCGCCGCAGCACCCGCCGGCTTGCGCTCCTCCGCCGCCGGCCGACATCTGGCCTCCCGTCCTGACACCAACGACCGAGAGCTGCCGGCTCACCCGACCGCTCTCGCACGAGGGACATGCCACCTGCGACCGCGCGTTCACCAGCTTCTCGAAGTGCGCCCCGCAACTCAAGCACGCGTACTCGTAGATCGGCATCCGCCTCCTCCGATGTCAGCGGCGAGCGGCCACGCCGCTATTGACCGCCGCGCTGGACATAGCTCTTGACGAACTCCTCGGCGTTCTCCTCGAGGATCTCGTCGATCTCATCGAGCAGATTGTCGAGATCCTCCTTGAGCTTCTTGCCCTTCTTGGTCAGCTCGGCACTGCCCGTCCCGGCTTCCTCCCCGTCGGCAGGCTTGGTCGGCCTGGTCTCTTTTTTCTTCTGCTCAGCCATGGAGTCTTCACCTCCTGGGCCCCGTCGGTAACGGGGCCGGCGCCCGGGCCTAGACCGTCGGCAGCACGATCCCCTGCTGGCCCTGGTACTTTCCCTGCCGATCGGCGTAGGACACGAGGCACGGCTCATCGGACTCGAAGAAGAGGACCTGGGCGATCCCCTCGTTGGCGTAGATCTTCGCCGGCAGCGGCGTCGTATTGCTGATCTCGAGCGTCACGTACCCTTCCCATTCGGGCTCGAAGGGCGTCACGTTGGTGATGATGCCGCAGCGGGCGTACGTGGACTTGCCAACGCAGATCGTCAAGACATTCCTCGGAATCTTGAAATACTCCACCGAGCGGCCCAGCGCGAACGAGTTGGGCGGGATGACCGCCATCCCGCCCTGGTAGTCGACAAAGGAACGCGGATCGAAGCTCTTTGGATCCACGATCGTGGTGTTGATATTGGTGAAGATCTTGAACTCGTCGGCGATGCGGATGTCGTAGCCGTACGAGGAGAGGCCGTAGGAGATCATGCCCTGGCGGACCTGACGGTCCTCGAAAGGCTTGATCATGCCCTGCTCGAGGGCCATCTGCCTGATCCAGCGGTCGCTCTTGATCACCGACCTCCACCTTTCCTCACGCGCGAGCATCGTACCGCCCGGCGCGCGCGCGAGTCAAGTCCTGCGGGGTAGCGCGTCCGTTTGGCCTGGGTACTGGGTCAGGTTGCGAGCCAGACGAGGCACGAGGGAGCCAGCTTTGCCCGGCGTACCCCCTGTACGTTGAGCGTCGCCGCCGACCGAGTCACGAAGCAGGGCGAGCCGCAGCCGCAGGCGAGGCGAGCGCAGCCGGAGAGGCGGCGAGCGTGAGCGAGCCAGGGCGAGCCGCAGCCGCAGGCGAGGCGAGCGCAGCCGGCGAGGCGGCGAGCGTGAGCGAGCCAGGACGACGCAGATCGGCCTAGTACCGCCGGGCGACGATCAGTCGCGGGCCCAGGTGGCCCCGGCCCGATCCACCTCGATGGCGCGGGCTCGGCCAGGCGAGCCGGCGACGTTGAGGGCCTCCTCCATCGCCCGCGCCACCCGGTCGGAGGCTCCGTGGACGGCGGCGAGCATCGACGGCCCCGCTCCGCTCAGCACACAGCCGAGGGCTCCCGCCGCGCGAGCCGCCTCCGCCACCTTGCCCATCCACGGGAAGAGCTTGAGCCGATACGGCTGGTGGAGGCGGTCGTGCATGGCGACCTCGAGCAGGTCGAGGCGGCCGGCCCCGAGGGCGGCGAGCAGCAGGCTCACGCGCTGGACGTTGAACACCGCGTCGGCGCGGGAGACCGAATCGGGCAGGATGGCGCGCGCCTGGCGCGTGGCGCTCTCGGACTCGGGGACGAGCACGACCCAGCGGATATCCGCCGGCACCGGCAGAGCGACGGCCACCACCCGCTGGCCATCCGAGCAGGACACCGTGAGCCCTCCGAGGACGGCGGCGGCGACATTGTCGGGATGCCCCTCGGCGCGGGCCGCCAGCCCCACGAGCGCGTCCCGACCGAGCGGCTCGCCGAGCACCGCGTTGGCGCCCACGAGCCCGCCCACCCAGGCGGCGGCACTCGAACCGAGCCCGCGGCTGAGCGGGATCCGGTTCACGCAGTGAATGGCGGCGCCCCGGAACGGGCGCCCCGCCGCCTCGAACACCATGCGCGCCGCGCGCGCCACGACATTGCCGGGTCCGGTGTGGAGCCGCCCGCAGCCCTCGCCCTCGACGGAGACGACGACCCCGTCGGCCTCCTCGATGGTGACCTCGTTGTGAAGGGCGAGGGCGAGGCCGAGCGCGTCGAACCCGGGGCCGAGGTTCGCCGAGCTGGCGGGCACCCGCACGCGGACACGCATGGCGCAGAGAATACCCGCTTTCCTACGGGCGGGCCAGCGGGTACCGGGCCAATTGGCTTCGCCATGACTCGCTCACGCTCGCCGCATCTGCGGCTGCGCTCGCAACGTGACCCAGTACCCAGGCCTGACTGACCCACTCCTCGCCGGAGGAAAAGCACCGGGAGGGATGTGCGCGGAGGTAGAATGACCGCGAGGGCCGCCACGATGCCCAGGACCCGCCTTGAGCTTGCCTTCACGGTCGAGCACCTGTCCATATTGGACAGCGACGGCAACCTCGACGCCGCTCTCGAACCCGACATCTCCGCCGACGACCTCCGCGCCATGTACCGTGCCATGCTCCTCGGCCGGCGGCTCGACGAGCGCATGCTCCGGCTGCAGCGCCAGGGGCGCATCGGCACTTTCGCGCCGATCAAGGGGCAAGAGGCCTCCCAGATCGGCAGCGTCTTCACGCTGCGCCCGACGGACTGGATGGTGCCGTCGTTCCGCGAGACAGCGGCCATGCTCCGGCGCGGGTGGCCCATCGACAAGATCCTGCTCTTCTTCGCGGGCTACCTCGAAGGCAGCCAGCCCGCTCCCGATCAACGCGATCTCCCCGTGACCATCCCCGTCGCCACCCAGCTCCCCCATGCGGTGGGGCTGGCCTACGCCGCGCAGTACAAGGGCGACGACGTCGTGGTCATGGCGTACTGCGGTGACGGCGCCACGTCCGAGGGAGACTTCCACGAGGCCCTGAACTTCGCGGGCGTCTGGCACGTGCCCGTGGTCTTCGTGGTGCAGAACAACCAGTGGGCCATCTCGGTGCCGCTGAAGAAGCAGACGCATTCCCGCACGCTCGCCCAGAAGGCCCTCGCCTACGGCTTCCCGGGTATCCAGGTCGACGGCAACGACCCGCTCGCCGTCTATGCGGCCAGCCGCGAGGCGGTCGAGCGCGCGCGCGGCGGCGGCGGCCCGACCCTCATCGAGTGCGTGACGTATCGCCTCGGGGTCCACACCACTGCCGATGACCCGACCAGGTACCGCTCCGAGGAAGAGGTGAAGGCGTGGGAGCGGAAGGACCCCCTCACCCGCTTCGTGGCCTATCTCGAGAAGCGGAATCTGCTCGAGCAGGGGCTCGAGGCGCAGATCGACGAGGAGATCGCCCGCGGCGTCAAGGCCTTCGAGGCCACGGCCGCCGCCGACCCCGTCGCCATGTTCGATCACGCGTACGCCGAGCTCGGGCCCGAGCTCGAGGCCGAGCGGACGGAGCTCGAGGAGCGGATGCGGGGAGCGACCGGCCGGCGCGCCGACGAGGAGCAGCCACCGCCGCCGCCGCCGATGCGCGGGCAGCGCAGGACGAGCCGATGGCAAAACTGAACATGGTCAAGGCGCTCAATCTCGCGCTCCACCAGGAGATGGAGCGCGACCCCGACGTGCTCGTGATCGGCGAGGACGTGGGGGTGGACGGCGGCGTCTTCCGCGTCACCGAGGACCTCCATCGCGCCTTCGGCGGCACCCGCGTGATCGACAGCCCCCTCGCCGAGGCCGGCATCATCGGCGCCTCGGTGGGCATGGCGCTCTACGGCCTCAAGCCGGTCTCGGAGATCCAGTTCTCCGGCTTCGCCTTTCAATGCTTCCACCAGATCGAGAATCACACCGCGCGCTATCGCCAGCGCTCGCAGGGACGCTTTCACTGCCAGATGGTCATGCGCATGCCCTACGGCGGCGGCGTCCGCGCGCTCGAGCATCACTCGGAGAGCGAGGAGCAGTTCTACGCGCATATCCCCGGACTCAAGATGGTGATCCCGTCGGGACCGCGCACGGCCCGCGCCCTCCTCGTGAGCGCGATCCGTGACCCCGATCCGGTGGTCTTCTTCGAAGCCAAGGCCCTCTACCACGCGGCGAAGGAGGAGGTGCCCGACGAGCCCGAGATGCTGCCCCTCGGCCAGGCCCGCGTGGACCGGGCGGGGCGCGACCTGACGCTCGTGAGCTATGGCGCCATGCTCCGCGTCTGCCGCGAGGCCGCCGACGTCCTGCGCGAAGAGGACGGCGTGGAAGCGGAAGTCATCGACCTCCTCACCCTGTCGCCGCTCGACCGCGAGACGCTCGCGGCATCCGTCGGGAAGACGGGGCGCGCCGTCGTCGTGCACGAAGCACCGAAGAGCTTCGGACCCGGCGCCGAGATCGCCGCGAGCATCATGGAGGGGGCCTTCCTCTCCCTCGAGGCGCCGATCCGCCGGGTGGCCGCCTATGACGTGCCCTTCCCCGGCTTCGCGCGCGAGAAGGCCTCGGTGCCCGACGTGGCGCGCGTCGCCGCCGCCGCTCGCGAGACGCTCGCCTTCTAAGAGAGCCTCTCCACCTCATATCCCTCTCCCCGAGACGGGGAGAGGGCAGGGTGAGGGGCCCGGAGGTGCGGGGCCCGGAGGCGAGGGGCCCGGAGGTGCGGGGGCCAACAAGGTGAGGGGCCCACAACAAGGCGAGGGGGCCCGGAGGACGAGCGACCGGGAGGACGTGAGAGCCATGGGACGACCATTCGTGCTGCCGGACCTCGGCGAGGGCTTGACCGAGGCGGAAGTCGTCGCCGTCCTCGTCCACGAGGGAGACGTCATCGCGGAGGATGCCCCCCTGCTCGCGGTCGAGACGGACAAGGCGCAGGTCGAGATCCCCTCCCCGATCGGCGGACGCGTGGAAAAGATTCACGTCGCGCCCGGCCAGACGGTACACGT
>Ga0214473_10004056_pt1 | contig 17627 bp, 14 predicted proteins | sample RVTome_7_FD_203509 | JGI IMG/M metagenome (GOLD analysis project Ga0214473, IMG submission 203509) | Soil microbial communities from uranium-contaminated site in the Upper Colorado River Basin, Wyoming, United States - RVT98D197 | ecosystem: Environmental > Terrestrial > Soil > Contaminated >... | reverse complement strand
CACGTAATCTCCAACCAAAGGGGGACCTCCTATGGGTATATTTATGAGGATTTGGCGCCCGAGAAGTGTGGTAAGAACATGGAGCCTTTTATTGTGGATGTCGGTTTTGATGTGGTTGTCGATGTGGAAAAGGAGTTTCGCCATGACGGTGAAGAGTTCATATATGTGCTAGAAGGGAAGATGGAATTTTTCTATGCAGGGGATACTTATATCCTGGAGGCAGGGGACAGCGCTTACTTTGATTCAGACACGCCTCATTCAGGGAGAAGCATTGGAACAGGAAAGGCACGGTTGCTGATCATTATTTATTCTTATAGACGGACGTAAGGGAAAGCCGTTTACTTTTCGTAAACATAAGGGGAGAAATCGTGACTGACTCCACAACAGGGGGAGATGATTTTACTCGCTTGGAGCTAGCGAAAACTTTCCGTGAAAAGAGGGAAAGGAGGGTAGTCTTCGACTTGTCCCATAACCGCAGCCTGTCAGGTGCGCTTTATGAAAACCTTGGCCAGGTCCTCGGCAATATTGCACATAAGTTCGGGATCTTCAAAACAGTCGGGGATAATGAGGTAGACGCTATTTTCCATTTTGCAGCTAGGCTCGGTGTTCTTTCAGAGGCAAATCCGTGGGAGTGAGTGACTTCGTACAGAATTACCCTGGGTAAAAGCAGGCTATCTTTCGTCGGCTAAAGCGTGTGTGGTTATTCACAAAAGAAAGGAGGTTGGGCGATGGCTGATTTTTGGGATCGCGAATTCGATACGAAACCGTGGAGTGAGTTAACCAGATACTGGGTGGACAAATTCAACGCGTTAACGGCTTACGTGAAAGCAAACTCTGAGTTCTACAGTAAACATCTGGCGAAAGTTGGCGGCATCCATTCATTCGGCGCGCTGCTCGATGTTCCGTATATGACGAAAAATGAAATAAGAGACGCCCAGATACGAAGCGCAAAGGAGTCGCCTTTGGGGTCTATCCAGGCTGCAAAGACCGAAGACATCGTGCAAGTGATTTCATCTTCAGGAACCACAGGAAGGCCCGTTTACTATGGCATCACTTTTAAGGATTTAGAATCGTGGAGAGATGCCCTTGCGAATTTTACCTATACGGCGGGAATACGCAAAGAGGACGTTGTCGCGCATGTTGTGGGCACCGCGATATTCGCGGGCGGAGAGCCGTATTTCGAGGGAATGAGGCACATCGGGGCTGCCGTTGTTTGGACGGGAGGGCAGACGACCCAAAGAATGTTGGAAACGATACGCAATATGTATTGCACTGCCATCCTTGGTACTACCTCTTTTGATTTGTACTTAGGGGAAAATTGCAAAAATTTTATCGGTACGGAGGCGAGAAATCTTAGTGTAAGGAAAGTTCTGGGGGGAGGCGAAGCGGGACTAGGCGAGGAACAGATAAGGCGAAAAATAAGAGAGGCATGGGGCGCAACGAGTATTCGAGAAATCATGGGGCTGGCCGATGTTATGCCCGGTATGTGGGCGGAATGTGAAGAGGAATCGGGGATGCATTTCACTGCCCACAGGCACGTTATGGTTGAACTGATTGATCCGGAAAGTGGAAAGCATCTCCCATGGGAGCCGGGTGTCCGAGGGGAACCAGTTTACACAACCATATCGAGAGATGCGACTCCTGTTGTGAGGTATGCCTCGCACGATTACGTCCAAGTCGAAGGAATAGAGTGCAAGTGCGGGAGAACATCGCCCCGGATTCGTTGTGTGGGCAGAGTAGATGACATGCTCACCTATAAGGCGATGAACGTCTTTCCTTCTGCCATAAGGGACGTGATAATGACGCATTTTGGATCTGTCACCACAGGATACCTTCAGGTGGTCAAAGACTCGCGCGGGCAGGTCAAATTTGACGATCCTATACCAGTTGATATCGAAGTTAAACCCATGGGTCAGGATCCTCAGAGGCTCAAACGTTCAATTGAAGATAAGATCAGAGATCTGCTGACAGTGAGAATAGAGGCAAACCTCGTTCCACCGGAGAGCATCGAAAGAGCACCTTACAAAACCCCGCTTACACGAGTGCGTGAGAAGAAGTAACGAAGCAAGATCGAATTTGTACTTTATTGATGCCCTAACCTTAAAAAGGAGGATCCAGAGATGAAGGTGAAAGTAATTCTTATATGTATTCTGTGCGTATTGTTTGTCGTGCCCCTGTATGCAGGGAAAATCAGTCAGGCGGCAGCTGAGGAGAAGACTCTGGTGATTGGAACAACGCTACCATTGTCCGGACCTGCTGCGGGATGGGGCCTCGGTCTATCCAGAATGAATGACTTCTTTGCAGAGGACACTAATGGGAAGGGCGGACTTAAAGTCGGAGGAGATGTACTTAAGATAAAGACCATAGCCTATGATAATAAAGGAATGCCTTCTGAGGCGGCAGCGAATGCGACAAAACTGGTGCACAATGACAAAATCAAGTACCTCATTGGCGGCGTGATTGCTGCCACCGGAATGGCTGAACTACCGGTTACCCAACCCGCCAAAGTGGTCACTACGAGTCTTTGGTGGGGAAAAGAGATATTAGAGCCGAACAAACCCTTCTCCTTCAGACAGACTGTCTCCCAGCTTGAAATCGCACCTGCAATGTATTCTTGGATCTCAAAAAATAACCCCAAAATTAAGACAATGGCCCAGATTAATCCAAATGATACAAGCGGCTGGGACACGGCCGCGGCAATTCGTGAGGCAGCGACAGGCAATGGGATACAAGTTGTGGCCGAAGAGTTCTTTGAGCGCGGAACCAAAGATATGTACCCCTTCTTGACGAAAATCCTTGCTAAGAAACCCGACCTCATTGACGTAGCCGTAACAGCTCCTGGTGACGGTGCCGTGATTGTAAAACAACTCTATGAGCTAGGGTACAAAGGCGCCAAGGCTTGGACCTGTGGTACAAATCCTATCCAGATCATTCAGTTGTGCGGTACTGAGGCGGCAGAGGGTCTGTGGTTTGCTTACGGCCAGAACTTAGAGGGCCCAAACAGCACGCCGGAGACAAGAGCTCTGGCAAAAAGATATAAAGAAAAATTCAATGAAGACCTAGCCCCTCATCACGTAACATCCTACGCTATGGGTGAGATTTTCGCCCGGGCGATGGTAGAGGCTGGGACCATCGAGACTGAGCCAGTGACAAAAGTTGTGGAGAAAACACACAAGTTCGAGACAGTTTTTGGACCTTACGTTCTGCTAGGAAAACAGAAGTACGGAATCGACAGGCAGTTCGTGCATCGCATGATGCTCGCCCAAGCAAGAGGGGGGAAGCCAGTCGAGATCGAATGGCTTCTGCTGCCTGGCCTGGGGTTGCCGGAATACTAATTCAAAGGATCGCCTATCCTCCTACCCTTTCTCGGGAAAGTGATAGGGGGATAGGTTTCGGTTAGGAGAGAGATAAGGATTAGGACATGGAGTTGACTTTACTCTTTCAGGGCTGCCTCAACGGCATTATGCTAGGCTTGAACTACGCTCTTATTGCCCTCGGCCTTAGTCTGATTTTCGGTATCATGGGCATAGTGAATTTCGCCCACGGCGAAATGTATATGCTTGGGGGTTACGTCGCTTACTATTTCTTCGGTAAATTCGGCCTGAATTACCTGATGACTATTTTTCTTGCAGTTTTGCTTGTAGCCATCGTCGGGATCGTGCTGGAGAAGTTTATTTTCCGTCCGCTGACCACTCGCCCAAAGGAAGCCCTGACTACTCTGATTGCCGCAGTTGGACTAGCATGGGTTTTTCAGATGCTCGCAGTGATTTTTTTTGGCGAGTTAGATAGGACGGTCCCTTCGGCTTTTAAAGGGATAATAAGAATGGGAGGGGTTGTCATCACCTATGAAAGGCTCGCAGCCATAATCATTGGGATTTGTCTTGTGATGCTGGTCAACGTTTTTCTTTTGCGAACGAAGACAGGGCAGGCCATACGGGCCGTCGCGCAGGACAAAGAAGCCGCCGCCCTTCAGGGCGTTCACGTGACAAGAATAAGCATGCTGGTATTCGGGATAGGCTGTGGTCTTGCTGCTGGTGCAGGTGCGTTGGCCGCGCCAATTTTCGGCATAAACCCCTTTCTTGGCGGCGAAGTGATCTTGAAGGCATTTCTTGTAGTCATCCTGGGCGGTATGGGAAGCATCCCGGGAGCCATGCTCGGGGGTCTCGTTTTGGGCATTGTTGAGAGCTTTGCGAGCCTTTTCTTCAGTGTTCCTACCGTTAGCGTGCTGACATTTTCTCTTATCATCGTCATACTCATAGCACGACCACAAGGGCTACTGGGCCATGAATAAGTGGCTTAAAGGATCGCAGATTGTTTACGCCGTGAGTGTTGTCTTCCTGATGATGATTCCGATGATCACGCAGGAGCAATATGTCCTTCACATATTATGTTTGATCGGGATTAACATAATATTTGCGTGCAGCCTCAATGCAATCCTTAATATCGGAGAATTGAATCTTGCGCATGCTGCTTTTATGGGTATAGGTGCGTATGCGTCAACAATCCTAGTTACGAGGCTATCTTTCAGCTTCTGGCTGGCGCTTCCGACCGCGATGGTTGTTACAAGTGTTGTATCCCTGCCGATAGGTTACCTCACGCTGAGATTCAAGGGGGCCTATTTTTTGCTATTCACATTTTTGTTCGCAGAGCTTATCCGGGTGCTTTTAGGCAACTTCTTTATTGGCATTTTCGGCGGTATTCCCGGGCTCACCAATATTCCTCGCCCGTCAATTAGCCTCTTAGGCGCGGTGAAATATGATTTCAGCTCCAAGACTCATTTTTATTATCTGATCTTAGCAATGGTTGTTTTTACGGTGGGCTTTCTTCGGCGAATCGACAGATCAAGGATGGGGATGATATTCATGGCGATGAGTCAGTCGGATAGCCTAGCGCAATCGGTGGGCCTAAGCGGCATGAAGTTCAAGGTTTTGGGCTGCGTTATTGGGTGCATGTTTGCGGGAACTGCTGGGAGCCTTTATGCCCATTTTGTTGGAATTATCACACCCAGCGACTTCTCAATCCACGCTGTCTTAGCCCCCATAGCCTATGTAGTGGTGGGAGGTATGGGTAGCGTATTTGGGCCTGTCGTGGGGACCACCTTCTTGATGGCGTTGTCTCACTTCTTTTTACGAGAATTCGGCTTTTACGAGTTATTGCTATATGGTGTCATAATCGTCTTCATCATTAGATTCATGCCGGAGGGAATAATAAGCTTGCCTCGTCTTATTTGCTCTCACCTCCATATTTCTTTCATGAAGGAACGGCGTTGAGGGAATATGGCTCTTCTTCTAGTAAAAGATCTTACGAAGCGCTTCGGTGGTTTGGTAGCGGTGATGAAACTTGACTTCGAGGTCAAACAGGGCGAGATCTTGGGACTGATAGGCCCGAACGGCGCGGGGAAAACAACAGTCTTCAATATGATCGCAGGAACCTTCAATCCCACTTATGGGGAGGTTGTCTTCGCAGGGACTAAAATCACAGGGCTGAAGTCTAGCAAGATTGCTGCCCTTGGAGCGGTTCGGACCTTTCAGTTGACGAATGTGTTCGGCGATATGAGCGTTCTTGAAAATGTCATTATTGGCGGACATGTTCAATCGGGAGTTTCACTATGGAGATCCATGCTGGGTACAACGAAAGCTCGCAAGCTAGAAAAAGAGTGTGAGACCGATGCGATTAAGCTGATGAAATTCATGGGGCTTTATGCGCAGCGAGATATGCTCGCCAAGAATCTTCCACACGGTCAGCAGCGTCGGTTGGAGGTTGCTATAGCCATGGCAGCGAAACCCAGTCTTTTGCTCTTGGATGAGCCTTTACAGGGAATGAACCATGAGGAAGTTAAGACGATGCTCGAAAAGATCGCTGAAATTCGCGGTGAAGGAAAGACGGTGCTTTTGGTCGAGCATAATATGCGGGCGGTAACAAGTATATGCGACAAAGTAGTTGTATTGAACTTCGGAAAGAAGATTGCTGAGGGACTGCCTGAAGAGGTAATGAAAAATGAATTAGTCATAGAAGCCTACTTGGGTGTGGAAGAGTGATTCTAGAAGCAAAAGAGATAACTGTGCATTATGAAAAGGTCGAGGCCGTTCGGAACGTCTCTCTCGAAGTTGAAGAAGGGAGCATTGTTGCTCTTATTGGTGCAAATGGGGCGGGGAAGAGTACCGTTCTTAAGACGATATCCGGATTAAAGAGACCCACCTCCGGCACCGTATTCTTTGAGCAAGGGAGAATCGATCATTTATTGCCTCAGGATATTGTAAGGCGTGGGATCGGTCATGTTCCCGAAGGTAGAAGGCTTTTCCCGCGGATGATGGTAATAGAAAACCTCAAGATGGGTGCGTATCTCCGGAAAAGCCGAGACGAAAGTCGTGACTCTTTAAGCAGTATATATAACTATTTCCCTGTTCTGAAGGAGCGTCAGAAGCAGCACGCGGGAAGTTTAAGCGGGGGGGAGCAGCAAATGCTTGCCATAGGTCGCGCGCTTATGTCAAAGCCGAAATTGCTTTTGCTTGATGAACCCTCAATAGGTCTGTCACCTTTGGTCAGTCAGATCATTTCCAAGATCATCGCGGCAATCAATAGGGAGCAAGTCAGTATACTCCTCGTTGAGCAGAATGCAAAGTTGGCGCTTAGATTGGCGCAGCATGGGTACGTTATGGAGACGGGAAGTATCGTTCTCTCTGGGCCCTCAGCTGAGCTGATGAAAAATGAAGTGGTAAAGAGTGCTTATCTGGGTGTCTGAGCAGAGGCTCAAGGTAGTTGTCTCAGCCCTGGTTTTAGTTTTCTGCCATGACAACTTAGTTTCCCCATCTTTAATGATTTGATCTGCTCTTTTCGCTAATTGCTCTGCGGGTAGGCTTTCAATGATACCCGCCGCATTTTGGAGGGCGAATGATATACCATAAGGTCCGGTATAGATACCTCATCCTTCAATCTCGCTTAATTGCATGATACGGCTTTTATGGGTCAAGATATTGATCCACCCGGACAACCCCAAGGGCAGGGAAGCGGTTTGTCGGCAATGAGGAATCAGTCTTCCGAGGCTTGGTAGTCCCTTTTGTCCGAGGCGATGGCGGAATGCGCAATTCGCCGTCCACCTCCTCGAGATCCAGCCACCACTTCCGCCGAGGATCGGGGTTTCCATAGCCCATGAGATCATCCCCCAGACGCCGAGCCTTCGGGCCATGGGCACCTGCCTCTCCATGTTGCTCGTTTAGGGGGCTAACCGAGGTTCCAGCGAGATTCTGGATAGATGGAAGGAGTTGAAGATCAGGGTGGTGGGACGTCCCACCCTTTTCAGGGCATGGACCGGATAAGGATCCGCATGCCCGAATTCGCCTCTGTCACGACGATGATTGATCATCCTCTGCACTACTCGCTAATGCTCTTCTATCCAATCCCCAATTGATACGAATGGTCCCTCCAGGTCAGTGGCAAGGGCGCAAAGTTCACGAATGGAGTTGGTCCCCTTGAACCAGGAACACCCTCTCTTTCTTGGCTCTTTCCAGCATGCCTTCTGTGAAACCGCCCCTACTGAAAAGAATGAAGCGGTTGATGCGGGCATCGTTATGCCAATCAACCAGATAGGATTTCCTTATAAGCTCATCATACACATTCACCCCAACTCTCTTTTTGCTCCACTTGCACTCCCCGAAGTAGATGGTCCTTGTTTCGTCATCCAACGCCACCAGGTCTATTTCCTCATTCCTTGACCACCATTTGCCTATGGCCGTGAACTGCATGTGACCCTCTTCCATCAGGCGGGTGCATATCTCGCTGCAGGCGGCCTCATAGACCTGCGACAGGTGCTGTTCGAGAGATTCCCTGATGAGCTTCAAGACATAGTCGCTCTTACCTATCTCAATGCGGCTTTTGTTGGGGAAGATGTACTTAAACCAAAAACTGAAGAACTTGTCCTGTATTCTGTAAAGCCCCTGCTTGCTCTTTTCAGGAGTTTTCTCAGTGACGGGTATCTCCTTTTTCACGAAACCGAGGCTCCTGAGAATATCCAGGTAGCGTGACACATGGGTCTTCTCAAACCCCGTTTCGTTGATCACTTCCGAGACCTTCCTTTTTCCCTGTGAGATCGCCTTGAGGAGGGCAAAGTAGTTCCTCGGCTCCCGCAACTCCTCCATGAGCACATAATCCACCTCGTTTGAGAAAAAGGTCCCCTTTTCAAGTATGAGCAAACGGATATTCTCAAGGATGTCAAGTTCAGGATTCACCTTCTCCAGGTAAGCCGGAATCATACCAAAGACGGCATAGATCGCCATCAGCTCGTCAAAGGATTTTCCGGGGAAAAAATCGTAGAGGCTGTCAAACGGCATTTCCCCGACTTCCAAGGACCCTGTCCTCCTTCCGTAGAGGGGGGCCTTGTAGAGGAGCACCTCTTTCTCCATCATGCCTATACTGGAACCCATCAAAACAAGAAAAATGTGGCTGTGCTTCAGTTGTTCGTCGATTCCCTTCTGGAAGATGGACGATATGGCCTTGTTGGAGTATACGAGATAAGGGAATTCATCGATAATGACCACCAATTTGCCCCTCCCTTTCTCCTTCATATAACGAAAAACCTGCTCCCAATCCTTGAATCCTGAATCCGTCAGAATGGTGTCACGGAAATGCTCCCCCACAACGCGGCCAAGGCTCTTCAGCTGTTCGGTCTCGGCAATACTGTCGGCTAGGAAGTAAATCGCTTCCTTGCCACGGATAAACTCTTGAACAAGCCTTGTCTTACCGACACGCCTCCGACCATACACGGGGATGAACTGAAATCCGGCACCTTTGAAGGCCCTCTCCATAACGGCAAGTTCGCTTTTTCTGTCCACAAATTTCATCATCTCACCTCAGAGTATAATCGCGATTAGTATAATCGTAATTATACTTAATGGCAAGTTTTTTGTCCATTTTCCTTGTTCTGAGGATCGCTTCAATTTTTAGCGAGTCTTTGAATCAGTGGAAGAAGTTGAAGATCAGGGGGTGGAAGTTGAAAGTTGGCTAGTTCCTCGGGTCGCACCCATCGGATTTCATCACAGCCAATAGGAGTCGGTGTACCGTTCAGCCATGAACATTGAAACAGGTGAAGGGTTATGGACTTAGTCTCATAGTCATGATCGATTTGAAGCAGGTGTTTGACAGCCTTCACCTCCATGCCCAGTTCTTCCTGCATCTCCCTTTCAAGACAGGCTTCCAGGCTCTCTCCAGGTTCTTGCTTTCCGCCCGGGAACTCCCAGTACCCCGCAAGATGGCTGCCCTCAGGCCGCCTCGTGATGAGGAGCATTCCGTTTTTCCAAACCAGACCTGCGGTTACATGAAAATGAGGCTTAGACATCTTTGCTATTGGAGTTGGTTGAGGCGGAGCCTGAGGTAAGCTTCTTCGGCTTCCTGATGGCCGGGGGAAATCTCAACCACCTTCTTATAGTTCTCCATGGCGTCCTTTACGTTGCCCAGCTTCTCCTGCAGCCGTGCAAGCTGGAGAAGGAGATTCACGTCTTTGGGTTTGAGCTTTGCAAGCTGGGCGAGTTGCGTGGCTGCAGCCTCTTCCTTCTCCAGCTTGAGAAGGGCAAAAACCAGGTACTGCCTCAATTCGACGTTCTCAGGCCGGGCCTGAATGCCGGTCTCCATGATCTCGGCCATCTGCTTAAAATCATTGCGGGCATTAAGATATTCAAAGACAAAAGGGTAGGGGGCTGCGTCAGCGGGATTCAGGGAAAGCAGTGCCCTGGCAGCCGTAAAAGCGGACTCTTCATTTTTCTCTTTTTTGTAAAGATCGAAGAGGAAGCGAAGGGTTTCAACATCCTTTGGGTGATTCTTCAGGTAAGTTTCAAAGTACGAGAGGCTCTTGCCCCAGTTCCCTGTTTCATATTCAAGGATAGCGAGATTGTAGAGCACGATTTCATTGTCAGGAGCAAGGGCATAGACTTTTTCATAGAGCTCCTTCAGCCTTTTCTTATCGCCTTTCTTGTCAGCGATCTGGACCAGAAGCAGCAGGGCTCTGAGGGAGTCGGGCTTTCGCCTGATCACCTCATCGAGATAGGTTTGTGCCTCATCCACGTTGCCTTTGTTGAACAGGCTCTCCGCCAGGTTCAGGCGACTCTCAATATCCTCGGGTTGAAGCGCCACAGCCTGAGCCAGAAATTGATTGGCCTTTTCTTTGTCCCCTTTCTTTTCGTAAAGAGTGGCGAGGTTGTAATAGAGGTTTACGTCCTTCTTGTCTAGTTCCGCAGCCTTCAGGTAGGAGGAGACAGCCTTGTCCAGATCGCCCGTCTCCGTGTAAAGGAACCCGAGGGTCTTGTACACAGCGAGTTTCTCTCTCGGATCAAGTCGGCTCAAAACCGCCTCGTATTCGCGGATTGCATCCGGGAGCTTTTTCGCTTTTTCAAGGGTTCTTGCAAGCCTCAGCCGGAGTTCCGCGTCGTCAGGGGTTTTCTGGAGCAAACGTCTCAAGACGGACACAGCCCCGTTTGAGTCGTTCATGGTCTCGTAGACTTCGTAGAGTTCGAAGAGCTTCTGTTCTTCCGGCTTCTCCTTCACCATCTCTTCAAGCAGTTTCGCGGCCTGAGGCCACCTCTTGAGGGATCGGTACTCCTGGATCAGTCGCTCCCTGATCTTGTTATCCTGGGGAGCCATGTGCCGTGCTTCCTCCAGAATGGCGATCCGGCGCTCAGGATCGATGGTCCTTTCCACTTTTTCGAGCCAGTCTTCCACATACGGTTCAATCACCAAGTCCACATAGCCCATGTCCCGGTTTTCTTCTTTTACAAAGACCCTGATGCTGTGTTGTTGAAACAGGGCCTCTTTTGGGAAGAGGGTTGCCAACTGGATTTTATCGTAGGTCAAGGCTTCGATATCGATGTCGTTTGCGACCAGCCTGATCCCGACATTAAAGGTGATGTTGGTGGAAACGGTGAGGATCTTGACCTGATCTTGGGGATGGAGGCGAAGGGTTTCTCCCTTGAGGAGTTTCAGCCGCTGGTCGTTCTTTTCAAGCAGGATGAAATTGAATTGAGGGGAGACATTATAGAGGCCCGGCCAGACCCACCAGATAAAGCAAAAAGCGCCCACCACCAGAAGCAGGGTGACCGCAAAGGCCGTCCTGTTCCTGCGAGGACGCTTGCCTTTCCGCTTCTCCAAATCCTAACCTTGGGGCCGGGAATTCTTGCCGGACTGGGTGATCTTGCCTTCCCAGAGCAGCAAGATGGGACTGGCCACGAAAATGGAAGAATAAGTCCCCGCGATAATTCCTACGAGTAGGGCGAACGCAAAGTCGTGGATCACGGGGCCGCCGAAGGAGAGCAGAACGATCAAAACGATGAGGGTCGTGGTGCCTGTGAGGAGGGTTCTGCTCAGGGTCTCGTTGATACTGATGTTGATGATGTCCTTGAAGGCCATTTTTCGGAAACGGCCCAGGGTCTCCCGGATCCGGTCATACACAACGATTTTATCGTTGATCGAATATCCGACAATGGTCAGCAGGGCGGCAACGATGGAGAGAGATATTTCGCGGTCCGTCAGGGCAAAAGCCCCTAAAGTGACCAGGACATCAAACATGAGGGAGACGATGGCTCCCATGGCAAATCTCAAAGTCAGGAACCAGCAGAAAGCAATCGTGACGAACAGGGCGATGAAGATCAACCAGAGCACACCAACCCCTAAAATTGCGGCGAAGGAAGTGGCGGCAATGAGACAACCGGCCATAATGATCGCCATGAGCCACTTGTGCTCGAAGCGGCCTGAGATGTACACGGCCATGATGAGCAAGGCATAGAAGATGGCGTAAAGGGCCTTTTCCCTCAATTCCTTTCCCACCTGAGGTCCCACCATTTCGACTTGCCGGATGTCGACCTTTTCCCCGAGTTTTTCGCTCAAAGCTTTTTGCGTTTTCTCTCCAAGGCCGGCGACCTGGATATCCGGGTTGGTGAGCCGGATCAAATACTCAAAGGCTCCGGCTTCTCCGAATTCCTGAATAATGCAATCTTCGAGCTCCGTCCCTGCCAGGGCTTCCCTGATTTCAGAAGGAATGTGTTTTTTCTCCAGTTTGACCTGAATCACGACGCCGCCTGTAAAATCCACTCCGTAGTTCGGTCCGCCTCTCACGACGAGAAGGACGAGGGTCGCGAGGATGCACAATCCCGAAAGGGCGTAGGCGAAATATCTCTTACCCAAAAAGTCGATGTTAAGTTTGGACTTAAAAATTTCCATTGTATCACTCCGTATCCGGTCGAACCTTCCCTAAGAACAAATCCCGATGCTTTTGTTAAAGAGCGGAACCCTCAGATGCTGATCGTCTTCCATCTCTTGACCACGTACAGGTAATCAAAAACGATTCTTGCCATGAACACGGCTGTGAGCACATTGGAAGCCAGTCCAATGATCAGGGTCACTGCAAACCCTCTCACCGGGCCGGTCCCGAATTGCAGCAACACGAGGGCAGCGATCGCGGTCGTAACGTTCGAGTCAAGGATGGTCACAAAGGCCCTGGCAAATCCAGCTTCCATGGCGGCGCGCGCAGGCTTGCCCATTCTCAGCTCTTCCCGAATGCGCTCGAAGATGAGCACATTGGCGTCGACAGCCATGCCGATGGTCAGGATGATGCCTGCAATGCCCGGCAGGGTGAGCGTCGCGCCGAACATGGCGAGCCCTCCCATGATGAACGGGATGTTCAGGAGGAGCGTTGCATCGGCAACCAAGCCGGAGAGGCGGTAATAGAACCCCACCAGGATAAGAATGATGATTCCCCCGATGAGCATGGACTGCAACCCCTGATCGATCGAATCTTTTCCAAGGGAGGGGCCGACGGTTCTCTCTTCGATGATTTTTACGGGAGCGGGCAGGGCACCGGCCCTCAGCACGATGGCCAGATCTTTAGCGTCATCCATGGAGAACGCACCGGTGATCTGGGCTTTTCCGCCGGAGATCTTGTCCCTGATCACGGGAGCGGAATAGATCTTATCATCCAGAACAATCGCCAACCTCTTTCCCACGTTATCCCCGGTGATCCGCTCGAAAACTCTCGCTCCCCTGGAATCAAAAGAAAGGGAGACATAAGGCTCACCCATCTGATTATCGAGCTGGACCCGGGCATCCGTAATGGATTCTCCGGTAAGAGGCGATCTCTTCTTGAGAAGGTAGGGAACATTTGTTTTTCGGCCCGTCTTTCGATCCACGGCAGCTTCTTGAAGAATCTCGCTTCCTGCAGGCACATTGCCCTTCAGGGCTTCCTCGAGGCTGTTTTCCTCGTCCACCAGTTTGAATTCCAAGCGTGCAGTCTTGCCGATGAGATCAATGGCTCTCTTGGGATCTTTGATACCCGGCAGCTGGATGAGGATCCTGTGACCGGTTTGAGGCCGGATGTCCGGCTCAGTGACTCCGAACTGATCGACCCGGTTCCGGATGGTCTCGAGGGCTTGATCGGCCGCCATCTTGAAGATCTGAGTTCTCTCCTGCTCGTTCAGCGAGAGAAAGTAGGTCCGGCCTTTCTCATCCCTCACGCCGGGCTCGAGTTTGAAGTTCGGATAAGTTGACCCCACAAGAGTTTCGAGATCCTTTGTCTCCTGATCCGGAGCAAGGGTCAGCTCGACTCCGTCGATCCCTCGTCGTTTCAAGTCCAGAACCCTGATCTTGTTTTTCCGCAGATCCGGCTTCAGATCTTCGACGACCCTTTCCAGATAGCTTTCGGCAGCCTTTTTCACTTCGACTTCAAGGATCAGGTGCACTCCTCCTTGAAGGTCCAGACCCAGATGAATCTTATCCTTGGGCAGAACCCCCGACCACCATGCCGGGAGCTCCTGGGTCATGGAAGGGACCAGGAACACAAATGCAATAACCATCAGTGCTGCGGCTATGCCCGCGCGCCAGCCAAGTCTTTTCATTGCGGTCTACTCCTTCGACGTCATTCCTGCGTAGACACGGATTCGTCTCTTTTGAGAATCCCCGCCACCGATCCTCGCGAAACCTTCACTCTGATTTTGGGCGCGATCTCCATAGTCACCACATCATCGGCGACCCCGGTGATGACTCCATGAAGTCCTCCGGAGGTGACGATTCTGTCCCCTTTCTTGATGGAGGACAGCAACGCCTTGTGCTGTTTTGCCTTTTTCTGCTGGGGCCTGATGAGCAAAAAGTAGAAAATCGCAAACATCAGGATCAGAGGGATAAAAGCACTCATTCCTCCGCTGTCGCCGCCCCCGATGCCTCCAGTTCCCATGGCGTAAGCTAAAGAATCCATCCTGAAACCTCCTCTTTCAAATTCAAATCAGTCCTTCCCGAATAACCCCTTCGGAATCGAATCTTGCCCTTATACCATTCCGTCTTTCGCAAAACAACCAAAGAATGAACCCATAGGGATTCAACCCCCGGATCGCTCAAAAAAAGCTTGGCGAAAGTCCGCAAAGCGATCCTCCTGAATAGCTTGCCTGATGTCGCCCATGAATCCCATGAAGTAGTGCAAATTGTGGATCGTGTTCAACCGGTAAGCCAGGAGTTCCTTGGCCATGAACAAGTGTCTCAAATAAGCTCTTGAAAAGTGGGTGCAGGTATAGCAAGAACAGCTCTCATCCACCGGCCGATCGTCCTCCGCGTAACAGGCGTTCTTAATGGCCAACGGGCCTTGTTTTGTAAAAAGGGCGCCGTTCCTTGCATTGCGAGTGGGAAGGACACAGTCGAACATGTCGATTCCGGCTGTGACCCCGTCCAGGATATCTTCAGGCTTACCGACGCCCATGAGATAGCGCGGTCTTTCGACAGGAAGGAACGGCACGGTTTGCTGAACGACCTGTTGGCGAGTTGCCCTGTCCTCACCCACAGAGAGACCTCCCAGAGCATAACCGTCAAAACCCATGGACACAATTTCCCTGGCGCTCTGCTCTCTCAGTTCCGAGTACATTCCTCCCTGGACAATCCCGAAAAGCGCCTGGGAATCGTCTCTAATGCATTCGAGACAAATCCTGGCCCATTGACTTGTCAGCCGGACAGAGTTCCGCACATAGTCGTAGTCCGCAGGATAAGGCGCACATTCGTCAAAAGCCATAATCACGTCCGCGCCCAGTGCTTTTTGGATCTCCATGGCCTCACGGGGACCGATGAAGTGCGTGGATCCGTCCAGGTGGGACTGGAACGTGACCCCTTGCTCTGAGATCTTTCTCAGCTTGGAGAGGCTGTAGACCTGATACCCGCCGCTGTCGGTGAGGATGGCCCCTTTCCAGCTCATGAAGCGGTGAAGGCCCCCAAACCTCTCAATCAACCCGTGGCCGGGGCGCAAATAAAGATGATACGTGTTGGCGAGGAGAATGCTTACCCCGGCCTGGTCCAGGTCCTCAGGGGAGAGGGCCTTGACCGATCCCTGGGTGCCGACAGGCATAAACACGGGGGTTTCGAAACGGCCGTGAGGCGTGGTGACTTCACCTCGTCTCGCTCCACTGGTAGGACATTGATGGGTGACCTTGAACTCCAAAGCACCTACGCCCTCGAAAAAAGGAACCTCCGTTGAATATTACGCTGATAAATTGCCAATGGGCAGGTCGCTGAAAAACGGCCAGATACAAGGCGCCCGTAGTCAAGAGGAGTGAGGCGTACATTCCGGTACGCCGCAACGACGAAGGACAAGGGCAACGCCGTAGGTGGGCGTTTTTCAGCGACCTGCTACAGGATCAACATGGCATCCCCATAACTGTAGAAACGATAAGCCTTCGCAATAGCCGTCTGGTATGCTTTTTTGACCAGTTCCAGCCCGGCAAAGGCAGATACGAGAAAGAGCAAGGAAGAGCGGGGCAGGTGAAAGTTGGTGATCAGCGCATCCACGACCTTGAAGGGGAACCCCGGTGTAATGAGCAGATCGGTTTTCCCTTTGCCGCTCTTCAGCGATCCCTTTTCTCCGGCCACGCTTTCGAGAGTCCTCACAACGGTCGTTCCCACGGCAACCACCCGTCTCCCCTCGTTCTTCGAACGCTCGATGGCATGCACGGTTTCCGGTGAAAGGTCATACTCTTCATACCCCAGCTGGTGATCCCGGATGTCTCGAGTTCTGACCGGCCGAAAGGTCCCGTGTCCGACGTGAAGGGTGACATGAACCACGGAAATGCCTGCTTGTTCCAGCCTGGCCAACAACTCGGTGGTGAAATGAAGACTGGCTGTGGGCGCGGCTACAGCGCCTTTTCTCTCGGCAAACACGGTCTGGTATCGTTCGCGATCCAGTTCAGAGAGATGGTCCTTTTCCTTCCGTCTGATGTAAGGAGGAAGCGGCATCATCCCCCTTTCCTCCAGCAGCGAATCAATGGACTGAGGTCCTTGGAAGGTGATTTGGATCAAGCCGTCCTCTCCCAGGTTTTCAATGAACCCTGAAAGATCTTTTTCAAAGAACAAAGGACTTCCCTTCCTGGGCCGCTTGGAGGACCGGAGGAGGCACCAGCGGGTATCGGGCTTTGGGGTTCCCTCGTTGCGATGCTCCAGGACCAGTATCTCAATGCGGCCGCCGCTTTCTTTGCGACCGAAAAGCCGCGCCGGAACCACCCTGGTATTGTTGACCACCAGGAGGTCGCCGGGCAAGAGCAACTCAGGGAGGTCAAGAAAGTGCCGGTCTTTCATGGACTCGGTCGAACGGTCCACAACCAGGAGGCGAGACTTGTCCCGGTCCTCAAGAGGGACCTGAGCAATCAGTTCGTCAGGCAGGTTGTAGTCATAGTCTTCAATGTCGAACATCGATGAAAAATACCAAAACAAAATATGTATAGAATACAGCTTCCAATGTCAAACGATTTTGTCACCCCGTTTTTGCCTTGATATATCTCTCAAGATTGGCTAAGTTTTAATGATTTTTCCGGGGCAGGGATTTCAAGGGGATGAACCACCTGACGATTGATCTTTCAGCTCTCGCCCACAATCTCAACCAGGTTAAAACGATTGTGGGTGAAAACACCAGGGTCATGGGAGTGGTCAAGGCCGACGCCTATGGGCACGGTCTTGTCGCTGTGGCTAAGACCCTCGAGAAAAACAGGGTCCACTGTCTGGGGGTGGCCCATTTCCATGAAGCCATGGAACTCAGAAACCGCGGGGTTTCACTTCCCATTGTGATTCTGTGTGGGATCCGGACGAGAGAAGAAGCGGAAGCCGTGGTTCACCATCGGCTGAGCCCCACGCTTTTTGATCTCGGCGTGGTGGAAATGCTCGCAGAGGAATGCGTTAGGAAGAAGACCCATACGAGGGCATACATTAAAGTGGACACGGGCATGGGCCGTCTGGGAGTGCTCTCTTCAGAGCTTGTGTCCTTCCTGCAAAGGGTGACCCGATTCAAGGAAATCCGAATCGAGGGATTGACCTCGCATCTTTCTTCGGCGGACGATGCGGAGCCCGAGTTTACGGAAACTCAAATCCGCACCTTCAGAAAGGCGATTGAAGCGGGGCGCACGATGGGGCTCGATCTCTCGCTCAACAATCTGGCGAACAGCGCGGGGTTGATGAAATTCAAGGATGCGCGTTTTGACATGGTGAGACCGGGCATCATGCTTTACGGCGGCCTTCCGTCACCTGATTTCACTCCTCCCATGCCGCTCAAGCCGGTCATGCGCTTCAGCGGAGAGGTCATCCAGGTGAGGGACTTTCCTGATCACACTCCGGTGAGCTACGGCCGGACC
>Ga0214473_10004055_pt1 | contig 17629 bp, 9 predicted proteins | sample RVTome_7_FD_203509 | JGI IMG/M metagenome (GOLD analysis project Ga0214473, IMG submission 203509) | Soil microbial communities from uranium-contaminated site in the Upper Colorado River Basin, Wyoming, United States - RVT98D197 | ecosystem: Environmental > Terrestrial > Soil > Contaminated >... | reverse complement strand
GGGCTGCTGGCTATGCCGTAAGGAGTCTGCAAGACGACTGGACAGGCCCCACGCTTTCGCAGGAACTCCTTCACAGGGTCCGTCAACCCATGAAAGTAGTACTGCGGGCCGCCTGATGCCAGACTCTTATTCTTGGTCTGTTGAAGATGCATAGCCATACTCAAGCATGATAATGACCTGCTCCGGTTCCGCCAAGTGAAAAACTGAATGGTCAAATCACCGCGGGGATCGGGGCCGCATCTTTGATTTGATAGTTGTCGGTGAATACTCCGAGGGCAAGGGTCCGCGTGGGTTAGCCATTCCGGACAGTTACCTATTTTCAAGCTGCGAGCTATTTCATTTATCCATTCAAGGGTCAATAGATGCTCTCGTGTCATGGGTATGGCTGGGCCGGCGGGGCCTCGATGTCGAACAGGTATTTTGCCCTGCCGAGGACGGCGCCGGAAGGTCCGGCGATGGCCACGTCGGCGTAGTAGGATCCCGGTGAGACGCCCTGGCTGTCCCAGGTGGGGGAGAAGGAGGCCGGGCCGGATGATCTGGGCGCGGGTAGGGGGATTGGCCTTGACAATCGCCGCGGGATGGGCGATATTCACGCCGGCAGTGCGTGGGATGCGCTTTGGGGGTCGATCGTTGGTTCCACGCGGTGCGTCTGGAAATAGGACTCCGGCGAACAGTGCTTTTTTGGAAACGACCGATGCCACACTCGCTCCGGCAACCGTCAACGAGCGTCGAACCCTGCGACTGCATTGTGAGCCGATGGCTCCGCAGCCGGCCGGGCGACATGACGCGGACGGTTGTCTTCTTCGCCCTGTGCTACCTGTACCTCTGGCTCGCGGTGAAGCCGTGCCTCATCTACAGTTGCGCGGCCATTACGAATTTCCCCATCTTCTACAAGGGCTTGGCGTTCTTCCAGGAGAGCATGTCTTGCCCTGGGGGGCTTCTCAAGTACGTCTCCGCACTGCTGTCGCAGTTATTCTACTACTCGTGGGCCGGGGCGATTGTCATCACAGCGCAGGCCTGGGCGATCTCCGCGTGCACCGGCTGGTTTCTCCGGGCCGTCGGCGTGCCCGGGGCCCGCTGGTGGCGGTTTGTCCCCGCACTGCTCGTCCTCACCACCTACGCTCAGTACACCTATCACCTGCCCACGATCATGGGGGCGCTGGCTGCGTTGTTTGCCGCGTGTCTCTATGTGAGTCTCGTCGGCGGAAGAATTTCGGATTCGGGCCGCAGCGATAATCCGCAATCCGCAATCCGCAATCCGCAATCGACCAGTTTGGCGGTCTTTGTCATTCTTTCGGTCGTGTCATACGTGGTAAGCGCAGCGGCGTTCCTGCCGTTCGCGGCGCTGTGCGCAATATATGAGTTGCTGCATCGGCGCCGATATGGGATCGGCTTGGCTTACCTCGTGTTCGCCGCCGTCGCCCCGTATGTTGGCGGGGTCCTGCTCTTCGGCGTCAGCATCATCGACGCCTACACGGATGTGCTGCCGCTGTCGTGGCAGATTCGGGGTTGGGCGACGCGGGAGCGGATGGTTGCGGTCGTGTATGTGCTCTACCTCTTCCCAGTCGCCGGCGCGCTGGCCGGCGGGCTGTGGCGGGTCGTGGCCGGACTGAAGAAGGATGCAAAAGCAGTGCCACCGGAGACACATGGGCGGGCAAGCCACACGAAACCGGCGAAGGCGCTGCTGCCCGCGCTTCGTCGCCGGATGGGCGCTCCGGTTGTCAAGGGAACGATCGGATCGCTGCTTGTGCTGGCGGCTGCCGGCGTGGTTGCCTTCGTCAGTCTTGACGAGCGGGAGCAGGCCCGGCTGGAGGTTCACTACTATGCGAGTCAGAAGATGTGGCCCGAGGTCCTCCAGGCCGCCCGCCGGCATCCCAGCGACTATTTCGTGATGAACGCCGTGAATCGGGCCCTGTGGCACACCGGCCGGCTCACTCGGGACATGTTCTCGTATCCCCAGCATTCCGACGGCTTGCTGCACACAGGCGAGGACCGCGTCCTGGCGTACTGGAGCAAGTTCGACACGCAAATCGACCTGGGGCTGATGAACATCGCGGAAAAGCACCTGGTCGAGTGTATGGAGACATTCGGCGAGCAGCCGATGATCCTCCAGCGCCTGGCGATGGTGAACATGGTCAAGGGCAGCATGGACACGGCCCGGATCTATCTCGGCGCGCTGAGTAAGACCCTGTTTCACGGCCGCTGGGCCAAAGACTACCTGACACGTCTTGAAACCGACCCGAACCTCGCCGGCGATCGCGAGATTCGGGACCTGCGCTCGCGGTGCCTGAAGAAGGACTACACGGCCCTGTTCTACGCGAAGGAGGAGGTGTTCACCACGCTGGCGGCGCAGGACAATCACAATCGCATGGCCTTCGAGTACCTCATGGCGTGGTACATGCAGACCCGGCAACTGGACAAGTTCATCCAGAACATCGGGCGGCTGGGCGAGTTCGGGTACACCGCGATACCGCCGCTGTACCAGGAGGCCGTCGCGATCTACGCGTACCCGCGAGGCAAGTCGAGCGAGTACGCCATCAGTGCCGAAGTGCGCGCGCGCTTCGAGAGCTTCAGCCGCGTCTTCAACAGGTATAAAAGGGACAAGGCGGCCGCGATGGTCGAGTTGGCCGCCAGTTATCGCAACAGCTATCTCTTCTACTACATCTATGCGTTTTGATCGATAGAGGAATGGACAAACACAATCGACATTTACTCATCGGGCTTGCGGCGGCCGGCTTGCTGGCGGGCAGCCTGTGCCTCATGGCGTTTCGTTCCCCTGCGGCCCTCGACGACGCGGCGACCCCAGACCGTCCCGCGAAGATACGTCCGGACTACTCGAACGCCGTCATTCCCCCGAATACCGCGCCGCTGAACTTTCGGATCGAGGAGAGCGGGGCTTGTTATTTCGTCCGAATCCTTGCGGGGCGCGGTCAAGCCATCGAGATCATGAGCCGCTCGGCCCGGATTGCGATCCCCGAGAAGCCCTGGCGCAGACTGCTTGACGCCAATCGCGGAAAGCAAATTGCATTCGAGATTCACGTGCAGTCCGAAAGCGCACCGGCAAACGGCAAGGCTGGGAGCCGTCAATGGCAGCGATTCGAGGCGTTTGGCTGCACGGTTGCGAACGAGGAGATTGATCGCTATCTGGTCTATCGCCGGATTCACCCGGTGCACGCCGCCCATCGCGAGATAGGCATCTATCAGCGGGACCTGGCGAGTTTTGACGAGTCCACGGTCCTGACCGGCGGGTACTTCAGTGAAGGCTGTGTCAACTGCCACACGTTCTGCAACAATCGCACGGACCGGATGCTGATCAGCACGCGGACTCCGAAATACACCAACGCCGCGATCATCGTCGAGAACGGCACGGCCCGGAAGATCGGGGCCACGTTCGGATACTCCTCCTGGCACCCGAGCGGCAAGATCCTGGCGTACTCGATGAACAAGGTCGTCCTGTTCCATCATTCCGTCAGCGACGAGAGCCGCGACGTGATGGATCTCGATTCGGTGATCGCCTACTACGTCGTGGGCTCGCAGACGATCAAGACGGCGCCGGACCTCGCCCGCAAGGACCGGCTCGAAACGTATCCGACGTGGTCGCCCGATGGCCGATTCCTGTACTTCTGCAGCGCCCCGCTGATGTGGACCGACCGCACCGCGATTCCCCCGGAATACAAAGAAGTCCGATACGATCTGATGCGGATCGCGTACGATCCGGACCGGGACGAATGGGGCCCGCTGGAAACGGTGCTGTCGGCGAAGGACGCCGGCCAGAGCGTGCTGCTGCCGCGGATCAGCCCGGACGGGCGATGGCTGCTGTTCTGCTTATGCGAGTACGGGTGCTTCCCCGTGTATCAGCAGAGCAGCGATCTGTACATGATCGACCTGGAGGCGGCGAAGCAGACCGGCCGCTTCGAGTACCGCCGCCTGGACATCAACAGCGACTCCAGCGAGAGCTGGCATAGCTGGTCCAGCAACGGCCGCTGGATCGCCTTCAGCAGCAAGCGGGAAAGCGGCGTGTTCACGCGGACCTGGCTCAGCTACGTCGATCCGAACGGCACCGCCCACAAGCCGCTGCTGCTGCCCCAGAAGGACCCGACGCATTACGACTCGTGCCTGTGGACGTACAGCGTCCCCGAGCTGGTGACCGGCCCCGTGCAGGTGACGAAGGAGAGCCTCGGCCGGGTCGTGCGGAGCTCGGACAAGATTTCCGTGCAGCTCCCCGTCACGACGGCCAGCCCGAAGGCTGCCCCCGTCACTCAGCCCTACCTGTCCACGCGGGAATGACCGCTACTGGCCGATGCAGTAGAGGGTCTTCTCCGTGCGGAGGAAGAGGTGGCCCTGAGAGATGGCGGGGCTGGCGCAGCATTTCTCGTCCAGCTCGTTGGTGGCCAGGACCTTGAACTGCGGCCCCTCCTCGACCACGGTGGTCGTCCCCTTCTCGGAGAGGAAATAGACCTTGCCGTCGGCCCAGACGGGCGAGGCGGAGAACGGGCCGCGCAGACGCTCGCGCCAGAGGACCTCGCCGGTGGCGCCTTTCATGCACTTGGCCACGCCGCTCTCGGTCACCAGATACAGGTGGGGCCAGACGTACAGCATGGAGGACATCTTGGGCACGTCCTCCCGCGATTCCCAGACGGTGTGGGTCTTCGTGACATCACCCCGGCCGCCGCCGAGCCGAACGGCGCAGACCCGCGACTCGCCGAAGCCCGAGGCGGTGAACGCCATACCATCGCCGACCACGACGGAAGGCACGACGCCCTCGCCTGGACTGGAGACGGTCCACAGCCGCTCGCCGGTCTTGAGGTCGAAGCCCTGCACTACGTTGCCGGCGCCGCTGATGAGCTGGTCCTGTCCATCGACCGTGGCCACCTGCGGCACGACATGGGCGACTCGGGAGCTGCCCCGGCTGCCTTTCCATTGCACCTGGCCGGTATTCTTGTCCACGGCGAAGATGACCGCTTTGTCCCACGCCACCTGCCAGCCGATCTTGGTATTGGGTCCCGGACTGCTCCAGTCGAAACACACGATGACAAGATCTTCGTAGAGGACCGGCGAGACTGCCAGCCCGTGCTCGCTGTAGTAGTCGAAGTCGGAATTGGTCCACTCGACAGTCCCATCCATCGAGACGGCCAGGATGCGGCCGTCGCAGGCTACCATGTACACGCGCTTGCCGTCGGTGGCGGGCGTCGAGGTCGCGTAGGAATTCTGCTGCGACTTGTGACCCGCCTTCTGCTTGACGATCTCCTTGTCCCAAATGATTTTGCCGCTCGTGCGGTCCAGGCAGATCAGATGGAGCGATTTGCCCTCATCGAGAGCCGTTGTCACGAAGACGCGGTCCCCGAGCACTATGGGCGAGGACCACCCCTCGCCTGGGATGGACGTCTTCCAGCGGACATTCGAAGTGGTGCTCCACTGCGTAGGCAAGCTCTTTTCCTGCGAGATTCCCTGCCTGCCCGGCCCGCGAAAGCAGGGCCAATCCTCGGCCTTTGCCGCGGGCAATGCAATGAATGAAATCGCCAGAACCGAGAGCACGAATCGCGCTTTGCCCAATACGATCAACCTCATGTCCCAAACCTCCCAGCGAATGTCGCGTTATGGCGTATGCCCACGCGGGCAACACCTAACCTCCATTCTGCAAAAGTCCAGTTAGGATACTCCGGCACGTTGCGGAATGCACTCCTTTTTCCGATGCGACGCAGGCCAGTTTTTTTCGGTCCTGAGAGCCACAAAAGTGGGGTTTTTCGTCACAATGGAGGGTCAATCGGGTCGAAATACGCAAATCTGTATTGCCTATCTTGTCGATATTATGTATTATGACAGATAGTCCGTTAATATGGAAAGACGATGTTTTTGCATCATTCACCCTTGGGCGGGGCATGTCGTGGGGACTGGCGGGCTCTGTCCCAATGGTTAGAATGGGGAAGAAACAATGAAACGTTATCTCTTGCGTGAAGTTTCAGGGGCTATTCTACTTATTCTGTTGTCGGTGACCGTGTCGCAGGCGACGATTCGCTATGTCGCTCTGGATGGGTCGGGTGCGAACGGCCAAAGCTGGGCCGCCGCATACAAAACCATCAGTGCCGCGATCCAGGCCGGCGCGGCAGGCGATGAAATCCGGGTCAAGCAGGGTACTTATGGGACCAGCTCGACGATATACGTGGACAAGGCCGTGATGATCTACGGCGGCTACAGCGGTGTCGGCGATACTCGTGGCTCGCAGGTCTTCAAGACCACCATAGACGGCATGAACATGGTGAGCCACTGCTTTGTCGTCTCGGCCAACGCCACGATTGACGGCTTCACCATCACCAGGGGCAGGGCCTATGGTTCTGAGCCCAGCGACAGAGGCGGCGGCATGTACATCCAACAGTGCACCGCCACGATCGGCAACTGCACCTTCCACCGCAACTACGCCGACTACTGCGGCGGCGCCGTTGCCCTGGATAACGCCGGAGGCACGGTCATCAGCGACTGCGTCTTCACGGAGAACAGGTCTTTCGAACTGGGCGGCGCCGTTTTCAGTCGCTATTCGGATGCCACGATTGCGAATTGCCAGTTCGAGGAGAACAGGACCGGCGTCGGTCTCAACGATGGCTACGGCGGCGCGATCTACAACCACACCTGCTCGCCGGCCATCTCCGATTGCACATTCTCGACCAACTCCGCCCAGTACGGCTCGGGACTGTGCAACTACATGTCCAACGCCCTCATCGAGAACTGCACCTTTGCCGACTGCAACTCGACGACGGTGGGCGGCGGCGGCGTCTACAACTGGGGCGGTGCGCCGACGATCAGCAAGTGCCTGTTCCAGGACAATCGCGTGAGCCGCAAGGGCGGCGCCATTTTCGACAAGTCGCTCGCCACGTTCATCAACTGCATCCTGTGGAACAATTCGAGCATGTCCTACGGCGGAGCGGTCTATCTCGATATCCGGGCATCGGAGATCGTCTCGGCGGCCAAGTTCCTCCACTGCACCATATACGGCAACGCCGCCTTCCAGGGCGGCGCCCTGTACAGCGACAATGCCGCCGCCGCGCTGGTGAACTGCATCGTGTGGGGCAACACGGCCTGGGATGAGGAGTACCCGGAACAGATTCACGATCTGACATGGACCTACAATACGCCGACGGCGGCGAGCTACTGCGACATCGGGGACGCCACCACCTACCCGGGGACGGGCAACATTCGCCTGGACCCGATGTTCGTCAACGCCTCGGCCGGGGATTTCCACCTGCCGGGCAGCTCGCCGTGCGTCGACCGCGGCACGAACTCCGACCCGGACATGCCTTCGACGGATTATGCCGGCCAGCCCCGCATCCGCGACGGCAATGAGGATGGCCTGGCCACAGCGGACATGGGCGTCTACGAGATCCAGGGGTACAGCCTGGCCGATCACGTGCTCCAGGGCGAGATCCTGCAGGGCATGGCGTATGAGAACTCCGGCGACACGGCCGCAGACTACGTCTTCATGATGGAACTCCAGACCGACGGCTCGATCGATCACATCGAATTTCGCACGCCGGCGGGCAACACGTTCACCATTCCCAATACGGAGCATACGTCCTCCACAAACGTGGAGACGAATCACGTGGTGTGGGAAGGACGGCACGTGTGGCAGTACTGGGCCACGTTCAGCAGTGCCGCCGGATTGAACAGCTACGGCGACGGCACGTACATCATCACCTATCACGTGACCAGCGGGCCCAGCCGGGAAACCCGAGTGGGGTACAATCTCCCGGGCGGCGCGCCCATCCCGCAACCGGCGCAGAAGCCGAATGTGACCTCCCCGGCCAGCGGAGCTTCGGTCGGCTCTCCCGTGACGCTCACCTGGGACGCCTGCACCGACGCCAGCGCCAACGCCGTCTTCGTCACCATCATCGACGCGAGTACCGACCAGGGCGTTGCGGGGGACATCTACGCCAAGACGGCGACGGTCTCCAATCCGTACACGCTTGCCGAGGGCAACTACGATGCCGAGGTGTCATTCGGGAGCCTTCACGACACGGCGGATAGTATGGGGGTCCCCTTCGAGATCGGCAAGGGCGTCACGACGGGCCATCCGTTCGACGTGTTGTTCACCACCGTCTATCGGTTCTGGTCGCCGGTCAACGGCGTGCACTTCTACACGATCAGCCCGGCGGAGAGGGACAACCTGATCGCCAACTACGACTACGTGTGGACGTACGAAGGTCCTGCCTACCACACGGCGGCTGCCGCGAGCGACGCGGGGCTGTTGCCGGTGTATCGCTTCTGGTCCGGCCGCTCGCATTTCTACACGATCAGCGAGGCCGAGAAAGATGTCCTGGTCAGCGACTTCCCGCACGTCTGGACCTTCGAGGGCATCGCGTTCTACGCTTATCCCGAGGGCCAGCAGCCGGCGGGAAGCAAGCCGGTCTGGCGATTCTGGAACGGCGCCGGTGTCTCTCACTTCTATACCATCAGCGAGGCCGAGCGGGACATCATCATCGAAAGCTTCTCGTACGTCTGGACCTTCGAGGGCATCGCGTTCTACGCCTACGAGTAATCCCGTCGATACGCACAACGAGCCCTGGTGGAATGGAGCGGACAAGGGGACTGGGAGCAGTTCTCGTATCCCATCAGGCCCGGACTGTACACATTCATGTGGAAGTACGTCAAAAACGGGTCATCCAGCGAAGGCGCGGACACGGCGTGGGTCGATGACATTGAATTTCCCATCTGGTGAGTGCCTTGCACAAAAAAATTTTGACGGCTTGTCGTGCCGGCTTATGCACCGGGACTTCCGACAGGGCTGCTCCAGTATCGGGAACGTAAATGCCGGTAAGACCGTGACATAGCAGTTGTTGCAGCGTCGCCCGTTCGCGCATGGAGGCGGGGCGTCATTGCCTCTGCGAGGCCTTGGTGTGTCCCCCTATGCGGAATTAGGTAATCTCCCTGATTGACAAACAGACGGCAGGGCCTATAATGTCGCCCAGTTGTCGATGCAGCGGTCACACGGTTGCATCGGGCAATGAGAAGACATGGTGAGGAAAGCCGGGAGGGTGGTTGGCCTGATGGACGAGGCTGGCCTGATAGTGTCCTCTCGAGGTTGAGGAGGAGGGTAGATGGCAAGGAACACTGACCGCGAGTCATTCTTGGATGGGCAGCGGTTTTTCTTTCGAAACATTGGGGGTCTCGGTCTGTCTCCAGGAGAGGCCGAGGCAGGAGGGCATGCGTTGCAGAGTGATGGTGGTGATCGTCTGGACATAGTCTGCCCGGCAGGGTGTTGGCGGCCATAATGGATTCAGTCTCAATATCGAGTGGTCATCCTCGGTATCATCGGAGAACCACGGATGGCAGGGAGAATCAAGGTCCACGGATGGACTGGGGCACTGCTCGGACCATAACCCCAAAAGGGTGCGGCCTCCGGAGCAGTGCCCCCTTATAGCTGCCTCGACCGCGACTTCCATCTGGACTTCTGCAGAATTCCGCTTCCTCGTCAGAGATCCACCGCGGGCTCGCCGTTGCCCACGAAGGGACGGTAAGGCCAGAGCGGACAGCATACGATGGGGCACTCGCGAATCCGCATCCGCTGCCAGTGCATGCCCAAGACCATCGGCAAGCTCCGCGCGCTCCGCTTGCCGCTGCCACCCATTGCCCTTCACCTTGACAGGAGTGGGTGCCCAATCCTGCCTCCACTGTGTGAGATGCTCTAAGCAATGTGGAGCGGGCAAATGCGAGATTTGCTCATTCTGGCATTGTGTTGGCCTCCGTAGGAGTACTTTCTGAGGCGTTTAGGAGAGATGGTCTTGTGTCCGGGAGTCTATGGGCATGACGAATGACATCTGGCCGGCAGTAGACCAGGCCGTGCAAGCCGCGCGGGAAGTGCTCTACAACAACATGCACGGAAACTACCACGGGTTGCCGCGAACGGCCGCCTGGGGCTACCCGGAGCCCTACACACGCGACCTGTTGCTTTCGAGTCTGGCTGCCCTGGTGACGAAGGACAAGGAGCTGATGGCCTCCCTCCGGCAGGTGCTCAAGAGCCTGGCCGACAATCAGACGCCTCTGGGGCACATACCCTCGCTTGCGCACAATTCCGAGCACCTGGGGGCGAGCGATACGACGCCTCTGTTCCTGGTGGTCGTGGCGATGTACCGCCGCGTTACAGGCGAGAAGAGCTTCCTGGAAGATGCGGCTCAGAAGGCACTGACGTGGATGGACTATCGCAGTCCCGAGAACTGTGTCATGGTGGATCAGCAGCCGACCACCGACTGGCGCGATGAGCAGTGGGTGCCCGGCTATGGGCTGTACGTCAACGCACTGGTCTATACGTATTTGAGACTGTTCGGCGAGCGCACGAAGGCCTCGCAGTTGTATGATCTCATGCACCGGTTCGCCGTGACCAGCGCGGAGGGCCACGGGCACGTGCATCGCGGTTTGCTCCTGCCCCACACGCCGTACTTCGCCCTGTGGGCCTTCAAGGAGTACGGCAACGAGCGTTTTGATCTGATGGGCAACAGCCTGGCGACCCTGTCGGGCCTGGCGGCGCCCAGCCGTGCCGAGAACATGGTGGCTTGGATCGAGGAGGAATGCGAGCACCTGCGGAAACACGGGGACCTGGCCGTCGAACTGCCGCCGTGCCTGTTTCCCTTCATGCGTCACGGCGATCCGGACTACCTCAGTCGCGTCGAGCGGTTCAATCCGCCGGGATGCTACTGCAACGGTGGAGTGTGGCCCTTCACCTGTGGCTTCTACGTGGCGGCGATCATGGCGGCCGGGAAGAAGCGGCTGGCCGAGGAGAAACTGGCGGCTCTGACCGAGTTGATCCGTCAGGCGAAAGACCCGGACCTGGAATACGGGTTCAATGAGTGGCATCAGGCGCAGAACGGCCAGCCGAAGGGCCAGGACTGGCAGACTTGGTCGGCCGCCCTGTACATCTACGCCGCCGAGTGCGTCCGCCAGGGCTCTACGCCATTGTTTGACGAGGTCAGAGAGAGTTGACAGAGATTTCGGAAACGGGAATTGTCAAGAAGATGGCGACCCGATTTGCTGAGAGCTCGCTGAACAACCGCTCGATACAGGCGGCTCGTGACGCGTACTACCGCGGCTTCGCCCGCAGCGTGGTCGCCAGGCACGTGGCCGGCGAGAGGTCGGCCTATGAAGACAGGAACGTCCTCGAGGAAATCATCATCCCCTTCGTGCTGTCGCGGTTCGAGCCTGAGACGGTGCTCGATATCGGCAGAGAGCCCTACGAGGCGTTCTACAACGAGTTCTTCGTGGGCCGGGAGCTTTGGACCGTGGACTGGGATGCAAAGAGGGCCCGCTTCGGCACCCCTGATCACATCACCGACAGCGCCGCCAATCTGGCAAGCCATTTTGCCGCGGACTACTTCGATTTCGTGCTGATGAATGGCGTGTTCGGCTGGGGGCTGAACGATCGGGATGCCATCGAAAGGGCATTCGCCGCGGTCCACGTCGTCCTCAGTCCGCGAGGCATCTTCGTGCTTGGCTGGAACGACACGCCCGACCTCGTCCCGGTCCCACTGGATCAGATTCAGTCCCTCAAGCCATTCACGCCGTACTATTTCGAGCCTCTCGGCGGAACCTCGTTCCTGTGTGACACCTACAGACACACCTACAGCTTCTACGTGAAGTAGTCCCGTGGCCATGCGCGTCGCTTCCTGCAGAGCGGCAGGGCAGACGCAAAGTCGCCCGGGGAAATGGGTGGCAGCGTCAAGCGCAGCTTGGCGATGGCGTCCTTGGCCTGCGCAAGACCATCGCCAAGGCCTTCAGCCTTGACGCTGCCACCCGTTGGGGAAATCCATTGAAGGGTTCTGTTGCCTGCACTAAGATAAGGCCAGCAAGGGACTGGCGCGTCCCGGAATCTGCCTGGCATGGTTGGCTTAGAAATGACGATGGCTGTATATATGGACGAACTTCGGGCAAATCGCCTCTTATGGTGCGTGACCGTTGCGGTGCTTTTGCTGTCGTGTGTCACTGCAGGTGTGGAGGCGGGCTCTGTGCCTGTGGATGGACTCATAGCCTCGCCGGAGTCGGGTTGGCCGCAGTGGCGCGGGCCGCGACGCGACGGCATCTCCGACGAGAAGAATCTCCTGCCGAGTTGGCCCGAGGGCGGCCCGAAGCTGCTGTGGAAAATCGACGGGCTTGGCGCCGGCTGGTCCTCGTCGATCATCACAGGAGGCCGATTATTCATTACGGGCGACATCGGCGATGATCTGGTTGTGTTCGCGTTCGATCTCGCGGGCAAGCCGATCTGGCGAGCGAAGAACGGCAAGGCGTGGAAGGGGCCCTATCCCGGTGCGCGGGCCTGTTGTGCGTATTCCGAGGGCCGGCTATATCACATGAATGCGCACGGGCGGGTGGCCTGCCTCGATGCCGCCACGGGCGATGAGATTTGGGCACTCAACGTGCTGGAGCAGTTCGGCGGCAGGAACATCACCTGGGCGGTCAGCGAATGCCTGTTGATCGACGGGGACCGCGTGATCGTCACGCCGGGCGGCACGAAGGCCCTGATGTCCGCACTCGACAAGCGAATAGGCCAAACGCTGTGGACCACGAAGCCGCTCGATGAGGATAACACGTCCCACAGCTCGCCGGTCCTGTTTCGATACGCGGGTCGCCGCATGATCGCGAACTGCTCTTCGGCTCATGGCTTTGGCGTGGACGCCGATACGGGTGAGCTGCTCTGGACGGTCCCGCTGCGAAATCCGCATGGCGTGAACGTCTCGACGCCGGTGTACGACTCCGGCTGCGTGTTCTTTATGACCCCGTATGCCGAGCACGGCCGGCAGTACCGCCTTCGCCTCGACGGCAACGCGATCTCCGCGGAGCACGTCTGGACCTCGCCCGTTGATGCCGTGACAGGCGGGGCGGTGCTTGTGGATGGAACGCTGTTCGCGGCCGGCTACCGCGAGTGCAAATGGTGGCTCGCGATCGATTGGCAAAGCGGCCGGACGAGATATGAATTCAAGGACCTGACCACGGGCTCGGCAATCTACGCGGACAGCCGGCTCTACTGCCTCGATGAGCGAGGCGCTGTCGCTCTGTTGAAGCCGGGCGCCGCGGGCCTGGAGATCGCAGGCCAGTTTCAGCTTGTCACCGACCGCGTGCGCGACGCCTGGGCCCACCCCGTCCTGCTCGATGGTCGACTATACCTGCGCTACCACGACGGCCTCTGGTGCTACGACGTGCAGGCTCAGCGGACGTTGACGCCGGACCAGTAAAAGGCGGTATTGTCCTCGGCTTTGAGCCACTCCACGTGGCCGTCGAAGAACAGATTGTTGCAGCCCTTGTTGCGGTGCCGGTCTTGAGCGACCCGCCGGTGCAGATTGCCCGAACCCTGGTCCGAATAGGCCAAGTGCGTCGTTGACCAGACATCCAGGATGTTCAGGTTGGACGCGAGGTCGAGCTGATTCCTGTCGCGGATGACGGGACGCCAGTCGCCCGCCTCGTTATCGGCCAGATAGATTCGCTGCGATGTCTGCTGGACGGCGTGCAGCTTGGTCGGGTCATTCTCCTGCTGGCCTCCTTGGCCGTTGGTGATGCCTGGGTTGTCGAAGTCCCAGGCATTGACGACGTAATCGATCGTCTGCTCGGCGTTGCGGACGTTGTTCATGCCCATGCCGTCGCGTGGGAAGGAAGGGCACTGATAGATTTCCACCTTACGGTAGTCCTCGATCTTGCGGTACTGCTCGCCGAGAAAGGGTGTGAACACCAGGATCCATCTCGCCTGCTGATTGTCCAGGGCCCGCGGGATGAAGTCGTCGTACTCTTCGGTGTACATCTGCACGGCAACGCCAAGTTGCCTCAGGTTGTTCAGGCAGTACACGTCCCGGCCCTGCTTGCGCGCCTTGCTCAGGGCCGGCATGAGAATCCCCATCAATAGCGCGATAATCGCGATCACCACCAGAAGCTCGATCAGCGTGAAACCCTTATGCCTGTACCCCATCGCGGCACCTCCAAGAAGGCCAAATCCCACGTCGGACAAATTGTATCCGGTTTATTATAACCGATCGGCGGCCCATCTCTCAAGAAAAAAGCAAGGGCCGGGGATCGTGTCCCCAGCCCCTCTCAAGCAATCTCCTCCGGTTAACAGGGGATTTCCGCGCTTCGTGCGGGACCGTGACAATTGCCATTGCCTCGTTGCTTTCCCGGGTAACCTCCTAACGGATCAGACTCGTTTCGAACGCGGACGGCCGGCTGAGCGAGTCATAGTACAGGCGCAGCCCGACCGCGTTGCTGTGACCGCCCGTGGCCGTCACCTTGGTCAGGATTTTGAGAGAGAGAACATCACCGGCGTTGAACTGGCCGTCGGAGATAGTTCCAAAGGCGACCGCGACCTCCTTCGCCTTGTCCGCATTGCGCGTGACACCCTGAATGTTCAGCGTCTCGCCGGAAGCGACCGGGGTTCCGTTCTTGAGCAGTTCAGCGCGAAGGTCGAAATAGGTCCCCTGGTCGTCGCTGTTCTTCAATCCAACCCATACACGAAGGTCTCTCAGGGATTGCAGACTCATCGTCGATGGAACCAGATATGTCCACGTTCCAATTTCCTTGAAGGCAGTCCTGTTGACGCTCGGCGAATCCTTGTATTGGGCCGTCGTGCCCGTCGGTGCGGCGTTGTCCAGGGTCAGGCCGGGAGCAACTCCATGAAGGTAGAAGCTGGCATCCTGAACTTCCGCGAGCATGATCGCAAACGGCGACAGCGAAGTCACCGCCCCGCAGACAGTCTGATTCTGCGTATCCACGACCGTCGTGCGGTCCACCCACTGGCCGTTCTCATAGTGCATGAGCCGCAGCGATTCCGGCGGGCCAGGGAAGCTGACGCCGGCATAGCTGATACAGACATCGATCAGCCCCGCGTAGCTCGCCGTCGTCGTGATCTCGTAGTACGTCGGCGGATCGCCAAGCTGGAACCCCGGCGAGGGCTCCGGGCCGGAAGTGGAGGTCAGAAGGGTAGTGTCGCCGCCTGCCGCAACCTGCTCAAAAGTCAGGCCAACTGGCGTCGTCCCGGTCGTATTGTCCGTAGGAGTGACGGCCACGGCGGAACCCTCCGGTGTCGGTTCCGGCTGACAATTACAGTTGTACGGATTCGGATCAACCTGCAAGCTAGTGAGACCGGGATTGTTCGCCTGGATAGTCGGGAGCCATAGGCAGTGAGACTGCCAGCTCAAAGGACAACCGGTGAGATAGAGCTCCTTGAGCGTGGTCAGAGTTGCGAGCGGACTAATGTCGCCGATCGGATTGGACTGCAGTCGGAGTATGGTTAGATTCGTTAGGCCCGACAGCGGGTTAATATCGCTGATCTGGTTATACTCCAGGCGTAGATCTGCTAAATTGGTCAAGGCAGCCAAAGGACTAAGGTTGCTGATCTGATTGTGCTGCAGCCAGAGCCGTGTTGTCAGATTTGTCAGTCCCGACAGTGGGTTAACATCGCTGATCTGGTTATAGTCCAAGCGTAGGGCTGCTAAATTGGTCAAGGCAGCTAAAGGACTAAGATTGCTGATCTGATTGTACGCCAGATTGAGCAATGTCAAATTCGTCAGTCCCGACAAGGGACCAATTGCGCTGATCTGATTGTGCGAGAGTGGGAGCTCCGTCAGATTCACCATTCCCGACAGTGGACTAATGTCGCTGATCTGATTGTACTCCAGCCTGAGTTTTGTCAGGTTCGACAGTCCGGCGAGCGCACTGATGTCGCTGATCTGATTAAACGGCAGCCCGAGTTCTGTCAGATTCGTCATGCCTGCCAGCGGTGAAATGTCGCTGATCTGATTTTCCCGTAGTCGCAGGGTATCGAGGTTCGTTGCGTACTGGATACCAGTCAAATCCGCAATTCCTCTGCCCTCGGCAAAAAGCTGGCTAAGAGCAGCCATCTGGGCTTCCGTCGGGTCAGTTGTTACGATGTCCACGTCTCTCAATGCGTCTATGACGGCTTGCTTCAAATTGGCATCGGCGAAATACACCGGGGGGCTATACGGGTCATACAATATGGTCGCTCCAGGATTGTTGGCCTCGATCATCGGGATATAGACGGAGTAAGCGTCCCAATTCAGAGGATTATTTGTGAGGTCCAAAAGGTCAAGATTTGTCAGTCCCGACAGCGGACTAATGTCGCTGATCTGATTGCCGTATAGATGCAGTATAGCTATGTTTGTCAAGCTGGCAAGTGGGCTTATATCGCCGATCTGATTTTCGCCAAGCAACAGCTCAGTGAGATTTGTCATTCCCGAAAGTGCTGATATATCGCTGATCTGGTTCTCCCAAAGATACAGCCTGGTCAAATTTGTCAGGCCAGCCAGAAGGCTTACATCGCTGACCTGATTGCCACCAAGGCACAGCAGAGTCAGGTTTGTCAGGCCGGCAAGCGGACTTATATCGCTGATCTGATTTTCGCCAAGGTACAAGTCAGTCAGATTCGTCATTCCGGAAAGTGCCGATATGTCGTTGATTTGATTGCCGCCGGCACCAAGGTACAGTACAGTCAGCTTAGTCAGGCCAACAAGCGAGCTTATATCGCTGATCTGGTTTTCGCCAAGGAATAGCCCAGTCAGCATTGTCAGGCCGGCAAGCGGACTTATATCGCTGATCTGATTGTGACCTATGTGTAGCTCAGTTAGACTTGTCAGGCCCGAGAGAACAGAAATATCTTGTATCTGATTGCCATGTAGGTTCAGCGAAGTCAGATCTGTCAGGCCAGATAGAGGGCTGATATCGCTAATCGCACTACCAAAAAGGAGCAGGCCTTCCAGATTTGTCAGGCCCGACAGCGGGCTTATATCACCGCTGATCTGATTGCCTCCGATGTTTAGCCATGTCAGGTTTGTCAGGCCGGCCAGCGGGCTTATATCGCTGATCTGATTTGTGCCAAGTTCCAGCACAGTCAGATTTGTCAGGCCGGTCAGCATGCTTATATCGCTGATCTGATTTCCGTTAAGTAACAACCATGTCAGATTTGTCATTCCCGAGAGGACTGAGATGTCGCTGATATGGTTGTCTTCAAAATTAAGACTTGTCAGCATTGCCATGCCCGAAAGTGGGCTTATATCGCTAATCTGATTTCCCCAAAGCCACAGCTCAGTCAGATTCGTCAGTCCCGACAGCGGACTAACGTCGGTGATCTGATTGAATGTCAGCACGAGGATTGTCAGATTCGTCAGTCCCGACAGCGGACTAAGGTCGCTGATCTGATTGGATTCCAGCCTGAGTTGTGTCAGGTTCACCGCATACTCGATACCAGTCAAATCCGCAATTCCTCTGTCCTCGACAAAAAGCTGGCTAAGAGTAGCCATCTGGGCTTCCGTCGGATCGGTTGCGATGCCCAAGGCGTCTTTGACGGCCTGTTTCAAATTGGCGTCTGCGAAATACACCGGGGGGCTATACGGGTCATACAATATGGTCGCTCCAGGATTGTTGCCCTGGATCATCGGGATATAAACAAAGTAAGCGTCCCAATTCAGAGGATTATTTGTGAGGCCCAAAAGGTCAAGATTTGTCAGTCCCGACAGCGGACTAATGTCGCTGATCTGATTGTATTGCAGCTCCAACAAAGACATATTTGTTAGTCCTGCAAGGGCTGAGACATCACTGATCTGATTGGACTGCAACCTGAGGATTGTCAGATTCGTCAGTCCCGAAAGCGGACTGA
>Ga0214473_10004054_pt1 | contig 17630 bp, 11 predicted proteins | sample RVTome_7_FD_203509 | JGI IMG/M metagenome (GOLD analysis project Ga0214473, IMG submission 203509) | Soil microbial communities from uranium-contaminated site in the Upper Colorado River Basin, Wyoming, United States - RVT98D197 | ecosystem: Environmental > Terrestrial > Soil > Contaminated >... | reverse complement strand
ACAACAAGTTAATAAACTTTATCGAATTTTGCGAGAAAAATTATACAGCGATTAAATCAAAGGTTTCAAATTATCACAAGTGTTAAGCGCCGCCCTGCGCGCGCAGATCGAAGAGACTGCCAAGCTGAACAAACTTATCTTGGACTACCTGGAGGACATCGGTTATGGTGAGTGATATTACTCCTATTTCGGTGGCCAACTTGATAGAAGCAGGCGATCTCGTCATAAATGATGGATACCGCGCGAAGAACTCTGAACTGTCTTCCAACGGCCTACCTTTTGCCCGCGCTCAGAATATCAACAACGGACTTCACTTCGAGTCCGCAGATCGCTTCCCGGAGCAAAATATCAACAAAGTAGGTATCAAGATTAGCCAGCCGGGTGACGTTGTCTTCACCTCGAAAGGAACAGTTGGTCGGTTCGCGTTCGTGCGAGAAGATACGCCTCAATTTGTCTATGCACCGCAGTTGTGTTTTTGGCGCTCATTGAATCACAAGAAGCTGCATCCGCGTTGGCTCTTCTACTGGATGCACTCCCGAGAGTTCTTCCTACAGTATTCAGGTGTTGCTGGTCAAACAGACATGGCTGCCTACGTCAGCCTCCGCGACCAGCGGTGCATGCACATCACCTTACCACCCCCAAATATTCAACAGGCCATCGCCCACATCCTCGGCTCGCTGGACGACAAGATCGAATTGAACCGCCGGATGAACCAGACGCTGGAGGCAATGGCGCGAGCGATATTCAAAAGCTGGTTCGTGGATTTTGACCCCGTGCGTTCCAAAGCCGCCGGCCAGCAGCCACCTGGCCTCGCTCCCCACATCGCCGATCTGTTCCCGGATGAATTCCAGAACTCCGAACTGGGGGAGATACCGAGGGGGTGGGAATTTGTCCCTTTGCCACAAGTCATCGAGGTGAACCCGCCACGTTCGCTTCGCAAGGGACAGCTTGTTCCCTATCTTGATATGGCAAACATGCCAACGCGAGGACATGTGCCCGACATGGTGGTACCCAGGCCCTTTGGTTCGGGAATGCGGTTTATTAACGGAGACACCTTGTTGGCTCGCATCACACCATGCCTTGAGAATGGCAAGACTGCCTATGTTGACTTCCTTAGGGAAAACGAAGTCGGCTGGGGTTCAACTGAGTACATTGTACTGCGAGCCAAGCCGCCACTCCCAACGGAGTTCGCGTATTGTCTGGCACGGAGTCAGGAATTTAGAGAATTTGCCATCCAGCGCATGACAGGCACAAGTGGTAGACAGCGCGTACCTGCGGATGCGCTTTCGCACTATATGCTGGCCTTTCCGCCACCCGCGATCTCGGAGCAGTTCGGCCATTTCGTGAAGTCACTCTTCGCCAGGGTGAGCAAGGCGATGACCGAATCTCGCACCCTCGCCGCCCTGCGCGAAGCGCTGCTGCCCAAGTTACTGTCCGGCAAAATATTGATAAGGAATATCGAAAACATTTTGGAGGAAAACACATGAGTACTCTTCAGGGGAAAAAGGATATTACGCCTCAAGCCATTCGCAAGACCTTCAAAATACTCGGTCTTGATAATCCTATTATGCGTAAGCACTTCAACTCTCTTTCGCAATTTGAAGAAAAACGTGATCGTGAAAATGAAATGGTAAATTTAATCACAGTGGACAATACCCTCGAACAGAAGGGAGGGGACAAAAATGCCTAACTGGAATAATCTTCTTGATGAGGTTAAGGCTCTTGGCGGTGGACATGATGTTCTGCGGCGTAAATACCTTGCTCAATTGCACACTTTAACTGGACGAAACGTAATAATTTACTACAGTGGCTGGCTTCAGAAACCAGAAATTGGAGTGGGGGTGAGCATCAACGATGAGGACAAAAATGGTTTCATGACAACAGTCAATAATCTGGATCGCTCCAAAGGCCTTGATCTGTTACTCCATACTCCTGGAGGCGACACTGCAGCGACGGAATCTATAGTTGATTATCTGCGAAAAATGTTTGGGGCAAACATCAGGGCAGTCGTTCCTCAATTAGCAATGTCAAGCGGAACAATGATTGCGTGCGCGTGCAAGTCAATTCTAATGGGTAAGCAGTCAAGTCTTGGTCCAGTTGATCCTCAGCTTGCAGGTGTACCGGCACATGGTGTGATAGAGGAATTCAACCGTGCACGAGATGAGGTCAAGGTCGATCCCTCGAAAATCCCAATTTGGCAACCAATAATAAACAAGTACCATCCGACATTGATTGGCGAATGCCAAAAAGCCATTAATTGGTCTGAGCAACTGGTTCGTGATTGGCTGTCAACCGGCATGCTGGCGGGGGACTCACATAAAGACGAGAAGATAGATAGAATCGTAAAAGAGTTGATTGATCATGCGTTAACGCTTTCACACGCTCGGCATTTGTCAGCAGAAAAGTGCACTGCCTTTGGGCTCAATATCGAACTAATGGAGCAAGATCAGAGACTCCAAGATGCTATTCTTAGTGTACATCATGCCTGCATGTTGACGTTCTCTTCGACACCTGCGATAAAGATAATCGAGAACCATAATGGTATAGCCTTCATAAAGGTCACTGCCCAGATGATCATAGGAACAAAATAATAAATGAGGCTATCGCCATCTGTTACGCGCTTTTAACAAAGCTTCTGTCCGGTGAAATCCGCATCAAGGAAGCTGAGTGTATCGTGGGGAGGTATACCTGATGATTTCATCTACAACACTTACCAGCTTGGCGATGTTGAAAGTCGATATTGATCAAGGCAGGGATTATCTCGACTACCTTCGCCCGTTCATTCTGCAGATTCTTGTGGACCAGAAGCCAGACCCCGTGACTGATGCGGTGGTACGGGATCATCTCCGAACGCAGTTCGGACTGGAGATTCCAGATCGAGCCGTGCAAGTTGTCTTGCGGCGACTGTCTCGGAAGTATCCGCTCAAGAAGGATGAAGGTGTTTACCGCATTAAGGGCCAATTGCCTGACCCAGGCATTGCAGTCAAGAAGGCAAGTGCTGACCGACAAATTGGGGCCGTCATTGCCGGATTGATTGAGTTCTCAAGGAACACGGCAAAGCCTATCACGACGAATGATGATGCGGTGACGGCGATCTGCGCGTTCTTGTCGCAGTTCAATATTCCGTGTCTCCGGGCCTATCTTCGTGGAACCGCGATACCGGCTATCGAAGGAAACCACGATGCTCATATCGTGCTGGTAAGCGAATACATTCTGCACCTGAAAGAAACCGATCCAGAGCGATTTGACAACTTCCTCGTTGTCGTGCAAGGTCATATGCTCGCCAATGCTTTGTTGTGCCCTGATCTTCAGAATGCCCCCAAGACGTATAAGGGCGTAACGTTCTATCTGGATACGCCCTTGTTGGTGCGACGACTCGGCCTTGAAGGCGAACCTAAAAAGACCGCTGTTGAGAATCTCATCGGACTGTTACATAACCTGGGAGCTACAGTCGCCACTTTCTCACACTCTCGCGACGAGCTTGAGCGCGTCCTGAAGGGTGCTGCTGATCATATAAATGCTCCGGATGGTCGCGGGGCTATAGTCATGGAAGCCCGCCGGAACGGCACCACTAAGTCCGACATCTTGGTCCTGGCAGGACAGATCGAGGACAAGCTTACCGAGGCCAAGATCGAGATAAAAGATACCCCCAAGTACATTGCGGATTTTCAAATCGATGAGACGGCCTTCGAAGAAGTACTTGATGATGAGGTGTCATACTTCAACCCACGTGCAAGAGAATACGACATTAACTCAGTCCGTAGCATCTATGTATTGAGGGTACGTACATCACCGTCTACCGTCGAGAAATCCAGAGCTGTATTAGTGAGTAGCAATTCGGGATTCGCACGAGCAGCGTTCGAGTACGGGCAGCGACACGAGGAGTCACGTGAGGTGTCGAGTGTGATTACTGACTTCAGCTTGGCAAACATGGCTTGGCTTAAGGCCCCTATGGGTGCGTCTTCTCTTCCGATGACGGAAGTTCTGGCTTTTTCCTATGCAGCCCTGCAGCCATCCAAAGAACTATTAGACAAATACCTGAAAGAGATCGACAAGCTCGAAAAGCAAGGCTCGATCTCTGCGCGCGATCTTCAACTCCTCCGCAGCACATTGGCGCAAGATGAACTTATGCGTCTAACATTGGGTGAAGAGGAAGCCCTAACTGGGCAAACCATTACCGAGACACTCAAGCGAGTGATGGACGATATCAAGAAGGAAGAGAGAGAAAAGTTGACCGCCGAACAATCTGCACATGGAAAGACGCAGGCAGAACTGGCTTCTGAAAGAGCCGAGAATGAGCGAATCCGCGAGCGGCTATATTGGCGTTGTGACAGACGGGCAAAGCAATATTCCTGGGCAATTGCTATATGTGTTGCCGTGTTCATGTTCATTGGCGTTACCGCCGGGCTTGAATTAAAGTCCAACGTTCCGGTTCCGGGGTGGATTTTGTTGGTTGGCTCTGGTTTATTGATACTCGCAACAGTTCTGGATTTGATGGTGGGTTTCACGGTCAGGGAAATGCGTGAGAAACTTGAGAAGCGGCTGCTCACATTGTTCCTCAGGCGGCAAGCATCTGCTACGGGTCTTAAACTGGTGGATACAAAGTGACTTCCATAACTGAATCCGTTGTCGAAGAAGCCGCCCTGGCTTGGCTGGAGAGCCTGGGGTACACGATCTTGTTTGGGCCGGAGATCGCGCCGGGAGAACCGCAGGCCGAGCGTGATGACTACGGCCAAGTCGTCCTGGAAGGGCGGCTACGGCAGGCGCTCCAGCGCCTCAACCCTCAAGTGCCGACGGATGCGCTTGAAGAGGCGTTCCGCAAGCTCACCCGGCCGGATTCGCCGTCGTTGGTGGTCAACAACCATATCATCCACAAGTACCTGGTCGAGGGCGTGCCGGTCGAGTACCAACGCGCAGATGGATCGATCCGCGGCGACCTCGTCCGGGTGCTGGATTACGACAGTCCGGAAAACAACGAGTTTCTGGCGGTAAACCAGTTCACGGTTGTAGAAAACCAGCACGATCGCCGGCCGGATATTGTGCTGTTCGTCAACGGTCTCCCCCTGGCCGTGATCGAGCTGAAAAACCCTGCGGATGAACAGGCCGACATCTGGAAGGCATTTAATCAGCTTCAGACCTACAAGCAGCAGATTTCCTCACTGTTCACGTTCAACGAAATACTGGTGATCTCCGACGGTGTACAGGCGCGGGTCGGCACGCTCACCGCCGGCCGTGAATGGTTTATGCCCTGGCGGACAATAGAGGGCGAGGAACTGGCTGATACTCGTCTGCCGCAATTGCAGGTGGTATTGCAGGGCGCGTTCGACAAACAGCGATTTCTTGACCTTGTCCGGCACTTCATCGTATTCGAGGACATCGGCGGTGGTGTACTCGTGAAAATCATGGCTGGGTATCACCAGTACCACGCGGTGAACCTGGCACTGGAATCTACGGTGAAGGCGTCTGGCGCTGGAGGTGACAAGCGAGTCGGCGTGGTCTGGCACACGCAAGGCTCCGGTAAGAGCTTGACGATGGCTTTCTACGCCGGGCGTGTTGTCTTGCATCCCGCTATGGAGAATCCCACCTTGGTTGTTATCACCGACCGGAACGACCTGGATGACCAGCTCTTCGGTGTATTTGCCCGTTGCCATGAACTGCTACGGCAGAAACCAAAACAAGCCGAGAGCAGGGCAAACTTACGGGAACTTCTGAAAACCGCTTCCGGCGGTGTTGTGTTTACCACGGTGCAAAAGTTTTTCCCGACCGAGGGCGAAGATCAGCATCCACTACTATCTGACCGGCGGAATATTGTGGTTATCGCTGATGAAGCCCACCGCAGCCAGTATGATTTTATCGACGGTTTCGCCCGGCACATGCGGAAAGCGCTGCCTAACGCCTCTTTTATTGGCTTCACCGGAACGCCGATTGAACTGACCGATAAAAACACCCGCGCAGTATTCGGTGAATACGTCAGCATCTACGACATCGAACGTGCGGTGAAGGACGGGGCGACAGTCCCGATCTTCTATGAAAGCCGACTGGCCAGTCTGGAACTCGACGAGGCCGAGCGACCCAGGCTCGACGCGGAATTCGAGGAGGTCACCGAAGGCGAAGAGGTCGAGCACAAGGAGCGGCTCAAGACCAAGTGGGCGCAGCTTGAGGCGTTGGTCGGCACTGAAAAGCGAATCCGACTGATCGCCCAGGACTTGGTAAACCACTTCGAGCGCCGGCTTGAGGTAATGGAAGGTAAGGCGATGATCGTTTGCATGAGCCGGCGAATTTGTGTTGACCTTTACAGAGCCATCTCCAATATCCGCCCTGACTGGCACAATGAGGATGACGATAAGGGCATCCTGAAGGTAGTAATGACAGGATCGGCGACCGATCCGGCCTATTGGCAGCCTCACGTTCGCAACAAATTACGGCGGGAAAAACTGGCCAATCGATTTAAAGACCCGGCGGATCAGTTCCAGATAGTCATCGTTCGTGATATGTGGCTGACCGGATTCGATGCCCCGAGTCTGCACACGATGTACGTTGACAAGCCGATGCGCGGTCACGGTCTGATGCAGGCTATTGCGCGGGTCAATCGTGTCTTCAAGGACAAACCTGGCGGCTTGGTGGTGGATTACCTGGGCCTTGCCCATGAATTGAAATCGGCAATGGCTACGTACACTGAAAGCGGCGGCAAAGGACAGACGGCCATCGATCAAGCTGAGGCGGTAGCTCTGATGCTTGAGAAGTACGAGGTTTGCTGCGGCATTTTCCACGGATTTAACTGGTCGACTTGGATAACCGGGGGACCACAGGAGCGTTTGTCGCTCCTTCCCGCAGCACAAGAACACATCCTGCAGCGAGACGACGGCAAAAACCGGCTGGTAAAAGCGGTGGCAGAGTTGTCTAAGGCGTTTGCTCTGTCCGTACCGCATGAGAAGGCGCTGGAAATCAGAGATGATGTCGCCTTTTTCCAGGCCGTGAAGTCGGTGCTGAGTAAAAGCACGACAGGTAACGGTCGTAGTCCCGAGGAGCTTGATCTTGCCATTCGACAGATCGTGTCAAAGGCGGTGTCATCGGGTGAAGTCATTGATATATTCGCCGCTGCCGGACTCAAGAAACCAGACATTTCAATCCTATCCGATGAATTCTTAGCAGAAGTTCGAGGGATGCCGCAACGTAATTTGGCCGCAGAGATGCTGCGCAAGCTGCTTGAAGGGGAGATCAGGACACGCAGCAGAAGAAACATTGTCCAAGCCCGGTCTTTCGCCGAGATGCTGGAAAACTCGATCAGGCGATATCAGAACCGGGCCATTGAGACTGCCCAAGTGATCGAGGAACTGATCGCTTTAGCTAAAAACCTGCGCGAAGCCGACCGAAGAGGGGAAGAACTCGGACTTACAGAGGATGAAGTCGCGTTTTATGATGCTCTTGGGGTTAACGACAGCGCCGTCAAAGTTCTCGGCGATGAGACGTTGAGGACTATCGCCCAGGAACTTATCAAGGCCGTACGGAATAGCGTGACAATTGATTGGACTGTGCGTGAGAACGTTCGAGCGCAGATGCGAGTCATAATTAAACGAATTCTCCGCCGATACGGTTATCCGCCAGATAAGCAGGCTCGGGCAACCGAGCTTGTTCTGGAGCAGGCCGAAGTAATTTGTTCTGGGTGGGCCGATACAACAAAGAAATGACTTCACTTTTAACGACGCACCAACCGGACCCCTACGGGGTGGCTACCGGATAAAGGGTCGTTGCGACTGGCTGACCGGCAGTAATTAGCATCATTGGCCCAACCGCCACCGCGTAAAACCCGGTCGAAGCCAATCCCCACCCCCTTCCACGCCAATTCCCCGCCGCCATAACGACCGTACAAGTCAGAGCACCACTCCCAGACATTCCCATGCATATCGTACAATCCGAATGCGTTCGCTTGTTTCTGGCCCACTGGATGAGTTGTTTTGCCGCTATTGCGGTAGTACCAACCGACCCGATCGAGATCACTCTCGCTGTCGCCTGAGTAATAATTCGTACTCGTACCCGCCCTGCAGGCGTACTCCCACTCCGCCTCGGTCGGCAAATCAAACCGCTGACCAGTCAACTCGTTTAACTTTCTGCAAAACTCTATAGCATCGTCCCAGCTTACATTTTCCACCGGCAGGTCGTCCCCTTTGTTGTGATACCACCAGGGATTGTTACCCATGAAAGCCCGCCACTGCACCTGAGTGATTTCCATGGCGCTCATCTCAAAACTCGATACCGTCACCCGGTGCACCGGCTTCTCGTCATCAGGACCACTATTGCTCCCCATCATGAAACTGCCGCCGGGGATCACCACCATACGCAAGCCGGGAACTATAGAGTTCAGTTCCTCGTAGATAAAATAGAACTGCGCCTTATTTATCTCGGATACGGTCCCGACATCGTCCACGACCTGGGCGAATACAGTGTGCGGCCCGTCTACCAGGTCCTCGAACACGAAAACCGGCCCGCCCTGCTCCGTCATCCGGTCCGGGCTGTCCAGGCCGCAGCGCCAGGTCGTCACCTGGCCGTCGACATCCGAACCGGAGAGGGAGACACTCACCTTGACATACCTCACGCGGCTGCCTTCCGCCGGTGACTCGATTTTTACCTCCGGTGGCCGGTTGCCCAGTACGGTGAAAGAATACATCGCCGGCAACGAGTAGTTGCCCTGAGCGTCCGATGCCTGAACCTGCAGGGTGTGTACTCCGGAGGGCAGGTTCTCCAGAATGATGAAAGACCTTTTCGTCTCCACTTCCGCATTGGCGTCCAGCCTGTACTTGTAGCCCGCCAGGCCCACATCGTCAGTGCCCGCGAAACGAAACTCCACGCGCTTTGCCTCCAGAAGATTCAGCTCCGACTTTGGCGTGGTGGTGAAACGAACTTCCGGCGGGTTGCTGTCTACTTTCACCGGCTCGAAAGGAACCATTGGTAAGACCGGCAATTCGCCGGGTTTTACCGGTTGCAGGCCGGGATGGGGAACTTTATCCACGCCGGAGGGCCGCACCTCAAATATGCTCCAGAGAAACTCCCCAGCCCCTGCCCCTGAGCGGTCCACCCAGGGCACCTGTACCTTTTCAGGACCAAGCACCTGGGCTACCATCTCAGGCACCCGCCGGTCAAGATAGGACTCCAGACGGTTCAGATTTACCGCGCCGTCCTCCCCGGCGGCCTTTCCGGAGACCGCCTCCTCGAAGGCCAGGCTGAAAAACCCGCGGCCCCTGCCCGGCCACTCGTAGGCCCGCTGGCCGATGCCGCAGGAGAAAATAACCGATGAAAACCGGCTGCTCCGGGCTTCCCCCGCCGTCGGCATGATCCTGACAATTCCGCGGGCGAACTCCCCGCCAAGCGGGTTGTCCGTGTCGCCCCTGCCCGCCTCCGGGTTGTTGCGGCAGGCATCCAGCACCACGACTATCTTGTCCGCCGACACCTTTGCCAGGTAGTCCCTCAGCATATCCACCGGTATGGAGGTCCGCTCCAGAAGCATGGCATTGCGGCGGTCCGCACCCCAGGGCAGCAAGTAGCTCTTTTCCCCCTGCGAAACCCCGTGACCGGAGAAGTAAAACAGAAAGACGTCGCCAGGTTTGGCCTGAGAGGCAATAAACTCCAGCTTCACCAGGATGTTGCCCAGGTCCGGCCGGTTGGCCGGGTCGTCACTGGTTAGCATGAATAACTTGTCGGCCGAAAAACCGCAGTAGTGCTCAAGAGCGCTTGCCACGGCGCGCACGTCAGCCACCGCGCCCTTGAGAGGGGTGATGTCCTCGCGCTGGTACTGGTCTATGCCCACCAGCAGCGCCCAGCGACTCTCGGCGGCGGCCAAGCCCTGTTCGCAGAGCAGAAAAATAAATGACATTAAAATTGCAGGAATGTACGCGCGGGCCTTAACTACAGGTAGAATGTTCATTCTGCGAAATATCCGACCTGATGTTTGCACTTTCCGCCACTACCAGGGGCTTCGAACTTGCCCATTTTCAAGTGTCAAAAATCAAATTTCAAGTGCTTAAATATTCTGAAATTCCAGGAGACCTAACGACGAACAACTCGGAACCCTACGTCGTCGTACCCAGAGTAAGGGTAGTCGTTGCTGCGACTGGCTGAGCGGCAGAAAGGAGCACTAATATTCCAACCGCCGCCGCGAATAACCCGGGCGGAGCCGCTGCCCGGGCCGGTGGGATTCTGACTCGAACGCTTACTGTAATAATTATCTCCATACCTGTCCTGACACCACTCCCATACGTTCCCGTGCATATCATACAGACCAAATGCATTGGCCGTCTTCTGACCCACCGGGTGAGTACTGTTGCCGCTGTTGTTTCTATACCACCCTGCTCGATCAAGGTCTTTCTCCGTGTCGCCGGTGTAATAGGTCGTCGTCGTACCCGCCCGGCAGGCGTATTCCCACTCCGCCTCAGTAGGTAAATCATATCTCTGACCTGTTTTCTCGCTGATCCTCCGGCAAAACCTCATAGCATCATCCCAGCTCATCATTTCCACAGGCAGATGATCTCCCTTGAAATACGAGAAATTGTAACCCATGACAGCCCGCCACTGCGCCTGCGTTATCTCCGTGGCGCTCATCTCGAATGACGATACCGTCACCCGGTGCACCGGTTGCTCAGTATTAGCACCATTCTCCGAGCCCATCATGAAACTGCCACTGGGGATGGGAACCATCTGCAGGCCGGGAACTCCCGCCACCTCACCTGTACGCCCCGGCACGTACTCACGCGGCGCCTGGGTCGCCGGCGTCACCGGGGGCTGGTAGTTCCGCCAGTACTCCAGTTGCTTTCGCGCCTGCTGGCGCAGAGCCTCGTCCTCGGTTGAAAACGTGTCATCTTCCCCGTACGCTTCTATGAACCGCTGCCAAGCTAAGGCCTTGTCCGCCGCAGGGAGGTCCAGCTTTTCCACGGCCTGGGCCTCGGAATAACCCGTCCGTATCTTCCCCAGCCAGCTTTCCCACTGCGCTTTAAGCGCCTCCTGCTCCGCTGCCTTCTTCTTCAAATCCTCCACCGAAAACCCGCTTTGCCCGGGAGACGGCGGGGGAGGCGCCGTAGGAGATTGAGAGGACATACCCCCGCTTATCTGGAAGACAAAATCCCCCTGGTCCAGGTTCCGGTCCCGGATTTTGCCGTACTGCGGGTGCTGGGATTCACGGGTGTAGTTTATCACTTTTTCCTGCAGGAACTCCCCCAGCTCGGAGCCGGTCACATAGCCGTCCCCGTTCCGGTCCCCCTCGCCCCGCAGGGCAGCCAGAAGCTCCCGACAGAAAAAACTCTCGTCCGGCACCTGCTCGTCCGCGCTGCCCGCGGTGATGAACTGCCGCACCGGCTGACGGGTCTTGTAGCTGATGTTCTCTGGCGCTGCCTTAGACAACGAGAAGATAGAACCTGAAAAGCAGCAGTCAAACAAAAACAGCGCGTGCTTGGACTGGATGCGCCGGGCATAGACCTCGACTTGCTGCATGTCCAGCGCCTTGTCCAGGAAAGCGTTCCGGTCCTGGTTGGGGTTCGCCGCGTCCACCGGCACGATATAACCCATCTCGCCGCCGTACGATGGCCGGTCGGTGTGACCGTGGCCCGAAAAGTAAATCAGCAGCCGGTTCTCAGGGTCGCGGCCGTAACGGTTGATGAAATCGTCGAAGGCTTTTTTCAGCCTCTCGAAGGTCGGGTCCTCCACCATCACCACGTTGAACCCCTGCCGGGCCAGAAGTTCGCGTACGTCCCGGATGTCCTTCTTCACTCCCTGAAGCCTGGGCCAGCCGGCGGTGTAGTCGCTCGCCCCGATCACCAGCGCGTGGCTCTCGCGGTAAAGCTCCACCTGCTCGCCGCGCTCGTTGGGCAGCCTTATCGGCTGAATGCCGCGGCTTCCAACTGCCTGGGCGTTACCCGCCGTTACTGCCGCAAACGTGAGCACTATAAGGTCATTTATCATCAGCCTCATGACAGCCCCTCCAGAGCGATACAAAACCATCACGGCATATTGCATTTCAAAGTTTGTAGTTTATTCATTTCCATCTGAGTTTATCCGGATACCTTGCTTCCCTTGATCGGAATCACCCTGGCTTTCTGATTCCGGTATTCTGCCATCGATTCGCCGCAATTTGCCCGTATGTATGTCGGGTCACATACCACGAATTTACGGTTGCCGACAGTTACATAATCCCCTTCGACCAGCTCGTTGAAACACACGGCCGTGGCGATGTGCCCGGGGTAATCAAGGATGACCACCTCGAGCCCCAGAAGGTTCCTGATCAGATACGAAAAAAGCACCGCCCGGTCCTCGCAATCGGAGTAGGGGTAGAACAGGGTTTCATCCGGGAAAAATGACTTTTCAAACCCGAACTGCTGGTCGTCCCGCTTGTACTCGAAGGCCGTCTGGACGAAACGCAGCAGCAGGTTCGCCGCCTCTGCTTCGTTTCTTCCCTGGAGAATCTTCTTTAGCCCGGCGAGCAGTTCAGTTCTCGTGTCCGGGTTCATCGGAGCCTGGAAATAGAGATCGATATCGGTCTGCGGATAATCTTTGTAAAGCTCGATCAGGTTTTTGTTAACCGTTGCGGAAACGGAGTATGTTCCGTCGTACTCGAACACGTACCTTTCCCTAATCACATCCTGGGGAAATTCAGGTGGGGCAATGAGGCTCAGATCGACCTGCCTGACAGAACTCTGATACTTTCCTTCATAGGTATAGACCGATTTCGCCGAAATCCTGCCGTCTCTCGATGGGATGATGTAATAGCGCCTTCCGTCAAAATTATAATACGGTGTGCCGTACCATGTGCTGACCGTGGGCAGAAGGAGGTAAAGACGGTCGCCGGACCAGCCGATTCGGGCGTCGAAACCTGATTTTATCAGCATGAACCAGGTAAAGAGCGTCCCCTCGTTGGGCGATCCGCGGTAAATGGCGTCCGCGCAGTCTTCCAGGAGCAGGAAGTATCCCCAGTCGTTGAGGGAGAACTCGTCCCGTGTCTTCAACAGAAAGCGTTTCAGGGTTTCATCGTCGCAGCCGGACAATTTGAGCCAGGCTGCGCTGATAACTTCCGGTGAGGGTGCCCCGGCTAAATGGAAACTGAACCTTTCGTCGTACCTGACCGTTATGTCGTTTCCGAAAAAGGGTACCCCGGCTGATTTTTCCCTGATCCCCGGCGGAGCCGGCGGCGGGATGGGGACTTTCACTTCAGGCACAATTTTAGGAACAGTCACGGTATCTTTCGGGGCCGGCTTAGGCGGCGGGGGCGTTTTAGCGGGCCGCGCCACCGGGGCCTTGACCGGCTCAGGAACCGTGTCGGGTACGAGGCCTTCCAGCAACTCCATTTCTTTCCAGATATTGCTCAGCATCCTGGCGAAATCCTCGTCGATCTTTTTCTTCATCGCCTCAAAATCGCTTGCGGTCTTGGTTCTTGTGCTATCGAATTCATTCGCTATCTTATTTCTCATTTCCTCAAAGGACTCTTGAGGGGATTTTTCGGCCTGCTCTTTTTTTTCTTTCTGTTCACCGTGCGCCGGATTGTCGATTGCAATCGGTAATAACAGGCAGAATAAGATGCAAAAAAGTTTGACTGATCTCTTCATTTCGATGGCCTTTCTTTTTTCAAGGACTTGCCCTCTCGCCCTTTGACTGCTGATTAAAAATGCGGCGGATGGCCGCATTATTATCTCGATTCGATTTTAAGGCATCGTAGTGATGGTGATAAACTTATCCACAATTGGCGTAATGTATCTGTCGTCCTTCTTTATTCCACGACTTACCAGGAGGTAATCTCCAAAATCCTCGGCGAAAATCGTATCGTAAGTTACCCCGTCGATTACCGCGCTTCTGGTTTCCACGTCCGGAAACTCCTTCACACTGGCGAAGACCTGGAATCTCTCCACCCCGAAAGGAGCTGAGATCAAGTACCTGTTCGGCAGGGTTACCGCCCTGTTTACTTTAGACGGGTCGATGTAATAGTTATTGAAGAGCAAATAACGCACGCCGTTTGCCAGGTGATAGATAACCCGCAGGTAACACGGCTGGTTAACTCTGACCAGAAACTCCAGGGGGTCATCTTTTTTCAGGATCAGGCTTTTCACTCCCCGGCTTGTCCAGACCTCCAGAAAAATATCCCCACTGATCACATCTCCCGGGAGCAAAAGCTTGTAATCCTCCATCGCCTGGAGATAGTTCCTCGGCTCCAGCGATATTCCCTCTTTCTCGATATTCGCCTTTGGAATATCCACCATCGCGGTTGCCGGTTTAGAGCCACTTTTCAAGACCGTCACCACGACGATTATCCTGATGTTTTCCCCTGCTACCCAGTAGTTTCCCGTCAGCACGCTGACGCCAGTTTTATCTTTTACTGTGGGGACGCTGTCGATTACCTTGAACTCACCGGCAAGTTCATTGCGGAGAATATCCCTGAAATAGTTCGAGAACTGCGAGCAGAAATCCGTGTCGCGGCAGCGAAGAGGATCTATTACCAGGGGAGTACGCTCCTTCCACTGGCTTTTCAGGGTCTCCTTTATCGAAAGGGCCGCATCCCTGGCGTCGGTTATTTTCTCTATCAGCAGCCTGCCAATCCGGGATTCCAGCTCGTACTGGCTGACCGGAATATCATCTTCTCCGAGGCTTTCAAGCTCCCCGAACGCTGACTTACCCCTCAGAACCTGCAGAATCGCTTTTATCTCGCCGGCTTCGATGAACAGGGGAAAGGTTCCGCGATAAAAGTCTACCGCTTTCCTGATATTGCCGCTGCTCTCCGCTTCCTCGCCCAGCTTAACTAAGTCCCGGATTTTTCCCGCCAGTTCCTCGTATTCCATAGAATAATTCGTCAGCGCTTTTTCTATATCCATCACAGCCAGGGCGTGAGCAGTCCGGTTGTGCCTGTCGTCCCACTGGAGAACGTCCACAGCGATCATCTTTATCTGGGTCTGGGCGCTGACCGTGTTTCTGTATTCGGACCGAGCCTTGCCGGAAGCTTCGGCTTCGTTTATGTAAATCGAGTTCTGGATTTTGACAATGAACTTGGCGGAGAGATCGGCCCGCGCCTTTTGGACGGCGTTTTCCAGCCTTGCGGCTTCATTATCGCCTTCGGCCATCCCATACCCTGTTACGTAACAACTTGCCGGGTATTGTGCGGACTTGCCGCTTCCGATCCAGTCAGGAGCCTGGGCGGCGGCATAAACACCGAGCGGATGGAAAAACAGGTATGAAAGGCAAATGCCGGTCCTGAGAAATCGACGCACCCTTCACTCCTTTCGAGATATTTTCTCGCCGGGAAAGGATTATTTTCGGTCTCCCGAAATGGCTTCCCGGATTTTTTCGTATTGGGCGGGAGTGACTCTGTTTTCAATTTTCAGTTTCAGCTTTTCTGCCGCCGCGTGGAGATAGAGAACTGCCAGGGCGTAGGTCGTGCCCGGCTCCCCACCCGGCATTTTCCCTTTTTCATCGTACCACATGGAAACGATCTGCGCCTCGTTCATCACTATGTCTGTAGCCGAGGATGTCGACTGCACTACCGTCTCGTTTAGCGCCCAGTTGGCCCCGTCAGTGGACTGAACTGCCAGGAATGCGTTTTGGATTCTGGCTTGAAGATTCTTGGCCAGCTCGCCGCGGGCGTTGTCCGCCGCATTACGCCAGGCGTCGTCCCTGTAATAGGTCCGGCCGCAGGAACCCACCGCGTAGAGCCTGCCTGCCTCCACCGGGATGTCGATCACCCAGCCGGGGGGCTGGCCGCCTCTAAGCTGGCGGTTACCCGCGCAACCTCCGACAGACCAAATGACCAGCGCAAGGATGAACATCAGGTAACAGCGCCGCACCATAATTCGGCCTCAGAAAAAAGTAAGCATTGGCCGGGCCGCGTACTTCTGATGCACCCCGGCCAATGCCCGATTCCCCCTGTTCGGCGTCACTTGCCCTTGTTTTCCAACGAGTCCAGGTCCGTGAACGCTTTCTCGGCATTCGAGATTATCTTGTCCCGTATCGCATCCGAAAGATCGTTGATATTCTTGAGCTGGTTCGTGAACCCGGCGATATCCAGAACAGCCAGGGAATACTGGGTTTCTTCCGCTGGAGAATAGTACCTGTCGATGATCTGAACTCCGCTCAGGTCCATCGATGTGAATGCTTTAGTGGCCTCCTGAGCCAGAGCCTCGGAAGCGCTCTTGTCGATATCGGAGACTTCCCGCTGGTATACTTTCACCAAGTTTGAAATGTGGGTCTTGAACACTCTTGCCAGGTCAGCTCTTGCCTGGGTTTCCGAAGCTGTCCTGCGCAGGCTGACATTTTTCATGCCTGAGATCGCGCCGAGTCCATAAAAGGCCTTGCCTTTGTCTCCCTCGAAGAATCCGCCGCCCTTTTCCACCCAGCCGGGCCGGTTTGGTTCCTGCTGGGGAGTCATTTGTTTCGCTCCGCCGCAATATACCGAGAGTAGGGCCAGCAGGGATAGCAAGGCCAGGGTCAATAGCAGTCTTGACTTCATTTGCAGCCTCCTTAAGAAAAAATGGAAAAGCTGGAAGGTAAAAGAATGACGCCCGATTAGTGAGACCGGGGCATAACTATAAAGTTTTTTTATGTTCCTCCTTGAATTGTATATTTTCTCTGTATCCCAATGTAAAACATGTCATAATTTGTAGTTCAAACGAGGCATATTTTTCCAGAACACTCTTACCCGCTAACGGCGTACAACCCGGAAGCCTATGCCGGGCCTGCTTTTGGCAAACGGGGGGTAGAGGTCACGCGAGGCCGAACGGCAGTATTGGCCGGAGTCGCTCCAGCCGCCGCCCCGTAAGACACGGTGATTGTCGCTTGACAGTCCTTGAGGATCAGTCGCATTCTCAATGCTATAACTACCGTACCAGTCGTTGCACCATTCCCACACATTCCCGTGCATGTCGTACAAACCAAAAGCATTGGCTTCCTTGCCCCCCACAGGATGAGTAGTACCACCACTGTTGCCACTATACCAACCCGCCCGGGCCAGGTCGCTCTCGTTATCGCCGGTGTAATAATTCGTGGTCGTCCCCGCCCGGCAGGCGTGCTCCCACTCCGCCTCGGTCGGCAAACGAAAGCCGTTCCTCGTAAAGTCGCACTCCCAGGTACTAAGGTTGTAGCACGGCTGCAAACCCTCCGAATCACTTATTCTGTTGCAGAAAGTTACCGCATCTTCCCAGCTCACCAGATCCGCTGGCCGGTTAAGGTCACCGGTAAAGTATGCGGAATTAGTACCAATTACCGCTTGGTACTGAGCCTGGGTGATTTCGTATTTACTCATCTGGAAGTCGCTCACCGTCACCTGGTGCACCGGCTCGGCCACCCCAACTTGCCCCATCTGGAACGTCCCGCCGGGGATGGAAACCATTTCATCAACAAGACTACTTGAGACGGGTTTTACAGTCATGTCTACAGTATTCGACCAGTCGCTGCTGCCTAAAGATGTATTAGCCCGCACTCGGTAATAATACGTGGTCGTCGAGCTTGGACTGTGGCTGATGTTCCGAGACGTACCAGTTACAGTTATGTTTGTGGAACCACTGAACGAACTGTTGGTGGCCTCTTGTAAGGTGTATGAAGTGGCTCCGGATACACTTGACCAGCTTAACGTGTAACTCGTCCAGGAATTGACACTTGTTCCGGGATCGTTC